>Ga0209961_1000456_pt1 | contig 13793 bp, 18 predicted proteins | sample SalPonA_B_H2O_MG_FD_185719 | JGI IMG/M metagenome (GOLD analysis project Ga0209961, IMG submission 185719) | Water microbial communities from South San Francisco under conditions of wetland restoration - Salt Pond MetaG R2A_B_H2O_MG (SPAdes)... | ecosystem: Environmental > Aquatic > Non-marine... | reverse complement strand
CTGAGGGCTCTAGAGTTGGAGCATCTGCTTTAGACGCGCGGCGGGGACATAACCGGGCACGAGTGAACCATCTTCGAAAATCAGTGCCGGTGTACCAGTAACACCCACCTGCTGACCCAACATGAACTGCTCATTCACAGCGTTTTCGCAGCTAGTCGGTTCATTTTCGTCACCACTCTTCGCACGATCCATTGCAGCTAAACGCTCATCGCCCTGCTGACACCAGATCGCCTCCATTTTTTTGGCAGTCGGCGTACCGGGACCCGAGCGAGGAAATGCCAAATAGGCGACCTCTATGCCCATCTCCGCAAGGTCTGGCACCTCATCATGCAACTTGCGGCAGTAGGGGCAGTCGATGTCGGTAAATACCAGCAGACGAGCCTTGCGCTCACCCTCTGCGGGATAGATCACCATATCCTCATCCTTCACGGACGCCATAGCTTCCAGACGCACTGCTTTAAGGCTCTCTTCGGTCAGGTTGACCAACCCTCTCTCAGAAACTTCGTAGAAGGTACCAGACATGATGTAGCGCTGATCGGCGCTGACGTAGAGAATCTCTCCTGAACCCAGAGTTACAGCATAAAAACCACCCTTAGGTTCGGTTGCGATCGACTTTATTGGGATATTTGGATCGAGCTGCTGCAACTGTGCCCGGATGTCATCTTGCACATCGGCAACTGCCGAGAGCGATAGGCTAAGCGCAAGCGCGCCAACTAACTTTTTCATAACAAACCCTGTTAACTCGAAGATAAATTGCAGCTAGCCTAACCCACTAGCCACGCGGATGGAACTGCTGGTGCAACTGCTGCAGACGGTGAGTTGCCACCTGAGTGTAGATTTGAGTGGTCGACAGATTGGCATGTCCAAGCAACATCTGCACGGCACGCAGATCCGCTCCGTGATTAAGCAGATGCGTCGCAAAAGCGTGACGCAACACATGTGGCGACAGCGGCTTATCAATCCCAGCAACCTGGGCCCAATGTTTTACGCGGTACCAAAAGGTTTGCCGCGTCATCTGCACTCCACGCCGACTCAAAAAGAGCGTCGCCGGGTTTCCAGACGTCAGCAACAGCGGCCGGCTCCCTTTAAGATAGCGCGCTAGCCATTCTACCGATTCGTCCCCTAGCGGAACGAGACGCTCCTTGTCACCTTTACCGATAACGCGAATCAAGCCCGAGCGCAGACTTACCTGCTCTTGCTCTAACCCTACTAACTCCGAAATACGCAACCCAGAGCCATACAACAGCTCTAGCATGGTACGATCACGCAGCCCCAGCGGATCCTCAATACTGGGGGCCAACAGCAGCGCATCAACGTCAGCCTCGCTGAGACTCTTGGGCAGAGCCCGCCCCACCTTAGGATTGGTTAGATTGAGTGTTGGATCCGTGGTGATGAGTTCATCGCGCAGCAGGTAGCGATAGAAACCTCGTAGGCAGGATAACTGGCGAGAGGTGGATGAGGCACGCATCTGTTCGGCGATACGCCAGGAGAGATAGGCTTGTAAATCTGCTGCATCGGCTTGCAACAGCCCATAGCCACGGTCGTTTAGCCAGCATGCAAACTGATTAAGATCTTGGCGATAGGAGGCCTGGGTATTGTCACTGAGCCCGCGTTCCAGCCATAAAGCCCGAACATAGTCTTGAACTAACGCCTGATCCTCAACTTTTGGAACGCGTGCCCGAAAGCGCCGGTCGGTCACTTAACGCATCACCTCTATAACATCTAACTTCTCACGGTCTACTGGATAGATCGCCGAGCCTTTACCAACACGCTGCAGAATCTTAATGCTGTCACCCTCCACGGCCTCAAGGCGCCCCTCTACTCTGTTACCGTAATAGGTGTAGATTCGAATATCTGAGTAGATGTAATTTACCAAATCATCAAACTCAGTTTTGCGGTACTTAACAGGTGGCGCGGGTACGGGCTTAGGTGCCATACCCGGGAACTCTGCCACCTGCACCGAGCTCTCAGCCACTGGAGCGGACAGCTCAGTTTGGACTTCGTCGACAACCGCAACGGGCTCAAGCGCCTGACTATCACTGACTGCCTCATCTGCGACTTCTGGCTGAGTGGCGTGCAACATCGCTTCTGGATCTGGCATAAGCGCCAACCAATCCACTTGACTCAGATCGACCGGACGCGCATTAACCACTAGATGCAAGCGCAGGCGATCAATCAACTCAACCGGGGAGTCCAAACCCAACATAGCTTCAGCACCCAAACCGCCAACCGGATCCATACCAAAGCGCACATCAGCACCGCGCGCCGTTGCATCCATGTAGGCGTTCCAGAGCACCTCCGGCACCTCCATAGCGAGGTTTTTCGCCTGAAGTTTTGCTAACTGCAGATGCTTTTCGCGGTACTCAACTTCGTCAACGCCAGCGAGTCCAGCACAGAAGCGATCGCGTTTAGAGAAGTAACCGATATCCTGATAGCTGATCTCTATCGCTTTCAGGCGAGGGTTAGCGGCGGCAAAGGTATCTGGTTTCAAATACCCTGCAGCGAAAGTGAGAGAGAGGTCCGTCTTGACCGAAAATAACCCCTGAGTATCAACTTCACTGAAGAGGTCGAGCGTACCGCGGTCGTTGTCTGCACGTAGCGTGAAGGCTAGATCATTTACGGTACGACCTATCCCCATCTGAGTGGACACCTTAGGCGTAAACGCCTTTACATCACCGCACCCGAGAGCCTCGAAATTCACACCGGAATTTAGCAGCATCTCCGCCTCACTCGGCTCCATCGCCACCACAAAATCAGCAGCGGTATCAGCCGCTAGGTCATCTACAGCAATTGAAAGAAACTCAGGTAACTCTCCGCGATCTAGCCGCCCTTGGGCATCTAGAAAGAAGAGTGGATCATTTGATTTAAGAGCGATAGCTTTAATATCTACGGGTGAGCGATAACCCTGAGGGACAAGCTGAATTCCCTCTACACGTATTTCGCCACGTGGATCTACAAAGAAATTGCGATAGCTAAGCTGTGCATACGGCGCGCTTGAGACCACTGCACGGTCAAGAAAGGTCTTGGTTTGATACCAGATATAACCGTACGCAACGCCCGCAATAAGCGCCAGGAAGACGATTCCCCCAAAGAGTTTTTTGATTGCCCGCATCGTGCCAGTTACTTCAAGCCACTTTTATAGATCCAGTGTAGGCGATTTTACTGGCTCAACCCAAAAAAAAGCGACCCGAAGGCCGCTTTTTCTCTCAAACAGAAGTGGCTTATGCGCCGAGTTTCTCTTTGATACGTGCAGATTTACCGCTGCGCTCACGCAGGTAGTAAAGCTTCGCCTGACGAACGTCACCGCGACGCTTAACCTGGATCTCTTCTACAGTTGGGCTGTAGGTCTGGAAAGTACGCTCAACGCCAACACCGTGTGAGATTTTACGCACTGTGAATGCAGAGTTCAGGCCGCGGTTACGCTTACCTAGAACTACACCTTCAAACGCCTGCAGACGGCTGCGGCTACCTTCCACTACGCGAACTTGTACTACTACAGTGTCGCCTGGGCCAAAAGTTGGTACTTCTTTACCAGTCTGTTCAGCTTCGATCTGCTGAATGATTAAGTTTTTGCTGCTCATCGCTCGCTCCTAACTTTTTCAACCGCGGACTGATTCTCAGTCTCGCTGATGTATTCGTGTAACAGCGCCTGCTGTTCCGGGTTCAGATCAATTTTTTCCAGCAACTCTGGTCGCCTTTCCCAAGTACGCCCTAGCTGCTGTTTCAGTCGCCAGCGTTTTATCTCAGCGTGATTCCCGCTAAGCAGTACCGCCGGTACCTGCATCTCATCCAGTATCTCTGGTCGCGTGTAGTGTGGGCAGTCGAGTAGACCTTCAGCAAAGGAGTCCTCTTCTGCGGATGCTTGATCACCAAGCACACCCGGGATCTGCCGGGCGATGGCGTCTAGCATCACCATAGCTGGGAGCTCGCCGCCACTCAGGACAAAGTCCCCAAGTGACCACTCCTCATCGATCTCGGTCTCAATCAGGCGTTCATCAACACCCTCATAACGACCACAAACCAGTATGAGGCGCTCCTGCTGCGCCAGCTCAAGTACTCCAGCCTGATCCAACTTTCGCCCTTGAGGCGAGAGGTAGATCACGCGGGCATCTCCGCCAGCGGCAGCTTTCGCTGCATGGATTGCATCTTTGAGCGGCTGAACCTTCATCAGCATCCCGGGGCCGCCGCCAAAAGGACGGTCGTCCACAGTACGATGCTTATCGTGAGTAAAGTCTCTAGGACTCCAACTCTCGACCTGAATCAGACCTCGTTTAACACCTCTACCCGTGACACCGAAGCGTGTAACCGCTTCGAGCATTTCAGGGAAGAGCGATACAATCCCAAACCACAAAACTTAGACTCCCAACTTATAAGTCACAGCTTAAAAATCAGGGGCCCAATCGACCCGGATAGAACCGGAATCTAAATCAACCGATTTAACCACCACATCTGGAACGTAGGGTATTAACCGTGTCTCACGATCGACGCTATCAGCGTCCCCCTTCACCACCAGCACATCATTTGCGCCGGTCTCCAGTAGATGGTCAACCCGACCCAGCAACTCGCCGGATTCGGTAAAAACCTTTAGGTTCTGTAGCTGGCTCCAGTAGTAGTCACCGATTTCAAGCTTCGGCAGTGCCGATTTCGGTACTGCAATCTCTGTTTCACAGAGAAGTCTGGCTGCTTCCGGTGTATCTACACTATCCAGCTTTGCTATCAGCCCTTTGCCCTGCTTCTTGGTTTTACTCAGCTTTATTGGCTGCCATTCACCATTGCGCTTTACGAGCCAGGGTCTGTAGCTCTGTATGTTCTCCATCGGGTCAGTGTAGGAGTAGACTTTAATCCAACCCTGAATTCCGAAGGGTGAGTTAAAACGCCCAAGGACAACAACGTCCTCTGCATTAAACTCTGACATACTCTTACTGAACCTTACTGCGCTTTACGTGCTTCTTTAACCAACTGGCCAACACGGTCGCTCATCTGAGCTCCCTTGCTTACCCAGTAATCAACACGCTCAAGATCAAGACGAAGTTTCTCTTCCTGACCACGCGCTACAGGGTTGAAAAAGCCCACCCGCTCAATAAAGCGGCTGTCGCGTGCAAAACGCGAATCTGCAACAGTGATATGATAGAACGGCTTCTTTTTAGCGCCGCCACGAGACAAACGAATAGTTACCATGCAAGGTCCCCTTTACTTCGCGGGATGGGTTTTGAGATCGCCCATCATTGTTGTTTCTCCGCCCGCTTCGGTAATTTAATAAGCTACCCAGGCAGACGAAGGCCAAAATTAAACAGGGCGTGGATTCTACGCGAACTCCACGCCCGTTGAAAGCATTTTGTACAGATTTTAGACAGCGGGCCTAAGGTCTCTAGAACCGCGGGAAACCGCCACCGCCCATACCCGGCGGCAACATGCCTTTCATGCCGCCCATACCGCGCGCCAGCTTTGCCATGCCCGACTTAGATCCGAATTTCTTCATCATCTTAGCCATCTGCTTGTGCTGCTTAAGAAGGCGATTGATATCTTGTATTGAGGTACCGGAACCCGCTGCGATACGACGCTTGCGCGAGCCTGAGATGATGTCCGGGTTACGACGCTCTTTCATGGTCATGGAGTCGATGATGACGGCGAACTGCTTCATGCCCTGCTCTGCCTGAGCAGACTGAGCCGCTTGGGCTAACTGCCCCATACCCGGCAGCTTCTCCATCATGGACATCATGCCGCCCATGTTGTTCATCTGGTTTATCTGGTCGCGGAAATCTTCCAGATCGAACCCTTTGCCTTTGGAGACCTTCTTCGCCAGCTTCTCAGCTTTGGTCTTATCGATCTTGCGCTCAGCTTCTTCGATAAGTGAAAGCACGTCTCCCATGCCGAGAATACGGGAGGCCACACGGTCAGGGTGGAAAGGCTCGAGTGCATCAACCTTCTCGCCCACACCAAGGAATTTGATTGGCTTACCAGTAATATGGCGCACAGAGAGGGCCGCACCACCACGGGCATCACCGTCGGTTTTGGTTAGGATTACACCCGTCAGCGGCAATACTTCATTGAACGCACTTGCGGTATTCGCGGCGTCCTGACCTGTCATAGAGTCAACAACGAAGAGTGTTTCGACGGGTTTAACCGCGGCGTGCAGCTCTTTGATCTCCGCCATCATCGCTTCGTCTACAGCAAGGCGACCGGCGGTATCTACTAGCAGCACATCGTGGTGCTGGATACGTGCATGCTGGATTGCGCCGTTAACAATATCGATCGGTTTCTGGTCGGCAGATGATGGGAAGAACTCGACATCAACCTCTTGTGCTAAGGTCTCCAACTGGCGAATTGCCGCTGGACGGTAGACGTCTGCCGATACGACTAGAACTTTCTTCTTCTCACGTTCGCGCAAGAAACGGGCAAGCTTGGCAACTGAAGTAGTTTTACCCGCACCCTGCAGACCCGCCATCATGACAACTGCTGGCGGCTGTGTCGCAAGATTGAGCTTGGCATTCGCCTCGCCCATCACTTTAACCAACTCTTCGTTGACGATCTTAACGAAGACCTGACCCGGGCTCAGGCTCTTGGCAACCTCCTGACCAACGGCGCGCTCTTTTACAGCGCCAACAAAGGCTTTAACTACCGGCAGCGCAACGTCAGCCTCCAATAGCGCCATGCGCACTTCGCGCAAGGTATCCTTTATATTCTCTTCCGTCAGTTTGGCCTGGCCCGTTACTGAGCGCAGCGTACTGGTGAGTCTTTCCGTTAGATTGGCAAACATACTTATCCTTTCTACCTCAACATCCAGCAGAGGCTTTTATAACTCAATTGCCGACAATTATAGCGCAGCGTACCCCTTGGGTTCACCCGTATATTTCCCACCCGCTCTATTTGTGCCAAACTCTCGTCTATTCAATAAATTATCCGTCGGGAGACTGGAATGCTGACGCTGCTTTCACTTATCGCTATCGCGCTGTACCTATTTGCAGCAGTGCGCCAGTGGCAGCGCTTGGGCTCAGGTGACTCCAACCTGCGTGCCCAGGTATTGGGAGCCGGCACCCTCGCATGGGTTCTTCAGACTAGCGTGACCGCTCAGTTACTGGTGGAAGCGACCACATTAAACCTCAGTATCTTCCCAACGGGTTCTCTGATCGCCACCACCGTGGTCATGATTTTGCTTCTTAGCAGCCTGCGCCAGAAGCTCGATAACCTGTTTATCGGCGTATTTCCTATGGCTGCACTAACGCTGCTATTTACACTTATCATCCCTGAAAGCAGTAGCGCTAAGAGTTATGGGCTCGGGGTTATTACCCATATATTGCTATCCATCGTCTCCTACTCGGTACTCACCCTGGCTGCCTTCCAGGCGGTACTGCTGTCGCGCCAAGAGCGTGCGCTGAAACAACACCATACGCGCGGTCTCGTGAATTCATTGCCACCTCTGCAGGTGATGGAGCGGCTACTCTTCGAGATGATCACCGCAGGCTTCTTGCTGCTAACGCTGGCTCTAATAAGCGGTTTTGTTTTTACTGACGACCTATTCGCGCAACACCTAGCACACAAGACGCTGCTCTCTATGATTGCTTGGGTTGTCTTTGCAACCCTACTGGGCGGTCGTTACCTTCTTGGCTGGCGCAGCAGAACTGCACTGCGCTGGACCCTGGCTGGCTTTATACTCTTGATGCTCGCTTTCTTCGGCTCCAAGGCTGTTTTGGAGCTCATTATCGGTAGCTGAGCAGCGCTTGACACCGCTAGCTCGAGTCCAGAGAATGTCATCTCATTCATAACACAGGTTTACTACATTGGAAGACGCGTCGATAAGCTCGCTCTCTATCCTTCTTGTCGTACTGATATTCTGTTCAGCTTTTTTCTCTAGCTCAGAAACAGGCATGATGTCGCTCAACCGCTATCGGTTGAAACATCTGGCAAAAAACAACCACCCCGGTGCACGCAAAGCGAGCCGTCTACTGGAACGTCCAGATCGCTTAATTGGCCTGATCCTAATTGGTAACAACTTTGTAAATATCCTCGCCTCAGCAATTGCAACGGTGATCGCCGTACGCATTTGGGGTGATGCCGGTATCGCTATCGCCACCGGCGGCTTGACCCTGGTGATACTGATATTCGCAGAAGTAACGCCTAAAACATTGGCCGCGATGCACCCCGAGAAGATCGCATTCCCTGCAGCCCTGCTGCTTCTGCCACTTTTGAAGCTGTTTTACCCGTTGGTATTTATTATCAATATGATTACCAACGGTATATTCCGCATGCTAGGTATTAAAACCTCGGGAGAAGACTCGCATAACCTCAGCACTGAGGAGCTGCGCACCATTGTGAACGAGGCAGGAGCGCTAATCCCTCAGCGCAATCAATCGATGCTACTGGGCGTATTGGAGCTTAATGATGTCACCGTAAACGACATCATGATTCCCCGAAATGAGGTTGAAGGTATCGACCTTGATCAGGATATGGAGAAGATCCTCGATCAACTCTCGCAGACGCGCCACACCCGGTTGCCTGTTTATGAGGGCGATATAAACCAGATCTGCGGCGTGCTACATATGCGCAACCTTGCGCAACTCATTCAGACGGGCAAAGTTACCAAGGCAGCAATAACTGCGGTGGTACACGAACCCTACTTTGTACCCGAGAGCACACCCCTGCATACCCAGCTGATGAATTTTCAGAAGCAGAGCCGTCGAATAGGCATCGTGGTGGATGAATATGGTGATGTTGAGGGTATTGTTACACTCGAGGATATTCTTGAAGAGATTGTCGGCGAGATGTCACATGACGAGGCTCAAACCAATCAGGATGTGCACCCTCAGGATGATGGCAGCTACATCATTGATGGCCAGGCTTACGTTCGCGAGATCAACAAGTCGCTCAGTTGGGAGCTTCCCACAAATGGCCCGAAAACCCTTAACGGCCTGATAATTGAGACGCTTGAGTCCTTGCCTGAGGGTAATGTCTGCATGCAGGTAGAGCACTACCGCATGGAGACACTGCAGATCAGTGAGAACACCATCAAAACCGTGCGTGTTGTGGCACTCGAGCGTGAGGACGAGGATTAATCGTCGCGCTCTCCCGCTTCACGCTCTCGAATACGCGCCCACACGGCGCGTTTTTCGTCCTCAGAGAAGAATCCCCACTCAGCGATCTCCATCCCCGAGCGCATACAGGCGATACAGAGATCGCGCTCATCCAGCTGACAAATCCCCAAACAAGGGTTAGGAACCGGTTTTATCGGCTCTTGTGTCACGCGCTGCGCTCCGGGCGAGGACGCGTAGGTATGCCCGCATCCAAGCCTACATTCAGAAGCTCAGCCAGCGCCCAGGCGGTTAGACCCCAAATTTCATACTGCTGATATTGCCAAGAGGGAACATACCGAGTTCGACCATCAACCATAGCGAATTTATCGATACGGGCGTTGTCGAGATCCAACAGAAAGCTCAGCGGTGTTTTGAAGATAGAGTCGATCTCGCCAGGGTTAGGAGTGAGCTTCACATCAGCGCTAACCACTCCCACAAATGGAGTAACAGCCAACTTATGCAGTGAATAGATCTGACTTAGTTGCCCAAGAATCTGAATCTCATCAGCCTGAACACCCACCTCCTCTTCAGCCTCTCGTAGCGCGGTGGCGGCCAGATCCACATCCTCAGGGTCGCGTTTCCCACCTGGAAAAGCCACCTCACCGGCGTGGGTGGATAACTTTCCCGCGCGCTGAGTAAGAATAACGCTCGGCTCAGGCTCATCAGTGAGAAGACAGATTACGCCAGCCTCTGCCCGCGGTTTAAGATCCGCAGTGAGACGCCAGGGGTTGTGTCGGTCAAGTCGGGACTGAAGCTTATCTAACATAGGTCTTATCCTACACCCAATAGCAATCAAAAACAGGTATTTAGGGTTGAGCCCAGTATACACAGGCGCCTAGAATGGGGCTCACAACAGAGCAATAAGATATCACTATGAACTACTGTAGCGAGTGCGGTAACCGCGTTGAACTTAGAGTCCCCGAGGGCGACCATCTTCCTCGGCACGTCTGCACAGTCTGCGAGCTGATTCACTACTCAAACCCTCGTATCATATCGGGCTGCCTCCCTGTGTATGAGGACAAAGTACTCCTGTGTCGACGCGATATCGAACCGCGCCTTGGTTACTGGACACTTCCGGCAGGCTTCCTCGAAAATGGCGAGACAACCGAACAGGGTGCGCTGCGCGAGACCTGGGAAGAGGCATTAGCCGAGGTAGAGATTCTCTCGCTCTACACCATTACCTCAATTGTTCACGCCAATCAGGTGCAGATGTTCTATCTATCTCGGCTACTGAAGCCCGAATTTGGCACCACCAGTGAGTCTTCCGAGGTTCGGCTATTCTCAGAAGAGGAGATCCCTTGGGAGGAGTTAGCCTTCCCCACCATCGAAAACGCGCTGCGTCGCTTCTTTGCAGACCGGCGTGAGTCCGGTCATTACCCGCTCTATCGCATCACGCTCAACCGACACGAACCCGAGACAAATTCGCTCTTTAGCCAAAGCGAAGTGAAGCTGTGAAGGATTCTAAAGCTGCCAAAGCCTTCCAGCGCAAGCTCGTAATCGCTTGGTGTATCAACCAGCAAGGTACCAATCTAACCGGCCTACAGAAGATGACTGGCATGCCGCGCCGCACCTTGCAGGATTGCATCAAAGATCTCGATGATATCGGAATCGTCTGCCGCTTCTACCAACAGGATGACGCACCTAATAACCAGGGCGAATATCGTATTGAGAGCTGGGGCCCAATTGATTGCACATGGGTCAACGCCCAGATAGAGGCACTCTCACAGTCGCTAGCGATCGAACTTAAACCGCTTAGCGACTGATTCTATACAGTCCGCCATCCGGCGCATCACTGAGCACGAAGATACTGCCATCTAACGCCTGCTCAACATCTCGCACACGCCCGAAATCGCCATCAAATAGTCGCTCTTCAGCAACCGGGCGGTTTGTCTGCGCATCAAACTCCACCCGATAGATACTGGTATCTCTCAGTGCCCCGACAAGCAGGCTACCTCGCCACTGAGGGAACATATCGCCGTCATAAAATGTCATACCTGAGGGGGCAATGCTTGGATCCCAGATCCAAAGTGGATCTTGGTAACCTTCGGGCGAATAGTCCAAGCCAATATCACCGCCGACATACTCTTTGCCATAGGAGACCACTGGCCAACCATAGTTACCGTTCTGCCTTATCAGATTGATCTCATCACCACCCCTCGGACCATGCTCATGCGCCCAAAGCAAGCCAGTTTGCGGCTGCAGTGCCATGCCTTGTGGGTTGCGATGACCGATAGAGTAGTGCTCTGGCAACCAACCCTCCTGGGTGTTTGCTCTCTCTGGCGAGCCCAGATTGAAACGCAAGATTGAGCCAGCATGGTTGCTAACATCTTGAGCATTTTCCCGCTCGCCCCGATCTCCGAGCGAAGCGTAGAGATGATCTCCATCAAGAACTAAACGGCAGCCAAAATGAGCACCCGAGCCAGAACTGTGGTTGGATACAAATATATCAGTCAGGCCTTCTAAGCGATCATCCACCAGACGCCCTGAGGCGACGGCCAATCCAGTACCAGCGCTGCCGGGTTTGCTATAGCAGATGTACACCTGTTCTGATTCAGAATCATAGGCGACATCAAGCATTCCACCTTGACGGAAGCTCGAAACCCGCGGCGCAGGTTTTATCGCCTGCTGCACCCCAGTTGTTAAATCAATATGCAATAGCGCACCGGCACGCGCCGTTACTAGAACCTCAGTTTCACTGACCTGAGCCACACCCCAAGGGTGAGAGATTGATCCGCCAATCTGCTCTATTGTGTAAGCCTGCGCAGACAACGACGTGCCGATTAAGGCCGCGAATAAAAGGTGCTTAGCCATCTACCACCTCCAAGCTTCAGCGCGATTCGTTTCAGAGTTGTAGAGAACAATGCCACCGCTCTGCGGTGATATTCCCGTTGCCGCCGATATGACTACCTGGTGAGTCACAAGAACTACAAGCTCATCACCACCTAGCCCCTTTAAATAGGTATTTAGCTTCGCCAATGTGCTCTCGCGCTGCGCATACCCTTGAAAAAAAGAGTTCAAACCAGAAAAGGTGGACCAATCTCCCAAGCCAAGAAGTTCTGCTGTTTCACTGCAACGACACCACTGACTCGATAGAACCTCAGTGAACCTAAGGTTCGTTGCTCGCAGTTTGCTGCCAATCTCACGCGCCTGGGCACGGCCTTCATCATTCAGATTCCGCTGTGTATCACACTGGGAGAGGTCAAAATTTTCCGGATCACCGAATCCCGGTGCCAAGGCGTGCCGCATGAAAATTACATTGGCATTTAACTGCTCAACTCGCTGCGCCAAGGTCTCTGCCTTCAATGGCAGTACAACGAGCAGTAAGCTAAGGAGCCCAAACCAGCGCATAGCAATCTCCTACTAATCAATTACTACTGATTACGCGGTGCTGCTCGCTTTCGATTATATATAACGGGATTAGATAAGCGCGATTAAGCAGAGCGCGGCTAGAGAGGGCTCGATTAAATTGGCCTCTATTGGATAGGCTCGGATTATCCGGTTAGATTCAGAGCGCGGCGGGATCTACCAGCTCGATAAGATCAAAGGCGACCTCTTCGTAAGGATGGCTGGTCAGGAGAGCGTTAAGGGCAGCCTTTAGGCAGTGTGGTTCGCAAATCATCTCTACGCGCCACTCTTCGACCTGCTCAAGCTCACCCAGACGCCCTATGGCAGGATTCGCACCCGCTACCGGCCTGAACTGACCTGTCCCTAGAGTCTGCCAGCAACACTCACGATAGTTACCCTGACGCCCCGCTCCGGCGTTGAACATAGCGTTTTTTACCCGCTCTAAGTCAGCGCTCGGGACGAAAAAGACGATCTTATACATCTAGGGTTAGGCGAGCACTTGAGGAGTCGCGTCTGCGATATCAAGCATGGGAGCGGCATCTATCGCACCCGCATCCATCATTTCGGCAAGCTTGCTTAGCGTCTCAACCAGCGCTTCCTGCTCCTGAGCGGGCAATTTATCAAAGCGATCAATAAACTGATCATGCAAAAGCGCCGGGACAGACTGAAGCACAGACTCTCCTTCGGGCAGCAGCCTAGCATTCACAATGCGCTTATCGGCAGTGGAGCGAACGCGCACCACAAGCCCGCGCGCCTCTAGGCGATTGAGTATCGTCGTTACCGTCGCCTGACTCAGCGACACTTCTGCGGATAGCCGCTTTACCGTTACATCGCCAAGCGAGCCAATGGAGCGCAGCACCATCACCTGAGGAATAGTAAGCCCCGAGCTTTTGGCTATACGCTTAGACTGGATATCAGTCGCACGGATGATTCGTCGCAGTGCGACTAAAACGTCCTGAGCTTGGTAATGATCCGCTTTCAAACTACTACCTCGGTAAGATGCGACCAGGTCGCGATTAGAGCACAAACATTATCGCGCCGCTATGCAATCAAACGCCAACAAGAAACGATTAGAGAGCTAATGTTTAGAGCTATAAAGATTTGAATTCTAAACATTAGACCTGTTAGTATCAACCAACACTTTGAATGGAAGTCCAAAAAGTCACTAGACACTTTGGACCTCAATTAAGAATAACTAAACTGTTTTATAACGGGAGCAACAATGAAAAAGCAGATTCTTGCTGTATCACTCCTCGCTGCTAGCACAGGTGCATTTGCTGGTGCGCACGGTAGCTGTGGTAGCGTTCAGATCGCTGATATGAACTGGGCATCAGCCACTCTTATCGCAAACATCGACCGTTTCATCTTGGAAAACGCCTT
>Ga0209961_1000452_pt1 | contig 13882 bp, 10 predicted proteins | sample SalPonA_B_H2O_MG_FD_185719 | JGI IMG/M metagenome (GOLD analysis project Ga0209961, IMG submission 185719) | Water microbial communities from South San Francisco under conditions of wetland restoration - Salt Pond MetaG R2A_B_H2O_MG (SPAdes)... | ecosystem: Environmental > Aquatic > Non-marine... | reverse complement strand
TCGCCTCAACAAACAGAACTAATCTATGACGCTGGCAGAGATCGCTGAAAAGATCGGCGCCCGCGTGCACGGCAACCCCTCAAAAGTTATTGAGGGGCTGGCCACTCTCGGCTCTGCCAACCCTCACCAGCTTTCTTTTTTTGTTAATCCACGTTATTTAACCGCCTTAAAAGCCACCTCTGCCGGTGCGGTGTTAGTTAAAGCCGAGCACTTGTCTGATGCGCCCTGTGATGCCTTGGTTTGCGACAACCCGTATATGGCTTTTGCAGAGCTAACCGCGTTATTTGTCGATGTGCCAGAGGTGGGTGATGGCGTGCACCCTTCTGCAGTGGTGGACGGCTCGGCGGTGTTGGAGGGGGATGTCACAATTGGTCCGCGAGCGGTTATTGGTGCCAATGTCGTGATCGGTAAAGGCACAGTGATACACCCTGGTGTCGTTGTCGAGGCGAATTGTCAGCTGGGTAGCGAATGTATTTTGTATGCTAATGTTACCCTTTATCACGGTGTAACCCTGGGTGATAGAGTGACCTTGCACAGTGGGTGTGTCATCGGTGCTGATGGCTTCGGATTTGCTCCCAGTGCACACGGCTGGGTCAAGATACACCAGCTGGGTGGCGTTTTTATCGACGATGATGTTGAAATCGGAGCAAATACCACGGTTGACCGTGGTGCACTTGATGATACTCGTATCGGTCGAGGCGTGATTATCGATAATCAAGTACAAATTGCTCACAATGTAGTTATTGGCGAGGGTACAGCTATTGCCGGCTGCACGGGCATTGCTGGTTCCACGACTATTGGGAAAGGTTGTACTATAGCCGGCGGAGCTGCCATTGCAGGTCATTTGACTATCGCCGATGGGGTTCATATCACGGCCACCACACTAGTGAGTAAATCTCTCACTGAAAAGAATTCCTATTCATCGGGCACACCACTTGAAAAAACATTCAAATGGAAGAAGAATGCGGCCCGTTTTAATCAGCTCGACGAAACAGTGCGGCGCTTGAAAGCACTCGAAAAGAAGCTGAATGCCAAATAATCTTGTTCAGGAGTTACTATGTCAGACATTATGGATGTCAGAGAAATACGAAATTACTTACCTCATCGCTATCCCTTTTTACTGGTTGATCGCGTACTCGAATTGAAAGAAGGCGAATATATTCGCTGTTTGAAAAATGTTTCTGTGAATGAGCCTTTTTTTACCGGCCATTTTCCTGACGTTCCCATTATGCCCGGAGTGTTAATCGTTGAAGCGATGGCACAATCAGCGGGCATTTTAGGCTTCAAAACCATGAATAAAACCGTTGCTGATGGCTCTACTTACTTGTTCGCTGCCATTGAAAATGCACGTTTTAAGCGTCAGGTTGTGCCTGGAGATCAGCTTGAATTTATGGTCAAAATACTTTCAGCAAAGCGTGGTATTTGGAAGTTTGAATGTGTTGCTAGCGTTGATGGTCAAGTGGCAACATCGGCCACCATCACCTGTGCCGATAGAGAAGTGTAAATGATTCATCCTAGTGCGGTTATTGATGACTCAGCAATTATTGGCGAAAACGTCAGTATTGGTCCTTTTTGTGTGATTGGCCCTGATGTAGAAATTGGGGATGGCTGCATACTTAACTCGCATGTTGTCTTGCAGGGGCCAACCGTACTGGGCAAAAACAATCATATTTTTCAATTTGCCACAGTGGGTGAGGCCACGCCTGATCTCAAATATAAGGGTGAACAAACCCGCTTGGTGATTGGCGATAACAACGTCATTCGTGAGGGGGTCACCATCCATCGAGGCACGGTTCAAGATCGCGGTGAAACCACTATAGGTAACAATAATCTGATCATGGCCTATGCCCACATTGGTCATGATTGTGTGGTGGGTAACCATACTATCTTGGTCAATAACGCCGCGTTGGCAGGCCATGTTGTTGTCGGTGATTGGGCCATATTAGCGGGTTATTCTCTCATACATCAGTTTTGTCAGATTGGCGCGCATAGCTTTTGTGGTATGGGGTCAGCGATCAATAAAGATGTACCGGCCTATGTTACCGTATTTGGAAATCCTGCCGAGGCTAAAACCATTAATGCAGAAGGTCTAAAACGACGCGGTTATTCGCCAGAGGCTATCGCGGCGATACGTAAAGCCTACAAGATTGTTTACCGCAGCGGCCGCACATTGGCAGATTCTGCCGCCGATCTAGATGCCTTGGCACAAGCGTTTCCCGAGGTGGCGATGTTTGTCGATTCGGTAAGAAGCTCTAACCGCGGCATCGTTCGTTAGCGCTCGTGCAGACCTTCAAACCTTACATTGCTATTGTTGCTGGTGAGGCTTCTGGTGACATTCTGGGTGCTGATTTAATTCGGGCGTTAAAATCTCGTTTCCCCGGTTGTGAGTTTTGTGGAATAGGCGGCCCTAAAATGATCGCTGAGGGCTTTCAGTCGTTCTACGCAATGGAGCGTCTCAGCGTAATGGGGTTTGTCGAGCCTTTAAAGCGTTTGCCTGAGTTGCTTCGTATCCGAGCGGACCTGAAGTCTCGTTTTACACAGCATCCACCCATGGTGTTTATAGGAATCGATTCGCCTGATTTTGTGCTTAATATCGAGCGGCATTTAAAACAGCGCGATATTCCAACGGTTCACTATGTGAGTCCATCCGTTTGGGCTTGGCGCAAGAGCCGCATCCATGGCATTGCCAAAGCGGTAGATTTAATGCTGACGTTGTTTCCATTTGAAACTGACATATATCAGCAGCACCAGATCCCCGTTGCCTGTGTAGGGCATCCCTTGGCAGATCAAATTGCGATGCAGCAAGATGTGTCAGCCGTGTGTGCTGAGCTGGGGCTCTCTGAACACGATCCCTACTTGGCCGTGTTGCCCGGCAGTCGCCGTGGCGAAGTATCTCTACTGTTACCGCTGTTTCTAGATGCTTTTGTGTTACTAAGGCAAAAAATGCCGCAACTAAAGGCGCTCCTGCCTGTGGCTGCTCCTCATTTGCAAGTGATGGTTGACGATCAATTAGCGTTATTAGATCAGTCTGATCGTGAGGCGGTTATTGTCTTACAGGGGCGGTCTCAGCAAGCGATGGTGGCTTCTCGTGCCATTTTATTATCCTCTGGCACTGCAACTCTCGAGGCAATGCTGCTTAGGCGACCCATGGTAGTCGCCTATAAAATGGGGGGATTAACTTTCTCGTTACTATCGCGATTAGTAAAAACCCCCTATATTGCCCTGCCTAATTTATTGGCAAACCGTGAGCTAGTGCCTGAGTACATACAAGACGCCGCTGAACCTAAGGCTATAGCTGAGGGCTTAGCTCCACTATTAGCCGCGGGTAGCGCGAGGCAAGAAACCTTAGATGCTTTTCAAGAGCTACATGTCATGCTTAAACGCGATGCCGGTGAATCTGCCGCGAACGCTATCGCTTTGATGCTGGAGTCAAAACATGGAGCCGATTGATCTTTTTGCTGAGTCAGTTGCCCGTGCAACGCATCACGCCGGAGTCGACGAGGTTGGTAGAGGACCATTGGCGGGTGATGTGGTCGCTGCGGCGGTAATTTTGGACCCTTCAAATCCTATACAGGGCTTGGCAGATTCCAAAAAACTCAGTGAAAAAAGACGTGAAGCGCTTGCGCAGGAAATTCGTGAAAAAGCACTCAGCTACTGTGTGGCCAGAGCCAGTGTAGAAGAGATTGATCGGATCAATATCTTGCAGGCAAGTTTGTTGGCTATGAAACGAGCCGTTGAAGGCCTATCGATTCAGCCGGATTTTGTGTCTGTGGATGGCAATAAGCTTCCCGCTTGGAATTATGCTAGCGAAGCTGTGGTCAAAGGGGATAGCAAGGTGGCAGAGATTAGCGCCGCCTCCATTCTGGCCAAAGTCACACGTGACCATGAAATGGTGGAGTTACATCAACGCCATCCTGAATATGGTTTTGCTGGCCATAAGGGGTATCCTACTAAAGTGCATTTAGAGGCCATCAAAACTCACGGTATTCTTGCTGAGCATCGCCGATCTTACGGCCCCATTAAACAACTACTCAAGGACTAAAAGACAAGCAATGACTGAGCACGCAACGTTTGTACATTTAAAAGTTCATTCAGAGTTTTCTCTGATTGATGGATTGGTGCGTGTTAAAGGTTTGGCAAAGTCGGTAGCTGACATGGGTATGCCGGCGGTGGCATTGACCGATCAGTGTAACTTTTATGGATTGATCAAGTTTTATAAGGCCGCTAACGGCGCCGGCGTTAAGCCCATTGTGGGCAGCGACGTATGGATGATGAGTGACAGCGGTGAAGTCCACACCTTGACCTTATTGGTGCAAAATTTAAAGGGTTATAAAAACCTCACAGTGTTGATTTCAAAGGCCTATCGCGAAGGTCAGCAACACGGTGTGGCCTATATAAAACGTGAATGGCTCAAGGAGCTAGGAGAGGGGTTAATCGCACTCTCTGGCGGTCGAAAAGGCGATGTTGGCGCGGCTTTAGTGGCAGGTCGTCACGATGAGGCGGCCGAATTGTTGCAGTATTGGATGGATCTTTTTCCCGATCGGTACTATTTAGAACTGCAACGTACTGGTCGCGAGTACGAATCTGTTTATATTGAGCGAGCTGTAACGCTGGCGGATGAGGTCGCTTGTCCCATTGTGGCCACGAATGATGTCCGCTTCCTGAAAGCTGAAGAATTTGAGGCTCATGAAGCTAGGGTATGCATCCACGACGGTGCAGCCCTGGATGATCCTCGCCGAGAACGTCGTTACTCTGATCAACAGTATCTTCGCTCTCCACAAGAGATGATTGAGCTTTTTGCCGACCTGCCCGATGCAATTGAGAATACGGTTGAGATCGCCAAGCGTTGTACCCTAGAGATCGAGTTAGGCACCTATTATTTACCTGAGTTTCCGGTTCCCGAAAATTTTAGGCTGGATCCGTTTTTCAAAGAACATATAAGTTACGAGACCTTAGAGCAGCAAACCATTGCGGTTATGCACGAAAAGTGGCAAGGCAAGGAGTCGACCCCCGAGTATGCTAAAGAGCTCGAAACAGGGGTGTTTTTCCGCAAAATTTCTCATGAAGGACTCAATGAGCGGCTAGCCTTTTTGTTTGACACCAGCGCAGAAAATTTTGCCAGTATCCAGCAAACCTATCGCGATCGGCTCGATTTTGAACTCGACATTATCCTACAAATGGGCTTTCCCGGTTATTTTTTAATCGTGATGGATTTTATCCAGTGGGCAAAAGACAACGGCATCCCCGTCGGCCCTGGTCGCGGTTCAGGTGCGGGTTCGCTGGTCGCCTATGCACAAAAAATTACCGATCTGGACCCGCTGCAATACGACCTGCTTTTCGAGCGATTCTTGAATCCAGAGCGTGTATCGATGCCAGACTTTGATGTCGATTTTTGTATGGAGAATCGAGATAAGGTCATTAGCTACGTTGCCGATCACTATGGACGCGAAGCGGTATCCCAGATTGTGACCTTCGGTACTATGGCCGCGAAGGCGGTGGTGCGCGACGTTGCCCGTGTGCAAGGAAAATCTTATGGCCTTGCTGATAAGCTGTCCAAAATGATTCCCTTTGAAGTGGGCATTACCCTGGAGAAGGCCTTCGAGCAAGAAGAGGTTCTGCGCGACTTTTTAAAGAATGATGATGAAGCCCAAGAAATTTGGGATATGGCGATCAAACTAGAGGGTGTTACTCGAGGAATTGGTAAACACGCGGGTGGTGTGGTTATTGCACCATCTCGGTTAACAGATTTTGCCGCCCTGTATTGTGACGAAGAGGGTGGGGGTCTCGTTACTCAGTTTGATAAAAATGATGTCGAAGAGGCTGGTTTGGTCAAATTCGACTTTTTGGGGCTTCGGACACTGACCATCATCGATTGGGCAGTCAAAATGATTAACCGCCCTCGGGCTGATGGAAGCCAGCTTGATCTTGAAATCGAGCGAATTCCGCTCGATGATCAAAGAACCTTTGCCATGCTCAAACGCGCTGAGACAACCGCGGTTTTCCAGCTTGAATCTCGGGGTATGAAAGACCTCATTAAGCGTCTTCAGCCAGACAACCTTGAAGATATGATCGCTCTGGTAGCATTATTTCGCCCCGGCCCACTGGATTCAGGCATGGTCGATGACTTTGTCAATCGCAAACACGGTAGAGCCGAAGTCGCTTATCCCGATGCCAATTATCAGCACGAGTGGTTAGAGCCCATCCTTAAACCCACCTATGGGGTGATTGTTTATCAAGAGCAGGTGATGCAAATTGCCCAGACCTTGGCCGGCTATTCTCTGGGTGGCGCTGATTTGTTACGCCGAGCCATGGGTAAGAAGAAACCCGAAGAGATGGCTAAACAGCGATCTATCTTTGAAGACGGCGCTAAGTCAAAAGGTGTTGATCCTAATTTGGCGATGAAAATTTTTGACCTGGTGGAAAAATTCGCAGGTTATGGATTTAACAAGTCTCACTCGGCGGCGTATGCCTTGGTGTCATATCAGACCGCCTATCTTAAAGCTCGTTACCCCGCTGAGTTTATGGCTGCAACCATGTCCTCAGAATTGCAGAACACCGATAAGATTGTCACCTTTATTGAAGAGTGTAGGGCAATGAAATTGCCCCTTCGTCTTCCGGATGTCAACGAGGGCGAGTACATGTTCACCGTGAATGAGGGCGGTGAAATTGTCTATGGGTTAGGAGCAATCAAAGGACTAGGCGAAGGTCCTATTCAAAGTTTAATTGAAGCGAGGCAAGTCGGTGGTCCGTTTACCGATTTATTTGATTTCTGTCGCCGAACTGATTCACGCAAAATTAATAAAAGAGCTCTTGAGGCGCTCATTCGCAGCGGTGCTTTTGACAGCCTAGGGGTACCTCGCCAAGTGGTTTATGCCGCTATGCCTGAAGCTGTAGCCGCAGCTGAGCAGTCGGCTCGCAATCAAGCTAGTGGCATGACCGACCTATTTGGTGAAGTGATCAGTGCGGCGGCTGAAGAAGATGTTTATCATGATTTTCGAACTGTCCATGAATGGACTCACAAACAGCGTTTGCTCGGTGAAAAAGAGACTCTAGGGCTCTACGTTACTGGGCATCCGATCGATGAATATGAAAAAGAAATACGCCAGTTTGCCAAGACCCGGCTGTGCGATATTCAGCCTAAGCGTGAAGAGCAGCTTTTGGCGGGTCTGATTATCGATGTCCGTACTAATAAAACTCGAGGCGGTGACACGGTAGCTAGAGTGCTGCTCGACGACCGCTCTGGCCGTATCGAAGTGTCGTTGTTTGGAGAAGTTTTCGATAAATACCGAGAGGTTTTAATTAAAGATACCGTAGTGGTCGTTTCTGGTGGCGTGAGGGTTGACCATTACAGTGGCGGTATGCAGATGAACGTGCGAGAAGTTTATGGTATTGGCGAGGCCCGCAGTCATTATGCCAAGGCCTTGGTGTTGGTCGCCAAACCCCATCATTTTGTGGCGGGGCTGGCGGATACGTTGAACGATTTGCTTGAGAAAAATCAGTCTGTGGGATGCCCTGTGGTGATCGATTATTCAAGTGATGCTGCCAGTGCCAAGCTCATGCTGGGCAACGGTCGTCGCTTAGCCCCGGATGACGATGTCATGCTAACCCTGCGTCAGATGCTCGGTAAGGAAAACGTGTTTTTAAATTACTCGCGTTAATTAGCCGCGAGGTTTGTTAGTTACAGCGGGTGTTGTTCAGTAACACTTGGTGTACAATATGAAAAATTATTTAGCTAGGAAGGTTATGAACCCTAATTATCTCGATTTTGAGCAGCCGATAGCTGATCTTCTTGTAAAAATTGAAGAGTTGCAGGCCGTTGGTAGCAATAACGATCTCAATATCACTGAAGAAATCGCCAATTTGCGCGATAAAAGTAAGAAACTGACTAAAAAGATTTATTCTGACCTGTCGGCATGGGACATTGTTCGAGTCGCCCGTCACCCCATGCGCCCTTATACTCTCGATTATATACCCCGTATCTTTGACGAGTTTGACGAGTTACACGGTGATCGCCGTTTTGCTGACGACAAATCTATGATTGGTGGTATTGCTCGTTTAGATGGCAAGCCGGTGATGGTAATAGGCCAGGAAAAAGGACGTTCTGTTAAGGAAAAAGTAAAACGCAATTTTGGTATGCCCAAGCCTGAAGGTTACCGTAAAGCCTTGCGTTTGATGGAAATGGCGGAACGCTTCAAATTACCTATCATGACATTTATCGACACTCCTGGAGCCTACCCTGGTATTGATTCAGAAGAGCGCGGTATTTCCGAAGCTATTGCCCAGAACTTGGCGGTGATGTCTCGTCTTAAGACCCCAATTTTGGCTACAGTAATAGGTGAGGGGAGTTCTGGCGGTGCGATTGGTATTGGTGTAGCTGACCATGTGGCGATGCTTCAATATTCGACATACTTTGTTATCTCGCCAGAAGGTTGTGCCAATATCATTTGGAAGACGTCAGAAAAAGCTCCCGATGCCGCAGAGGCGATGGGCTTAACTTCAGATTCGTTGATTAAGCTGGGTATTGTTGATGCTAGCATCGATGAGCCTCTTGGTGGTGCCCATCGCGATATGGATGGCATGGCAGCAAGTATTAAATCTCATCTGATTGATCAGTTGGCGATACTTGAAGGTATGTCTGAACAAGAATTGATGGCGCGTCGTTATGACCGTCTGATGTCCTACGGCAACGATTAATTGCCGTGACGTCTCCGCATGACGTCAATTTCCCCTGGCTGCGCTCAATTCGAGCGCAGCTCTCTTCTCTCGATGGTTTTCCCTTGGTGGTCGCTTTCAGTGGTGGCTTGGATTCAACGTGTCTTTTACACATGGTATGTAATGTCGTGCCTGCCAGAAAGGTCGTTGCGCTGCATGTGAATCACGGGCTTTCAGCCAATGCTGATGCTTGGCAGCTACATTGCCAACAAATATGTCATGCATGGGGATGCCAGTTTCAGGCACACAAAGTTTCCATTGAGGTTGCGGGGAAGGGCATTGAAGCCGCAGCGAGGCTGGCGCGCTATGCGGTTTTTGAACGATATCTTTCTGCCGGCGAGATACTTCTTCAAGGGCATCATGCCGATGACCAAGTGGAAACGATACTGCTCAATTTACTGCGCGGCAGTGGGCCTTCAGGCATGCGAGGTATACCCGCGAGTCGCAAACTTGGTGTGGCTGAGTTACGGCGTCCGCTGTTGTCGATTCGTCGAGTCGAGCTTGAAGACTACGCGAATAATTTTGACCTCTCGTATATCAATGACGAAAGTAATCAAGACACTCAATTTGACAGAAATTATCTACGTGCCGAAGTCGTCCCAAGGCTGAATGCGCGATTTGGGCATCTTTACAGTGCGGTTAAAGCAACTAGTGAAGCTATGCTCGAAGCTGAGCATTTGCAGTTGGCGCTTGCTAGGCAGGATGCCGATATTGCGAGTAGTGAGCTGGCGGTGAAGCATTTGTTGGGTCTTGACGTGATTAGGTGTCGCAACATTATCAGGCATTGGTTTGAACACCATACGGGAAAGCAGCTCTCCCGTAATAGTTTGGAACAGATTGTCACTAACGTCTTGTCCGCCAGTATTGATGCCTCTCCAAGTGTTGAGATCGGACCATGGAGTGTCAGGCGCAGTCGACAAGTTTTGGCAATAATGCCTACCTATAGCGAATCTGAAGAGTGGTCGGCGGCGTGGGATTTCAAACAGCCGTTGCAGACGCCCTATGGAATTTTGAGGGCTGAGCCACAGCTAGGAGGCCGGCAGTTACCAGAAAAAGTGGACGTCTCTTTTCGGCGCGGCGGGGAGAAAATGCGTCCCGTTGGTAGAGGATTGACTAAAACCTTAAAGAGCCTGTTTAAAGAAAATAACATACCGTTATGGAAGCGTGGGCAAGCGCCGATAATTCGTCATCATGGGCAATTGTTGTGGGTGGCACATTTGGGATTTGACGAGTCATGTCATTGTGTTGATACAAAAATGGGCTGGCGACTTATTTGGCAGGAGCAAAGTCTTTCTTTCGATACGTAATTGTAGCTAGAGTCGAGCGCTCCATACTGGTATACTGATATCCCATCTGATAAAGGTGGTATCCCGCCTAGATAAGACTCACTTCAGGCCCAAAAAGCCTGTTAACTATACTCATTAAAGGTCTTGTATGACGCACTATATTTTCGTCACTGGCGGCGTTGTTTCTTCATTAGGCAAAGGCATCGCGGCAGCCTCATTAGCGGCTATTCTTGAGGCTCGTGGCCTCAAAGTCACCATGCTTAAGCTTGATCCCTATATTAATGTCGATCCAGGTACAATGGCGCCGTCTCAGCACGGTGAAGTATTTGTTACCGACGATGGCGCTGAAACCGATTTGGATTTGGGCCACTATGAGCGTTTCATTCGCGCTCGCATGTCGCAAAAGAATAATTTCACCACCGGTCGTGTCTACGAGACAATTTTGCGTAGAGAGCGTCGAGGCGATTATTTGGGCGGCACGGTTCAGGTGATCCCTCATGTCACCGACGAAATAAAACGCCGTGTTTACGCGGGCGGTGAGGGCTACGACGTTGCCCTAGTGGAAATTGGCGGCACCGTGGGTGATATTGAATCACAGCCATTTTTAGAAGCTGTTCGTCAAATGAAGGTCGAGTTAGGCGCTAGAAGAGCTATGTTTATGCACCTGACGTTGGTGCCATATATTGCGACAGCGGGCGAAACCAAGACTAAACCGACACAACACTCCGTCAAAGAGCTTCGCTCTATTGGTATTCAACCTGACGTCTTGCTGTGCCGTTCAGAAGTGGAAATCGATAAGTCTTCTTGTAAAAAAATTGCACTTTTCACCAACGTCGCAGAGCGCGCGGTAATTTCATTACCAGACGCTAAAACCATTTATCAAATTCCAGAAAACCTAAGCAAAGCCGGTCTCGACGAATTGATTATCGAGCAGTTTGGTTTAGCGTGCCACGCGCCTGACTTTACCGAGTGGCGTGCGGTCGTAGAAGGCGTTCTTAATCCAGAAAAAGAAATTACTATTGCCATGATCGGCAAATATATGGATTTATTGGATGCCTACAAATCTCTCAACGAAGCACTAGAGCACGCCGGTATTAAGTCGCGTACCAAGGTGAAAGTTCGCTACATCAATTCTGAAGATTTAGAAGACTCCGGTACCGATATCCTTGAGGGTATCGATGCTATCTTGGTCCCTGGTGGTTTTGGTGAGCGTGGCGTTGAAGGAAAAATTATTGCTGTTCAATACGCTCGCGAGAATAAAATTCCCTATCTCGGTATTTGTTTGGGAATGCAGGTGGCCGTCATTGAATATGCCCGTAATGTGTTAGGTTGGAAAGATGCACACAGTACCGAGTTTGATCCCTCTTCTAGTCATCCCGTCATTGGCTTGATTACTGAATGGGTTGATGCAGATGGTGCAGTGGAAACTCGCACAGAAGCTTCTGATATGGGCGGCACGATGAGGCTAGGCGCGCAACTGTGCCATCTTGAAGAGGATTCGCTTGTTAAGAAAGTCTATGGCAGTGCTGAAATTGTAGAGCGTCACCGTCATCGCTACGAAGTCAATAGCACATTGGTCCCCGATTTACAGGCCGCAGGTTTACGCATTGGCGGTTGGTCGACGGACAAATCACTTGTAGAAGTTGTTGAAGTAGAAAACCACCCATGGTTTGTGGCTTGTCAATTCCACCCTGAATTTACGTCTAGTCCCCGTGATGGGCATCCATTGTTTAGCGGCTTTGTTGGTGCGGCATTGGCCTACCATGAAGCTAAGGAGGGCTAATGAGCCAGAAAATAGTTAAGGTCGGCGATGTTGCGATTGGCAATGATTTACCCTTCGTATTATTTGGTGGCATGAATGTACTCGAGTCCGAAGACTTGGCGTTGGAAATTGCCGACTCTTACGTAAAAGTTTGCCAAAGCTTAGGTATCCCCTATGTGTTTAAGGCGAGCTTTGACAAAGCTAATCGCTCGTCAATAAATTCTTTTCGTGGACCTGGCATGGAAAAAGGTATCGAGATCCTTGCCAAGGTTAAAGCCACATATGGTGTGCCCATCATCACAGATGTTCATGAGCCCTTCCAATGCGAGCCCGTGGCGCAAGTGGCTGACATTATTCAGTTACCTGCTTTTTTATCGCGTCAAACGGACTTAGTGGTAGCGATGGCTAAAACCGGCGCGGCGATTAATATCAAAAAAGCGCAATTTTTAGCGCCCCGCGAAATGAAGCACATCCTCACCAAATGCGAAGAAGCCGGAAATGATCAGCTTATCCTCTGTGAGCGTGGCTCTTCATTCGGCTACAACAATCTTGTGGTCGATATGCTTGGTTTCGGTGTGATGAAGCAGTTTGAATATCCTGTGATGTTCGATGTCACCCACTCACTGCAAATGCCCGGCGGCTTGTCTGATGCGGCGGGTGGCCGACGTCAGCAGGTGATGGAGCTCGCTCGTGCCGGAATGTCGCAAAAAATTGCCGGTCTCTTTTTAGAGGCCCACCCAGATCCTAATAAAGCCAAGTGCGATGGCCCCTGTGCTCTACCGCTGGCGAAACTAGAGGGCTTCCTCGGTCAAGTTAAGGCCGTTGATGACCTCGTAAAATCACTGCCAGACTTACAGATTGATTAAGAACTTTGGAGTAATGATTAATGACTAAAATTGCCGATATCAAGGCCTTTGAAGTACTAGATTCACGCGGCAACCCCACCATTGAGGCGGAGGTTGTGCTCGAATCAGGTGCAATAGGCACGGCTTGTGCCCCATCGGGTGCATCAACGGGTTCGCGTGAAGCTTTAGAGCTGCGTGATGGAGATAAAAACCGTTACCTAGGTAAGGGTGTGTTGACTGCCGTTAATAACGTCAACACAACAATTCGTGATCTATTGGTAGGTGAAGACGCTGCCAATCAACGTCACATCGATCAATTAATGATTGATGCTGATGGTACTGAAAACAAAGCTAATCTCGGTGCCAACGCGATCTTGGCAGTGTCTTTGGCCGCGGCTAAAGCAGTTGCAGTCGCCAAAAACATCCCGTTGTATCAACACATTGCTGACATTAATGGAACTCCTGGTGTCTACTCAATGCCATTGCCGATGATGAATATTCTTAACGGTGGTGAGCACGCAGATAACAACGTCGACATCCAAGAATTCATGATTCAGCCTGTGGGCGCCTCTAGCTTTGCCGAAGGTTTGCGCCAAGGCGCTGAGATCTTCCATGCATTGAAAGGTGTTTTGAAAAAGCGTGGCCTAAATACTGCTGTGGGTGATGAGGGTGGTTTTGCTCCTAATTTGTCCTCAAATGCAGAGGCCCTAGCGGTTATTCAAGAGGCGGTAGAAGCGGCAGGCTACAAGCTCGGTACTGATGTGACGTTGGCATTGGACTGTGCTGCATCTGAATTCTATAAGGATGGTCAGTATGTTCTAGCGGGTGAAGACAAGAGTTTCAGCTCTGAAGCTTTTGCTGATTACCTAGCTGATTTATCAGATAAATACCCGATTGTTTCTATTGAAGATGGTCTCGACGAATCTGATTGGGATGGCTGGAAAGTGTTAACAGACAAGCTTGCTAAACGTGTTCAGTTGGTTGGCGATGACTTGTTTGTGACCAATACTAAAATCCTTGCTGAAGGCATCGAGAAGGGTATTGCTAACTCAATTCTGATTAAATTCAACCAAATCGGTTCTCTGACGGAAACGCTTGAAGCTATTGCCATGGCAAAAGAGGCAGGCTACACCGCGGTCATTTCTCACCGGTCTGGTGAAACAGAAGACACAACTATTGCTGATTTAGCCGTAGCTACTGCAGCAGGCCAAATCAAAACGGGTTCGTTGTGTCGTTCCGACCGTGTTGCTAAGTATAATCGTCTGTTACGAATTGAG
>Ga0209961_1000446_pt1 | contig 13941 bp, 24 predicted proteins | sample SalPonA_B_H2O_MG_FD_185719 | JGI IMG/M metagenome (GOLD analysis project Ga0209961, IMG submission 185719) | Water microbial communities from South San Francisco under conditions of wetland restoration - Salt Pond MetaG R2A_B_H2O_MG (SPAdes)... | ecosystem: Environmental > Aquatic > Non-marine... | reverse complement strand
TGGTGTGCTGGCTTTGGTTTAACGCTGCCTAGACCAGAAGATTCGCAATACGAGCAGCTAATGAGGATGAACAGATGAGCTTTAAATTAGAAATGGAGCAGGATGGCATGACTGGTGAGATGACACTAGAAGAGCTGGCAATGCGTATTGCACAGTGGGGTGAGGATCGCGGTATTACTGTTAATGGTAGCCCAGAGACTCAGGTGCTTAAGCTGATGTCTGAGATGGGCGAGCTGGCAGATAACATCGCCAAGGGTCGCCATGATCGCGCATTGGATGATATCGGTGACTGTATTGTTGTTCTAATTATGATCGCTGATCTTATCGATACAGACATAAAAAAGTGTCTACAGGTTGCTTGGAATGACATTAAGGATCGCAAGGGCTACCTGAATGAAAATGGAATTTTCATAAAAGAGAATGATATTTAACCATTCTTGATTATAATAAATGAGTTGAATCAAGAAGGGTTGTGTATGAATTACGAAATTTTGAATAGGCATTTTGTTCTTATTGATGGGTGCATCTTCAAGAGAAAAAACAATCGCGGAGCAGATAAGCCGCAAAGGGTGCTTGGCTCGCTGAACAAAGGCTACAGGTGGCTTAAGGTTCCAGAGCCAGATAAGTGCATCGTTGGTTATCACAGGGCGCTGTGGATACTTAAGCATGGCGACATACAGGAAGGATATGTTGTTGATCACATTAACAGGAATACGCTAGATAACAGACTTGAGAATTTAAGGCTTGCTACTCGCTCTGAAAATTCAATGAATGCTAAGGGTAAGCATGGCGCCAAGTTTAGTAAAAATGTTTATGTTGATTATGAGTACAAGTCAAACCGCAAATACAGAGCACAGGTAACCTTTGATGGGAAGATTGTCAGGGTGGGTGGATATGACACAAAAGAAGATGCAGAAAAAATGGCTCAAGCACTGAGAAAGTTTTTACACAAAGAATTTGCCATAAAAGAAGGTGACGTATGAGGGCTAAATCATTTTTCCAGCGCAGGTTTGATCGTTTAGAAGAGGATGTAGCATCTGGCAAGGTTCAGGATCTTGTGGATGCTGGCTGGACTATCCTGCAGCTCGCTGAGAAGTATGAGGTGAGTGAGCACCATATGCGCAGGCAGGGTAAGACGATGGGCGGCCCTATCGAGTATCGAGGTAAGCGCGGCAAGCGTGAGCCTACTGTGTTCACAGATCAGTGGACTGAAGGTAAGAAGCTGGCTTTAACGGGTAAATGGTAATGACACTCGCAGAGTTGGGTCTCGGACTCGTTTTATGTTGGGCTATTGCTGAGATCATTATTTTTATATTCGAGGATAATAATGGCTAAGACTCGCAAAAAATATAACAAGATGAAGCAGCTCAACAGGCTGGCTGACCACCTGCTTAAAGATATCGTTGTCTGCTACGTGGATAATCTAAAAGGCTGTGTGATGGTCGATACCAAGCATGACTGTATTATCCAGCCATCAGAGGCGATGATAGCCTCAGCATCGCGCCCACATAACTGGTCCTGTTACATATCAGTTTTTGGTAGGAATCAGCTAGGCGAGGAGTACATGAAGTCTGAGCAGATATTCACGCCTGCGAAGTACTATCAGGCTGACCTAGCGCCTGTGTTTGAGGTGCATCACTCGAATCTGATTAAGCAGATGCCAGAGCATCATTTATGTGGTGTTGGCTGGATCGCCTCCACTAGAGGTGAAGAGCTAACCGAAAGCGAAGCGGGTAGAATATTCACAAAACTTGGGGCTTGGGATGAATGATAAGAAAGCTGTTGAGAATCCAGATCACTATAATCAAGGTACGATTGAGTGTATTGATGCTATTGAATCAGCACTTGGCGAGGAAGGCTTCGAAGCGTTCTGCCGAGGTAATGCGATCAAGTATCTGTGGCGAGCACATCATAAAGGTAACTTTAATCAGGACTTGGATAAAGCTATCTGGTATCTCAAGAAGATTAAACAATGGAAGTAAAAACGATCAGCCGATCTGAGCTAGGCGATTCGGCATACATCAAGGAGCTTGAGGCTATCTTGGAGGATATGTCCGAGCAGACTGAGGTTATGTACGAGGCGATAGAGCTGGCTATAGCTGCACTGCAGCGCATCCATGAGACATATGAGAATAGACCAGAGTGGTTAGATCGTGAGTCGCTGGCAGAGGATATGTATCGCACCTGTGACTTTGCTTTAGCTATGCTTAAAGGGGAACCAGAGCCTGATGAGTCAACGCACTAGATGCAGAGCCTGCGGGTCAACTAATATCACCTTGCTAGGCGATAGGGTGAAGTGCCACCACTGCCACAGGATAACCTATGCAAAGCAAGACTAGGCGCTGCTCTACCTGCCGCCAGAAGTGCGATACCTCAGACGCTATAATCTCCCACCTGAAAGCTTTTTGCTCCTTCGACTGTCTAACTACATACACACGCTCTAAAACCGCTCAGAAGCTCATACAGAAGGCTCAAGCTAAATCACTAGCAGAGCGCAAGGAAAAGCTCAAAACACGCTCAGAATGGATGACAGAGGCTCAGGCAGCATTCAATGCTTATATTCGAGTTCGAGATGGTAACTACTGTATCTCTTGCGGCTGTACTGCAGACGACCAGTACGGGGGTGGAGTTGATGCAGGACACTATCGATCAAGGGGAGCTGCAGGGCATCTGAGGTTCCATCTTCTCAACTGCCATTCGCAGTGTAAGAAGTGTAATAGGTATCTGTCAGGCAACGTGGCTGACTACAGGATTGGACTGGTAAACAAGATTGGTTTACAGTCAGTGGAGGCGCTTGAGTGTGACCAGAGCTTTAAGAGCTTTGATATCGAGTACCTAAAGCGAATTAAACGAATCTTCAATAAACGCGCACGATTGTATAAGAGGCTATTTAGATGAGCAGCATGACACACCAAGAGCTACGCCACGTAATGAAGAACATCCAAGATTGTGACGATTACCTGCAGGGTAAGTCGAGCGCAGAGAACGTCAGAGCACTGGCAGAACATGCTGCAAAGCGAGCTGTCATGGAGCGTAAGGTTAATCTGATCGAAAGATTACGTGATGCTGGGCTAAATCTAGTTGACGATGAAGCATGAAGCTTGTAGTTTAGAGGAACTGGCGCTGCGGGACTGCAATCCCAAGCACTGGAAACTGATGAGCAATATCAGTGTAGATAAGACCCAGCGTTTACAGCGCCAAGGTCATTATAAGGCTAAGAGAAAACACTTTCAAAGTCTTACTTGAGAAACTTTCAAGACCATTCTACATAAATCTCCCATCTCATTGTTTCCATTAGCTTTTTGCAGTTATCCACAGACGCAGATCGGGTTTTGATCTCCCTTTTTGTCCTGCCAGTAAGTGTATGCGCCCACTTAAAACAGCAATGGGGGTCTCGCCCTAGCGCCAAAAGAGCCTATGACTGGATAGTACTAAGAGCTATTCAGCACATACGGGAAAGACTGCTCAAGCCAGACCTTTGATAGGCGGGGATAAACAGGGTTAGTGGTGATAAAGCGTACTTGGTACGGGATCGGGTTGACCAGCCTGCATATACCGCGAATTGGTTCCTGATACAGGGTGTGAGTAGAACAAGATCAAACACTGTTACTGCTGGTAGGTATGGGATCACCCTAAGCCTATCAAAAGACCCATATTGTCTGATGAAACTGGAGATTATGATGTTTAAGGTCACCACTGAATGGCTGGAAGCTAACTCTAATAATGGCGGTTACTCTGCTAAACAGCTCAATGCGCTAGGTATCTCATGGCCTCCTGTAGGCGGCTGGAAGAAATCTGTAGTTGGTAATGTGATTACCGATAATGCTAAGCGTGGATTTGAAGAAGGGCGTAAAAATAGAAGTAAGAAAGAGCGTAAGGATACTAGTCAGGTGGCTCGGACTGAGTTTGATAAGGTTAGAGATTTGTTTGCGAGCAGTCTCATTGAGCAGATACGGGTTATAGAGTCTCAGCGTCAGTCACACGCTATGACAAATAGAGAAAAGGACGCTATCGCTAAGATGGCATCTGAAATCATAGATATGATTGAGCGAGGTTGATATGCCCATCTACGAAACATCATCTGATAGGAAACGTGAAGCAAACATTGTGAGCATTCTTTGCTGCAAGTGGGGTTGTGACGCAATCATGTTACCTGAGCGAAGTATCGCTGACGCAATGTTGACTGTAGATCAGGGCGTTAAGGCTCTGGTTGAGGTCAAGTGCAGGGGTAAAGAGTATGACACCTACATGATATCTCAGCGTAAGATAAACGATCTAAAGATGGCTGCTGATATGTTTCAGGTTAAGTCGCTTGTAGTTGTTAGCTTCCCTGACAGAATCTGTTACTTCGACTCTGCAATGGAGCCAGACAAGGTTGAGCAAGGTGGCCGCACTGATCGTAACGATAGCCATGATGTAGAGCAGATGAATCACTACAGCGTCAGCAGGCTAAAGACAATTTACGAAAAAGCATCAGCTGAAGTCGAAGAGTGGTTGGCTGAATACGATGCCGCACCATCATTGTAATTAGAAAGTGTTGACACACATATCCAGTGAGCGTATCTTTGCATTGTCGAATATGAAATCACTAGGAGAGACACCATGTCATACACACCTTCTTACCGCATCCCTAAATTTGATCAGCATGTTCTTGCTTACAAGGCTCGCATTACCTACTTGGTGGTTGATGTTATGCGTAATAACGATCAGTACAGCTGGCAGGCACTTGTGAGCATGGTTGGCTCTGAGGAAGCTAAGCGTATGACTATGGAGGCTTACTAATGAACTGGCATACTGAATACATGGCAAAGGTTAAAACTATGTCTGTAGATTCTCTGAAGTATGTACAGGCTGATGCTTTGGCTGCAGCGAAAGCTGGTGAAGAGATTGGTAATCCTAAAGCTGGACAGTATTGGGATGAGTATCACTACTGCTCAATGGAGTTAAATGCGCGAGGTATAAAATGAATCTTCGCCCACATCAGATCACAGCCGTTGAGATGCTTCGCGCATCTCTTCGGTCTGGTAAGAAACGTCCTATCCTTGCTGCGCCATGCTCCTTTGGCAAAACCATCACAGCAGCCTACATACTCAATGAGGCAGTGAAAAAGGGTAAGCGAGCAGTAATCATCTGTGATCGAATTAAGCTGATAGAGCAGACGCTAGAGGCTTATGATGGAATGGGGTTAGAGTTCGGAGTGATACAGGGTGATCACTGGCGCACTGATTACTCTAAGCCGTTACAGATAGCATCAGCTCAGACGCTGGCGCGCAGGTTAGAGAAGTTTGGTATGCAGTCATTCCCTTGGGACTTCGCGATAGTTGATGAGTGCCATACGCATTACAAGTATCTGACTAAGATCATGGAGTCTTTGAACGCGATTCCATTTATCGGGCTGTCGGCTACGCCATTCAGTAAAGGATTAGGTAAGTACTATGACGATCTGGTTGTTCCAATATCTCCTCGGGATCTCTTGGCTGGGGGGTATCTCTGTCCTGTTGATTACTATGGTGGTAGAAAGGTCGCACTCGAAGGTGTCAAGACACGAGCGATTCCTACAGGTGGTCGTGATTACGATGAGCGCGATCTCGCTAATGCTGTGGAGTCAGACACTACACTGGTAGGGGATATTATCTCTAACTGGCAGAAGCATGCGGCAGGTCGGCAGACAGTCGCCTTTTCTCCGAGTATCAGACACAGCAAAGAACTTGTGCGCCAGTTCCAAGAGGCAGGCATTGCTGCTGAACACATCGATGGCTACATGGATGTAGATGAGCGTGAGGATATCCTGAAGGCACATGATAAGGGTGAGTTCCTGATCCTGTCTTGCTCACGACTGTTGAACACTGGCTGGGATAGTCCAAGCACGAGCTGTCTGATCGATTGCTTCCCTACTAAGTCATACATCACCTACGTTCAACGTATAGGTCGCATCATGCGTACTGCAGATGGTAAGGAGAACGCTATTGTCCTAGATCATGCTGGCAACGTAGGTCGCTTTGGTTTTGCTGAGGATATCATGCCTGTCGCACTGGATGATGGTGAGAAAGATTACGATGAGCGTAAGCAGGTAAAGGATCAGGAAGAGAAAGAGATACGGATGCACGACTGCCCACAGTGCTACCGTCAGTTCACAGGACTACGTTGCTCGTGTGGTTATGAGATCCCTGTGAAGGTACAGCTCGAATGGGAAGAGGAGGAGCTGCAGAAGCTAGAGAAGGCTGAAGCTAAAATGGTCAGCAAGGAAGATAAGATCCGCTTCTACGCTGAGCTGAAAGCCTACGCTTACAATAAGAATTACAAAGAGCATTGGGTAGATCATAAGTACAGGGAGCGTTTTGGTAGCTGGTATGGCTATGGCAACAAACGAGCACTGGCTATGGTGCAGCCAACACCTGATACGCTCAACTGGATCAAGAGCAGAAACATTGCTTGGGCAAAAAGATCAAATAAGTGAACGAAAAGTGTTTACATTACAACATGGATGTGGGACTATAACTGTGTCGGAACAATATGAACTCAAGGAGATACGACATGAAATTCTACAACTTCGCTACTACTGACAACACGCGCGATTACCACTACGACTCAGAAGCTGAAGCGTTCGTACTGCGCGTAGGCGACGGTGACATCGTGATCCGAGTAGACGCACACCTGTACGCACAGGAAGTTGACGTAATTATTGATTCAGTACTGGGCGCATAAGCGCCCTTCTGGAGGCACTGTCATGAATCATTTCCGTAAATTTAAAGAAGCTGATCGTTTGCTTAACAAGCTAGAAGAAGATCTGGCTAATATAGAGTTCAAGCTAGATGCTCTATACGCTGAGCCTACATACACTGATCCAGAGCTAGAGATGCAGGTTCAGGTTCGCATTGATGATCTGGAAGATGAGCGCATTGCCCTTAAGAAGCGTCTCGCTAACCTTCGCCACGACATACTGCACATGGATGACTGATATGGCGATTGAAGCAATCCTCAATGCACTGCCGAAGTATAAGAAGTACGGCAAGAAGTTTAGAGCGCCATGCCCAGTACACGATGGTAAGGACTTCAACATGATGATCAGCGAACGCAGCGATGGCTCTGTCGGTGCTTACTGTTTCGTTTGTGGAGCATCGGGCTTATCTCTGGTTGATGCGCTTGGTGTAAATCGATCTGAGCTATTCCCACCTGATAGCGAATACCAGCGCCAGCCTGTAACTAAAGATATGCGTGATAAGTACGCTCAGGACGCACTGGTAGTAGCAATGGCTGAGAAGGTGTCTTTTAACGATATGAGCTTGGCTGATCAGCGCAGGGTGAAATTAGCTAAGGCGCGTATGGAAGGCATCGAGCAACGATTAGCAGGAGAACAGCAATGAGTAAAACAGATAGCGTATGGTACGCAGCGACAGTCATTATAGGCTGTCTAATGTTCGCAGCTTACTTAGAAGGAGTACTAGGATGAAAAGCCTACTCACAGCAGTCGCGCTTACAGCGGCACTCGCATCAACTAACGCACTAGCAATCACTGGCTTCCTTAACGGTCAGTCAACAAGCGGTATGAATAGATACTGCTACTACAGCAACGGTGTGATACTAACCATATCCTCAGTCAGCCTATGCCCACTGAGCATTGACTAAGGAACTTACATGGATGACTTTAAGGCGCTACCAACAACAACAATGAAGGCGCTACTCGCAGCAAGGAAGCTGGAGTATCCTAGACGTAAAGGTGAACCATCAGGTGAGCGATTACGATGGGAGGAGCACCACAGAGAAGTTCTCGCACAGCTATCTAAGATGGCTAGAGGTGAAAATTAAGTAGAGGAGCGGCATTTGTCGCTTTTTTTGTTTCTGCTGTATACTTAAATCTATCGGGACGTTAGTAACCACTAACACTGATCTAAAATAGAGGTATATAGATATGGCACTAGGTAAGAAGACTGGAGGCAGGAAGAAGGGGTCTATCAATAAGACCACAGCGAGCGTTAAGCAGGCGCTTGTTGAAGCATTTGAAGAGCTAGGCGGTGTTAAGAGCCTAGTCGAGTTCGGCAGGGAAAACCCAAGAGACTTCTATGCGCTCTGGGTCAAGATCATGCCCACTGAGGTCAAGCAGGATCTCACATCATCTGATGGCAGTATCATGCCAGTAGCAATCCAAGTGGTAGGCATCGATGACGACAGCAAAGATTGAACTGCCAAAGAAGATGGCACAGCTCTTTGCGGGTGAGGCGCGCTACCGAATAGCTCATGGAGGTAGGGGGTCAGGTAAGACCAGAAGTTTTGCCCTGATGACTGCAGTGTATGGCTACAAGCTCGGCATGAGTGGTGAGTCTGGCACTATCCTATGTGCTCGTGAGTTTATGAACTCGCTGTCTGATTCATCCTTCGAGGAGGTCAAGGGCGCGATCATGTCAGTCGATTGGCTGGCTGAATACTACGAGATCGGTCAGAACTATATCCGCTCTAAAGATGGCAAGATTAACTATGCCTTTGCGGGTCTGAGGCGTAACCTAGACTCGATCAAGTCTAAGGCTCGACTGGTATTGTGTTGGGTAGATGAAGCTGAGACAGTATCCGAGATGGCTTGGGCTAAGCTGCTTCCTTCGGTGCGTGAGGAAGGGTCAGAAATATGGGTGAGCTATAACCCTGAGTCCAAGCTGTCAGCCACACATAAACGATTCCGAGAAGATCCGCCAGAGAACTGCAAGATCGTAGAGATCAACTGGCAGGACAATCCATTCTTTCCAGAGGTGCTCAATGTAGAGCGCCTTAACGACTTCCAGAAGCGTCCTGATTCCTACGACTGGATATGGGGCGGTGCATTCCTAACTCACCACGATGGTGCTTTTTACAGCATCGAGCTACGTGATGCTCGTGATCAGGGCCGCATCGGTACAGTACCGTATGATCCACGCCTGCCAGTAGTAACTGCATGGGACTTAGGTATAGGTGATAGTACATCGATCACCTTTGCTCAGTTTGTGGGTGCTGAGGTTCGCATTATCGATTACTACGAGAACTCTGGTGTCGGTCTGGATCACTACGCTAGGGTGCTGCAGGAGAAGGGCTACAGATACGATCAGCACATACTTCCGCATGACGTTAGGGTGAAGGAGCTGGGAACTGGTAAGTCTCGCTATGAGACGCTACAATCGTTAGGAGTAACTCCAATTACCATCGCACCTCAACTTCAAGTAGACGATGGCATACAGGCAGTCAGGTCAATGTTACCTCTGTGCTGGTTTGATGCCGAGAAGTGCGATCACCTCATAGAAGCACTCCGAGCTTACCACAGAGAATACGATGACCAGCGAATGACATGGAAAGGCAGGCCAGAGCATGATTGGTCGAGCCATCCAGCAGACTCATTCCGCTATCTTGCCGTTGGATATAGAGAACGCGGTAGCTGGAAAGGTGGCGCGCTTAAACGTAATTTGAAAGGGGTAGCTTGATGGCTAAGGCTCGCAGCTTATGGGATGCACTAACTCGCATAGGTGATAACTTTGATCCTCGCTACGATGCTCGTAAGCTTGAGCAGGATCGGCTTCGCAACCTAGAGACTGGTGTTGAGAAGTATGGTGAGCAGCCTCCAGAGGTTTCTATTGTAGACTTTGAAGGTAAGCCATTTATCACTACGATGTCTGATCGCACTGCAGCAGGTGGATATCTTACAGATATTAACGGTGTTCCTCTTGATCGACCTGTAGATTTGCTTGGTGGTCAGGACTATATGTTCAACAACCAAGATCATATATGGGCATCTGCTAAGGGGCCGCTCAACCAGATCATGCGTCTCAATCAGAACTTGAAAGGTGATACTGGTCAGGATGCTCTGCTGATGCCTTGGCGTATGGCTCCTTCTGGATCTGACTTTGCATCGATGACTGGTGAAACTATGCTGACATATGCTCGCAGCAATATGAGCAAGTCGCAGCGCAAAGAGCTAGATTCTAAGATGCGTGAGCTGATACCTAAGTGGTCTGGTATCGATAAACCTGAATCACTCAAGCAGTTCGAGAAGGCGCCTGATAAGGTGCGCAAGAGCGTTAAGCAGATGCTTGATCGAGACTTCCGTAATGAGGGTGGCTTAAGTATTGGTGAGGCTAGGCTGGCAATTGCAGATCCTACGCAGATCAATGCTAGAGAAGGCGGTCTGCAGAATGTTGGTACGATAGACTCAACAAAGGAAATCGGTGTAAACCGCCAGCATCCATCATATCCGTTCTACATCTCAGGTCAGCCACAGGGCAGACTGAAAGAAGACATCCCAGCGTACCTGTTAGATCCACAGAGCCTTAAGATGCGTCAGGGTAAGGATCAGGTTCGCAATGTAGCAGATCCTATGAATCCAACACAGGCTGACCTGCGCGCACTGCAGATGCGTCCTCAAGGCGGTATTATTGATGAGGCTGTACTGAAGCGATTGCAGAATGCTGGCGTTATTAGTTCCCCATCATTACTGGGAGCGCTTGCTGGTGGTATGAGCCTAGAAGAGATGCAGCAGCAGCAGGCTCAGCAAGAACTTGATAACCTGATGGGACAGTACAACGAGTTCATGGATCGCAAGCCAGATGTCTACAACTATGGTGATCTAGCACCAGTTAAGCGCAATGTAGTATCAGGTGATTACAGTCTTGCAGTGCCTACTGTTGTAGATGAGATTGTTAGGGGTCTACTCGATGTTGGGCAGAGTCGTAAAACAGGTGTTGTGAATAGCGGCACCTCAATACTGGATGCATTACTCTAATGGCAGGATTATTAAGTTTAGTCGGCAAGCTAGCTAAGAAGGGCTACCCAGAGTCTGTAGCTCGCAAGATTGCTACTGGTCAGCTTCCTATGGATGAAGCATCTAGGTTTGCTAGAGCTAGACAGATGTCAGACATGGTTGAGACAACGCACTACGGTGCGCCTGACATAACAGAGTTCATGCTTCCTGATCCACCTAGACCATCTAAGCATGGTGCTGGTGTTTACTCATCAACTGATAACACTTATGGCGATAGGTATATACAGGGCAAAGAGAATCCTGCTGCTTATGGGTTGCTGTCTTTAGGAAAGATTGCATCTAAGCAAGATGTTATAGATGCAGAGAAGCAGGTTCTAGGGCTTCCAATGGGTGAAAGGCCGATGGGCAGTGGGCCTCACTGGAGGGCTATTCAGGACATACTTAAGTCTAAAGGCTTTACTGGTATGCAGTTTGGTAAAGAGCGAGTTGTTTTTGATCCTGCCAATGTTAGATCAGTTAATGCAGCCTTCGACCCAGAGTACACGGGTAGCAGCATTCTAGGCTCGCGCATAGCTCCTACAGCAGCGGCTGGATTATTGGGTATACTGGGTCTAACAGAAGAGGATCTAAAGTAATGGCTATATCAACATATGCAGAGCTTCAGACAGCTATTGCAGACTTCTTGAACAGGGATGATCTGACATCGATCTTACCTACGTTCATCTCTATGGCTGAGGCTCAGCTAAACCGTGATGTACGCCACTGGAAGATGGAGCAGCGCTCTACTGCCGAGCTAGATGATCAGTATCTGACACTACCGACAGATTGGATTGAGACAGTACGCGTAACAGTTAATGACACTGTGCCTTATGCGCTTAACCTAATGTCTCGTGATGAACTGCAGGATTCTCGCTTCAAGGGTGATAACGTAGCTGGCAAGCCTCTGTACTATGCTCACATAGCGGGTGAGGTTGAGGTGTATCCTTCGCCTGATGCAACGTATGACATCGAGCTACTATACTTGCAGCAGATCGAGGCACTATCAGATAGCAATACAACTAACTGGTTGCTGACTGAAGCGCCTGATCTATACCTGTATGCTTGTCTGGTAGAGACTACTACTTACCTGCGGGATGATGAGCGTCTGGCATCATTTGGTGCTCTATATCAGAGCAGACTGGATAAACTTAATGCGTCAGCGCGTAGGGCTACAGTTAGCGGCACTGGCTTGAAACTTAAAATAGGATCTTACTAATGTCATTCAGCAACTACTTAGAAACTGAGCTACTTGATCACGTTTTCGCCAATAACGCTTACACATCGCCATCTGCAGTGTACGTATCTCTACATACAGCCAACCCTGATGAAGATGCATCTGGCACTGAGGTGACTACTGTAGGCACTGCTTATGCCCGTCAGACTGCTACGTTCTCTGTGACTGGCAATACAGCTACTACTACTGCAGCAATTGAGTACGCAACTGCTACGGCAGACTACGGTACTGTGACTCACGTTGCTGTATGGGATGCTGTATCTGCTGGCAATATGCTTGCGTATGCGGCACTGACTGCATCTAAGACTATCGCCACAGGGGATGTGTTCCGTATTCCAGCAGGCGATCTAGATATTACTCTGGACTAACAGATGGCTGAATACCGCACAGGTTACGGTACAGGTACATACGGTGTAAGGGTCTATGGCTTAGATGGTTCCATTACGGAAGGCATCTCCACAGTCATAACTACAGCAGGTATCGTATCGAGCGCTGAGCGGATACAGCAGGCTTCGGCTACCTGTAGTGCGGTATCAAGTACATCTGCAAGCTCTGAGCAGATATACCAATCATCTGCGGCAGTATCATCTACTGCATCCACATCAGCAGACTCTGAAAAGATCTATCAGGGTGCGGCTACATCTGCAGGTGCATCGACTTTCTCATCTACTGGCTTTATTACAGCAGGCGCAGAAGGCTCTATATCAGCCTCAGCAAGCACTACATCTGCAGGCCATAGAATCGCATTGGGTGAGTCTGAAATAAGCTCACAGAGCGCATTTGATGCCTCTGGGTTTATCACTGCGGGTGCTGCAGCGCAGTCGGATGCTACGCTGAGTGTGGTCGCTACTTGTAACAGGGTTCAGCACGGTGATTCTACGGGTGATGCAGTGGCTACGTTCTTGGCAACAGGCTACTTTAAATATGAGCCAGTGGATAAGGATAATGAACCTTGGCAGGACATAGCGATAGGATCATACGTATGGTCTAATGTTGCTAAGGGTGATGAAGAATGGTCGCAGATTGCGGCTTCAAGTAAACTTTGGACAGACGTACCGCCAAGTGGTGGTTCTTGGACTAATACATAGGTGAAACATGGCTGATACAACTACCACTACATACGGCTTAACCAAGCCAGAAGTCGGTGCTTCAGAGGATACTTGGGGAACCAAGGTCAATGACAACTTCGATGAGATTGATAACCTGCTTGACGGTACAACGCCTGTCACTGGCATCGATATCAACTCAGGCACGATTGACGGTACGACTATTGGTGCTACTACGCCAAGCACAGGTGCTTTTACTACGCTGTCTGCTACAAGTATTGCAACCACAGGCGATGTAACCTTCGGTGACAACGACAAAGCCATCTTCGGTGCTGAGTCTGATTTGCAGATTTACCACAGTGGTACTCAGAGTATTATTCGTGATGCAGGGACAGGTGATTTACAGCTCCTCGCAGATAACAGCATCCTATTGAAGAACAGCGCAGGTACAGCAACAAAGGCTGACTTTGCTTCTGGCGGTGCGGTCACTTTATACCATAACAATTCGCCCAAGTTCGCCACCACCTCCACAGGCATTGACGTAACTGGCACAGCTACGATGGATGGGCTGACTGTTGATGGTACAGCGTCAATAAAGCGTTCAGGTAGTGGTACTGCGGCAACAATAGGTTCACAAGGAAGTACAAACAATCCAGTTGTTTTGTTCAAAACAGACGAGTCTGGAAATAATGTATCTCTTGGGGTTTCAGCAAGTGTCTCTTTCCCTACATTTTATTTGCAGAACGCGCAGAAAAACCGCCTTAGTATTGGTACAGGCGGAGACATCTCCTTCTACGAAGACACTGGCACAACTGCGTCTTTCCTATGGGACGCTGATGCTACCCGTGTTGTCCTTACAGGTCGCGAAACGTCACGAGGTGGCGGAACTTATGCCTTACAAATAGACA
>Ga0209961_1000445_pt1 | contig 14044 bp, 8 predicted proteins | sample SalPonA_B_H2O_MG_FD_185719 | JGI IMG/M metagenome (GOLD analysis project Ga0209961, IMG submission 185719) | Water microbial communities from South San Francisco under conditions of wetland restoration - Salt Pond MetaG R2A_B_H2O_MG (SPAdes)... | ecosystem: Environmental > Aquatic > Non-marine... | reverse complement strand
CCCTGCGAGCGAGCTTCTTCTTTATCCTACCAATTTTGTCGCTGGCAGCGACTCTGGTGTCACCAGTCCACCAAAACAACACTCTACTGTTTGCAAACCTTGGTCTGCTAGCTCTGCTCGGTGTAGCAAGCTTACTCTCTACTTCACAACGTTTGCAGAAAACGATCTCGCTGGTAGCACTTGGTTCCAATGCAATTTGTCTCTATTTCGTCAGCGTTAACGGTATCTATTCACTACTCTATCTACCCCTAATAACCCCAACGCTAGTTATCCTTTTTGACAAACGATTTGGGCTTCGCCTGGCGCTGTTTAACGTGCTGATCTATGCCGGTGTATACACACTGGCGTCGCAGCCCCAGCATGATCCCCTTGCCCTGCGTACTTTAATTGCCAGCGGGCTACTCGCACCGCTCATACACACACTGCTCTACAGTGACCTTAAGATAGCTCAACGGCGTCACAAGGCGCTGGTTGATCTCTGTCTACACAGCAGTTTCGCTATGGCCGCTATGCTTCTACTCACCGGTTTTTCAAACTCGAAACTACTAACCCTAGTACTGGCCCTTGCCCTCTATGCCAGCTTGAAAAATTGGCGAATTAGCTCAAACAGTTGGTACCCTCTACTTGGCTCTATTCTAGTAATTCCTATTTACGCCTACGCCCAAGAGGAGTCTGGACTGGCTCCAGCCATGTTTTTCCCCGTCGTATCGATGGTGGTTTATCTGAGCATACACAAGCTAGAGGCGCTTATTACCTCTATTGCACTTCTAAGCGTAACGGTATTTTTCCAACTTGCCCCGAGCAACGAGATCGACCCAGCATTGGTGACTCGCTTCTTACTCAATAGCTTCGCAATGCTTATGATTTTTCATACGCTGTTCGTGGTCGAGCAAGAGTCAGATATACGCCATAAAGCCTTAAAATGGTGGGCAAAGGGCCTAATTTATATCATTGTCGGTGTCGGCGTTGGCCTTGTGCTGAGGTCCGTACATCACGATGTTGGACCTCATGCTTTCTCCAGTGACGCTGATATTAGTAAATCGTTTATCGATCTATGGGTCTGGCTACTGTTTACGGTGGTTGGCTCGCAGCTCTGGATTCACCTTGTTATCTCCCGTGAGATCCGGGCCCAACTGGAGACCTCGAGGACGGAGAACCTTAAACTTCTTGGCTCTCTCGAAGCCGCTGTCGAGACGGCAGGCTTGGGTATGCTTGAGCGCACTGAGAGCGGTGTTTACATCGCCAACACTAACGTTAGAAAGATCTTTGGATTCGGGCCGGACGCAAAAATCACCTACAATAGCCTGATGGCGTTGATCCACCCGGAGGATATCGACCGGGTTAATGAGTTCGTGGAGTCCGACGCCAGATTGGAGTCGCGCTCAGTAGTACATCGCATCATTGTGAACAACGAAACTAAATGGATTCGCGCCTTCAGTAGCCACCGGATAAATGAGAACAACCAACGCACCACTAATATTGGAATACTTGATATCAGTGCTGAAAAAGCGCGCGAGTCTGAACTTGAGCAGCAGAGAGACCTCGCCAAACAGGCACTCTCTCAAGAGAAGACGATACATTACGTCTTAGATTCAGCATCTACCGCCGCTAAGTTTGCCATTCTGGAGCTGGATTGCGAGACCCGTCTAGTGCGTAAACTCAGCGGCAACGTCGTGAATCCACAGTTGCTCATGGGCGATAAAACCTTGGATGAGGCCTTCGGTGCCTTTTTTGGCGAGGAGTATTTGGATGAGATTAACCATCTAATTGACTCGGCCGAGGGTACCCTCATTGTTCCGGGAAAGAGTGCCCAAACGGGTGAGTTTGTTCACTGGGCAAAGCTCTCTGTCTCCCCGCCCTATAGCCGAAACGGCCGGCGCTATCAGGCCTTCAGCCGAATTGACGTCACCGAGCTAGAGCAGGCTCGACGGGACGCTGAAGAGGCTAAAAAAGAGCTTGAGAAGCGCCGTGAAAAACAAGCAGAGTTGTTCTCAATTATTGGTCATGAGCTGCGCACTCCCCTCGCCTCAATGAAGATGATGCAGGATGAGATGCAGCTTGATGCCATTGCACCGTACGGCGCAAACATCTGTGACTCAACCCAGCTAGTTCTCGAATTATTAGATGATCTTCGGATTGTAACCCAACCCGATCAGTTAAAGACCAAAACAGAGCAACTCGACAGTCCGCTACGCGTTATAACGAGCACCGTTAACTCGCTCTCCTCCTGGCTTAAGCCGCACAATTTCGTGGTAAATCTGAACGCAAACAAAGCGGCTGAAACACCTACACTGTTCGCCACGGCCGCACTGCGCCAGATAACCAGCAATCTGGTTAAGAACGCCGCTATCCACTCACAAGGCACCACAATGTGGGTAGAGGTGGCGGCCGAACTGGGCGAGACGGAAATTCTGTTAACGGTAAAGTACGAAGATGACGGCCGAGGGCTCTCCACTGATGAGCAGAGCCGCGTCTTCGAGGCGTTTGCACGCGGGGATACAAGCGCCGAGGGGACCGGCCTTGGACTCTATATTACTACAGAGCTCGCTGCGCTCATGGATGGCGACATCAACTACTTTAGTTCTGCCCATGGCGGCGCCGGTTTTGAGCTTCGCTGCCGACTATCTCGCAACACGGTTAAGGATAAACAGGAGACAGCTCTTCAAACTGAGCGATCTAACGATAGGGTGTTAGAGGGGCGTCGCGTGCTCTTCGCCGAGGATCAGCTAACCCTGCAACTTCTAACCAAGTCTCTGCTAGAAAAAGCGGGGGCCGACATCCGCGTCACAGACAATGGCAAGCAAGCGCTTGAGGCCTTCGATAAAGAGCCATTTGAGCTCGTAATCACCGATGCGATGATGCCAGAGATGGATGGTTATCAACTCTCAACCGCGCTCAGAGATAGGGGCTACACTGGGCCGATCATCGCGGTCACCGCGGCTGTAATTGGCGAGGAGATTGAAAACCTAAAGAGGGCTGGCGTCGACCTAGTGCTACCCAAACCGATAAATATGCAGCGACTGAAAGAAGCGCTAAACGACTACTGGCCCAACACTAGGTAGGAAAGGTGCGTTCAAGTTCGCTATATTCTCGCATTTCGATCTGTAATTGTCGCAAGCCACGGGGCTGCTTCGCTATCTCACTAGCGTACCCGCACAAGCAAAAAGCCTGCGAACAGAAGGCTCACTAAGATCGGAATTAGCGCCGCCCAGAATGCAGCAAAACCGAGAACTTGGCTTGCTGGAGCCAGTAGATCCTGACTGAACTTAAATACCAGCCCAACTATTACACCCGTCAGAATCCGCTGACCCACTGTTACGCTGCGCAGCGGCCCGAAGATAAAAGCGGTTCCAACAAGGACCAGTGCCACCACAGATAGTGGCTGCATAACCTTGCCCCAGAACGCCAGATCGTACCTTTTAGGGTCGACCCCTTGTTGGTTGAGATAGTTGGAATAGGCGCCCAGTTCAGAGACTGCGAGATAGCGGGGCTCTACCAGTACAACACTCAGAAGCTCTGGCGTCAGATCAGTCTCCCAAGGCTGCGAGACACTCTGTTCAAGGCTAATCTGTGCTCCCATCGGATCAAAACGTGCAAGGCGTGTATTCGCTAAAACCCAGCCTTGGGTTGAGTAACGCGCACGCTCCGCAGCTAACGTCTGCGTAAGCCTGTGGTCTTGATCGAACTGGTGCTGCACTATGCCAATTAACTCACCGCCAGGCAGAATGGCACCGACATGAATGAAGCTGTCTGCTTCACGATACCAAGCACCTGCATTGGCACTTTGAGCTTTAGCAGCCCCCTGCTTCTCTATTTTGTAGCCCGCAGCGCTCTGTTGGGCAATCGGCACAACAAACTCACTGAGTAGTAATGCAGCAAAGGCAAGCAGCATTACTGGTTTTAATACAGTTAGAATCAGCCGCGCAAGCGATAGTCCCGAAGCACGCATCACCGTCAACTCTGATGTGCTTGCGAGCATACCCAAGCCAACCAGCGTAGCCACGAGGGCGCTCAAAGGGAGCAGCTGATTTGCGGTGGCGGGAAGGCTCAGTAAAACGAAGACAAGTGCATCGCTCAGCTGATATCGGGCATCAACGTCGCCAAGTTCATCAAGCAACATAGAGATGCCCATCAATCCGAGGAGCACTAGCATTACAACGCAGAAAGCGCCCAATATGTGAATACCAACGTAGCGATCAAGGCGGGTTAGTAACATCAGTTTAGCCCCTTCGTAGCCGTGGTAGAGCGGCGCGCACTAAAGTGGGGAGTGTATCGCAATACCATGACCCAGAGGCGCTCAAACCGGGTGAAACTCAGCGCTAAGAGTATCGCCACCAAATGCACCATCCAGATAGACCAAGGCCCAACATCACTCTGCTCTACTGCTGAGCGAGCGCCAGTGAGCGATGCAACATAGAGCTGATAGATCAGAATCGAGGGGATTAATTTGGCGTAACGCCCGCGGCGCGGATTGGTTTTGGCCAGGGGTACGGCTAACAACACAACGACTAGTGCGAGAACCGGCAAAGAGAGGCGCCAGTGCAGACGGCTAACAAGAGGCGCCTCAGTTGCGCCCCACAACTCGCTTGTAGGAACAGCATCTAAGTGACGAATTGGCGCACTGAGCTGCGGATCGGGCAGACGCATGCCATAAGCGGAGAACTCCAACTCTTCGAATAGATCGACACCCGGCTGACCTTGGTAGCGATACCCCTCATGCAGCACTAGATAGCGGCCCTGATTCTCTTCAAACCTCTGTTCACCGCGCGGGGCAGTGATAACGAAGGGAACCCCATTTTTCTCACCGGTGATAAACAGGTCGATCAGTTCGCCTGACTCAGATACATCGCGGGCGTAGGTTACCTGACCCGATTTGGAGGTTTGGAACGCCCCGGGGATAACCATATCCAGCTCTGTACGGTTACGCTGTTCGGCGACGATACGTTTCGCTTCATACATTCCAGCGGGGGTCAGATATAGACTGACGAAGCCAACCAAGAGTGCAACCAGCACCCCCGGCGCGAGGGTGTAACCGATTAAGCGGCGATTACTCAAACCACACGCGTGCAGTACCACCATCTCCGACTCTAGATAGAAGCGCCCATGCGCTAGCAAAATCCCAAGAAACAGCCCCAACGGCAGTAGCAACTCAAGAAACAGCGGTATGCGATTAAAAACCAGTTGCAGTACCACTGACGTAGCTATCTCCCCGGCTGCTGCATCAGCAAGGTAACCGATAAGGTGAGTACTGGTGATGATAAGTAGCAGAACACTGGTCACCGCTAGCGCTGTCTGTAGCACGTCGCGCGTGAGATATCGAAAGATAATCAAGCCGGTGTCCTTCTGATTGATGATGGTTTACATTGATTGCAATTGGCTTATAGTGGCCCTCCGGCCAAGCCCAGCATTATAAGGAATACCTATGGACTTTGAAATTATCAATGGTGCACCCGCTCAGATCGAAACCGATTGTCTGGTAATCGGCATCGGTGCAGACGCAGATTTCACCCCCAGCGCAGAGGCGATCGATAGCGCGGCTGGCGGATACCTAAAGGGGCTACTTGATAGCGGAGATTTCAGCGGTAAAAATGGCGAGAGCCAGCTTCTGCGTGACCTCCCGGGTGTGACTGCCAAGCGCGTACTGCTGCTTGGCTTAGGTAAAGCGGGTGAGCGTAGCATCGGCAAACAGCAAACTCTTATCAATGCCGCCGCAACCACCATTAACAAACTGGGCGTAGCCTCTGCTGTACTGGCGCTCGATGGTGCCACTTCAGATGATGACGATATCTACCGCGACACGCGCCACCTAGTGGAGTGGAGTTCTGCGGCGCTCTACAGCTACGACGCAACCAAGAGCAAAAAAGCGGACCCCGTTAAACTTGAGCACCTGTTTATACTCTGCGAAGAGGAGCAGACAGAGTTGGCCGAGGGAGCACTGCTCGACGGTGTCGCCATTGCAAACGGTGTGAGCACAGCGCGCGAACTGGGCAACCTACCAGGCAACATCTGTACACCTCTCTACCTCGCCGATCATGCTAAGAACCTGGCAGAAGAGTTCGACAGCATCAGCGTAGAGATACTGGATGAGAAGCAGATGACTGAGATGGGCATGGGCGCGCTCATGGCGGTCGGCAAAGGGAGCGAAATCCCGCCGCGTCTCTTGGTCATCAAATACACAGGCGCAGACGAATCGGAAAAACCTCACGCGCTCGTGGGCAAAGGCATCACCTTCGACACCGGTGGCATCAGCCTCAAACCCGGTGCCGAGATGGACGAGATGAAGTTCGATATGTGTGGTGCGGCTAGCGTTCTGGGTGCGGTGGAAGCTGTGGCTGAGATGGCGCTGCCAATCAACCTCGTGGTACTGGTCGCTGCTGCGGAGAATATGCCAAGCGGTAATGCCACAAAACCGGGTGATGTTGTAACAACGCTATCGGGACAGACGGTAGAGATACTCAACACCGACGCTGAAGGCCGTCTAGTACTCTGTGATGCGCTCACCTATGTCGAGCGTTTTGAGCCGCAGAGCGTTATCGACGTCGCCACGCTGACAGGTGCATGTATTATCGCCCTGGGTCATCAAGCGACCGGTCTGCTCTCAAACAACCAAGAGCTCGCCAACAAGCTCCTGGATGCCGGGCAGTACGCGGGTGACCGTGCTTGGCAGCTACCTTTGTGGGATGAGTACCAGCCTCAGCTAGATAGCAACTTTGCTGACATCGCTAACATTGGTGGTCGTCCAGCTGGCACCATCACTGCAGCTTGTTTCCTATCGCGCTTCACGAAGAAGTTCGCTTGGGCTCACCTCGATATCGCCGGTGTGGCTTGGAACTCGGGTAAGGCAAAAGGGGCTACGGGCCGTTGTGTACCTATGCTCTGCCAGTACCTACTGGATATCGCTGAAGAGAAAGAGTCTTAAGTGCCACGCGCTGACTACTACGTTCTACCGCAGAGTGACTACGACAGCCGCGAGCTGTTCGTATGTCGCTTGTGCGATAAGCTCTTGCGACAGAACCTGAAAATTCATGTGCATCTGCGCTCAGAAGCTGACTTGAGGCAATTAGATCAGCGTCTTTGGTCATTTCGACCGGAAGCTTTCCTGCCACATACTATACTAGGATCTGAGATCAAGGCACCGATCACCCTGAGCACCGACGAGGCCGCTCAGCTCGATGCGGATGTGCTAGTAAACCTTGGGGTTGATGCACCGCAAAATATCACCCAGGTTGAACGCATTGCTGAGATTGTAGTTCAGGATCCTGAGATTCTTTCGGCCGCTCGAGAGAGTTTCAAACAACGGCGAGATGCTGGCTGGGAAGTGCACAACCACAAACTCTCCAGCTAGCGCTCACCTCAACAGGGACGAGGAGTCTGCTGTGCGCACAACCTGGTTAGTTTCATTGGCCGCTGTTATTGCTGCCCTCCTTTGGTGGCAGTTCAAACCTGCTCCAGTTACCAACCTTCAACTGCATACCATAGAGACCGGTTTAGTTGAGCGTATCTCAGCTAATAGTCGAGCCGGTACCGTCTATGCCTGTACCAGTGCATCCCTCTCTTTGCGCGTAGGTGGGCGTGTCTCCCAACTCTTTGTCGATGAGGGTGAACGGGTCAAAGCTGAGCAACTGCTGCTAGAGTTGGATAACGCCGAGGAGCAGGCACGCCTAGCGCTCGCCCAGGCCGATCTGCGTGCCGCGCAGATTGAACAGCAGAGCGCCTGCGACTCTGCCTCTCTGGCTAAACGCGAAGCTGCACGCGCCGAGTCTCTGGTCCAACAAAAACTAGTCTCTGGCGAACGACTCGACCAACTTGAGACCGATGCCCAGCTTAGAGCTCTGAGCTGTAGCCACAGTCAGGCAATGACCGAGCGGGCCTCTGCGGCTCGGGATCTAGCTCAGATACAGTTCGATAGCACTAAACTCTACGCCCCGTTTGCCGGTACTATTGCAGCGGTTAACGGTGATATCGGTGAAATAGTAACCCCCTCCCCGCCAGGTATTCAGACACCGCCGGCAGTTGAGTTGCTCGATGACTCCTGCCTTTACATTGAGGCTCCAATTGATGAAGTTGAAGCGTCAAAAGTGAGTGTCGGGCAGCAGACGCGCGTCACTTTGGATGCATTCCGTGGTCAGGTCTTCACTGGGGCAGTGAGCCGCACAGGTACGCGGGTCTCAGCACTGGAGAAACAGGCGCGCACGCTCGACATCGAAGTCACCCTGATTGATCCACCCGAAGAGGTGAAGTTGCTGGTTGGCTACTCCGCGGATGTCGAGATTATCACTGGATATGCTGACAAGGTTGTGCGTGTACCCACCGAAGCGCTGCTGGGCGGAAATCAGCTCGTGCGCTACAACCCACAGAGCAAGAGGCTTGAGAAGGTTGAGGTAGAGGTTGGTCTGGCTAACTGGAGCTGGAGCGAGATCCGTTCAGGGGTCACAGCAGGCGAGCAGATTTTGACTCGGCTGGAAAACCTCGACACGCTACTTAAAAGCGAGGTTAATCCTCTGTGATTGAGCTGCGCAAACTGAGTCGGCACTATCAACTTGGCGGTGAGCCCGTCAAAGCACTGGACCAATTCAATCTATCTATTCAGGCGGCGGACTACATTAGTGTTATGGGCCCATCTGGCTCAGGAAAAACAACGCTGCTCAACCAGTTAGGGCTGCTAGACACACCCAGTTCTGGCAGTTACACCTTTGACGGTGTCGAGACAACCGCCCTGAGCGAGGCCGAGCGTGCGGAACTGCGCAACCAACATATCGGTTTCGTATTTCAGGCTTACCACCTTATCGATCGACTCACTGCACTGGAGAATGTTGAGCTACCGCTAACGCTGGCGGGCGTTGATCCCAGAGAGCGCCACCAGCGAGCCAGTAAACTGCTTACGCAACTCGGCTTAGAGCGCTACCTGCATCAGCGGCCGCAAAAACTGTCTGGCGGACAGCGACAACGCATCGCCATAGCACGGGCAGTCATTACTCAACCACGGCTGCTACTTGCGGATGAACCTACCGGCAACCTCGACTCCCATTCGGGCGCCAGTGTCGTCGAACTCCTCGAACAACTGAACACTGAAGGTATAACACTGGTTGTCGTCACTCACGATGCAGCCATAGGATCGCGCGCGCAACGCCAGTTGCTAATGGTAGACGGCCAACTGCGCGAAGAGGTACGTGCGCAGCCGCAAGCGGATAAGAGTGCCGAGGCAGCGGATGCGTCTCGCTGACCAACTGCAGTTCAGCCTGCAGCTATTCCTGCGGCAGAAATTTCGCACGCTCATGGCACTTCTCGCAGTCAGCATCGGCGTTATGTCTGTGCTACTGCTTACCGGCCTCTCCGAGGGCGCGCGCCAATTTGTCTTGCAGGAGTTCTCCCTACTCGGCAAAGACACGCTGATTATGCTACCGGGAAGAAAAGAGACCCAGGGCGGCCTGCCGCCGCTCACTGGCGAGTCAGCGCGGGACCTTACACTGGAAGACGCAGCTGCGCTGAGCCGCATGCCGGAGGTGGAGTACACCGTTCCCCTTATCGCCGGATTAACCGAAGCCTATGCCGGCGGACTCAACCGCGAGTTAATTGTGCTGGGCAGCAATGAGCGACTGCTGGAGTTGCGCGGGTTAGCACTACAACAGGGGCGCAACCTCCCCGCTGGCAGCGACCAGATCAGCTCACCGGTAGCCCTAATCGGTGCTGAAGTTGCCCAAGAGCTCTTTCCCAACCAAAACCCACTCGGCCAGTGGTTGCGCCTAGCCGACCGACGCTTTCGCATTACCGGCATACTTGAACCCTCAGGCGTATCGCTGGGAACCGATATGAGCAATGCGGTCATTATCCCTATCCAAGCCTCGCAACAGCTATTCAACTCACCCGGGCTTTTCCGCTTGCTGATCAAACTCTACTCTGATGATCAGCTAAAAACCGTTCAACCGGCGATGTTAAACCTCATTGCCAGTCGCCACGCAGGCGAACCTGACGTTACCTTGGTCACCCAAGATGCCCTGCTCGCCACCTTTGACAAAATTTTAGGGGTGCTCACTTCAGCTGTCGTCGGAATTGCGGCTATCAGTCTGCTTGTTGCTGGAGTGCTCATTATGAACATCACGCTGATAAGTGTGACGCAACGGACTGCCGAAATTGGTCTGCTTAAAGCGCTGGGCGCGGCCGAGAACACGGTTTTGGGGTTATTTCTCTTAGAAGCTGCTCTGCTGGCACTGGCAGGCGCTTTGTTGGGCGTGCTCTTCGCGATCGGTTTGCTAACTCTAGGCCATCTGAGCTGGCCTGCGCTGCCCTTACAGATCCCTCTGTGGGCGTTAGTCAGCGCCGTCAGCGTTGCGCTAGGTGTTGCGCTGCTATTTGCTTGGCTACCCTCCAGACGAGCGGCGCGCATGGATCCAGTGAACGCCCTGCGAGGAGCCAACAGTGCGCACTAGCGATCTACTCCAATTCACCCTGCGCAGCATCGGTGCCAACCCGATGCGCTCCGCCCTGACGATGTTAGGCATCGCCATCGGTATTCTTTCGGTCGTTTTACTCACTAGCCTCGGGCAAGGGGTACAGCGTTATGTGCTCGAGACATTCTCCCAATTTGGTACACGCATCATTGCCATTAATCCGGGGCGGACCCAGACAGGAGGCGCTGGGGCACTATTTGCCAGCACACGCCCTCTAACCATCGAGGATGCCCAAGCACTAGAGAACCTTCCCGGTGTAGAGACGGTTGTGCCTGTTGTTCAGGGCACGGGGGCTATTGAGCGCAATAACCGCGTGCGCTATACCGATATTCTTGGTGTGAACCACCAGATGCCTGAAGCCTGGAAGTTTGCATTAGCACAGGGGCAGTTCCTGCCCAACGCCAAGGGAGCCTACCCCCAACCCTATGCTGTGCTAGGCGCTAAGGTTTGGCGCGAGCTTTTTGAAGGGCGCGAGGCACTGGGGGAGTTCATCCGCGTCGGGGGCGAACGCTACCGCGTCATTGGTGTTCTGAGCGCCAAGGGTCAGATGCTCGGCTACGACCTGGATGACATCGTCTATATCGATGCCAACAGAGCGCTGGGGCTATTCAACCGCCCCGGTCTGATGGAGATCGATCTGACCTACTCTGCGGCCTACAGCGGCGATCAGATCGCTGCGGCGGTCACCGAGATACTGACGCGGCGTCACGGCAACGAGGACTTCTCTCTGATGACGCAAGATCAGATGATGAGCACGCTCGGTCGCATTCTAGATGTTCTGCGCTTGAGCGTTGCGGGTTTGGGAACAATCTCACTGGTGGTTGGCAGCATCGGCATCCTCACTATCATGGTAACGGCGGTCCATGAGCGGCGTGCCGAAATCGGTCTAATTCGCGCACTCGGCGCATCTAGCCGAACCATCAGCCTCATATTTTTGATGGAGTCGATACTCCTCTCTCTGCTTGGCGGTATTGCAGGAGTGCTCTGTGCGCTTGGGTTACTGCTTATAGCCCAACTACTCATCCCTACTCTGCCGGTAGAGTTGGCGCCCCAATATCTTCTGCTAGCTCTGGCAATAGCGCTAATAACCGGCCTGCTGAGCGGTATAGTACCCGCTAGAAAAGCAGCCGCACTCCACCCCATCGACGCATTGCAATCCGAGTAGGCCCGAGCGCTGTATAACCAGCCTTAGTGCAGGTATAATCTGCCCCCTTTAGTTGATCAGTTTTTGCAAAGAAGAGACAACGCGACCCCATGGATAAGACCTACCAGCCGCAGGCGATAGAACAGAAGTGGTACCAAGATTGGGAAGAGAAGGGTTATTTTGCCCCATCCGGTGAAGGTGATGGCTACTCAATCATGATTCCACCACCCAACGTCACCGGTAGCCTGCACATGGGCCACGCCTTCCAGCACACACTCATGGATACGCTTATCCGCTACCGTCGTATGCAGGGCCGCAACACCCTTTGGCAGGTAGGTACCGACCATGCTGGTATCGCTACGCAGATGGTGGTAGAGCGTAAACTGGCTGCCGAGACAGGCGAGAGCCGCTATGACCTTGGCCGTGACGCGTTTATCGAGAAGGTGTGGGAGTGGAAGGCTGAGTCAGGCGGTACCATTACCCGCCAGATGCGTCGCCTGGGTAACTCCGTTGACTGGCCGACCGAGCGATTCACCATGGACTCTGGTTTCTACCATGCGGTGCAGGAGGTATTCGTTCGGCTCTATGATGACGGCCTGATCTATCGCGGCAAACGCTTAGTTAACTGGGATCCTAAGCTGCACACTGCGATCTCCGACCTTGAAGTTGAGAACCGCGAAGTTAAAGGCAAGATGTGGTACATCCGCTACCCACTCGCCGATGGTGTCACCACTAAAGATGGCAAAGACCACATCGTTGTCGGCACAACACGTCCAGAGACACTGCTCGGTGATACCGGCGTTGCAGTAAACCCAGAGGATGAGCGCTACGACAACCTCGTTGGCAAGTTTATCGAACTGCCGTTGGTCGGCCGCCGCATTCCGATCGTTGCCGACGAACACGCCAGCATGGAGAAGGGTACCGGTTGTGTGAAAATCACCCCGGCGCACGACTTCAACGACTACCAGGTTGGTCAGCGTCAGAAGCTACCGATGGTTAACGTGCTAACGCTCAACGCCGATATTCGCGATGAAGCGCAAACCTTTAACTTCGACGGTAGCGTCAATAGCGAACTCGACCCGACCCTGCCCGAGCAGTACCGCGGCATGGAGCGCTTTGCCGCACGCCGCGCTATTGTTGCTGAACTCGATGAGCTCGGTCTGCTGGTTAAGATCGAAGAGAATGCTATGACCATCCCGTACGGTGACCGTGGCGGCGTGGTTATTGAACCGATGCTGACAGACCAGTGGTTCTGTGACGCTAAAACGTTGGCAAAACCGGCCATCAAAGCGGTTGAAGATGGTGATATCAAGTTTGTACCCAAGCAGTATGAGAACATGTACTTCGCTTGGATGCGCGATATTCAGGACTGGTGTATCTCTCGCCAGCTCTGGTGGGGGCACCGGATCCCGGCTTTCTATGATGATGCCGGTAACGTCTATGTTGCCAACTCAGCTGAAGCGGCGCGCGAAAAGTACAACTTAGATCCTGAGCTGGCGCTGCGCCAAGACGACGACGTACTGGACACTTGGTTCAGCTCAGCTCTCTGGACTTTCGGCACACTCGGCTGGCCTGAAGAGACCGACCGCCTCAAAGCCTTCCACCCCAGCGATACCTTGGTGACTGGCTTCGACATCATATTCTTCTGGGTAGCGCGCATGATCATGATGACCATGCACTTCATGAAAGATGAAGATGGTAAGCCTCAGGTGCCCTTCAAAAATGTTTACGTCACCGGCCTCATTCGTGATGAGAGTGGCGACAAGATGTCTAAATCCAAAGGCAACGTACTTGACCCGCTGGATATGATCGACGGCATCTCACTGCCAGATCTACTGGAGAAGCGGACCGGTAACATGATGCAGCCACAGTTAGCTGAGAAGATCGGTAAACGTACCGAAGCGCAGTTCCCTGAGGGCATCTCGGCACATGGTACCGATGCGCTGCGTTTCACCCTTGCGGCACTCGCCTCAACGGGCCGCGATATCAACTGGGATATGAAACGCCTTGAGGGTTACCGTAACTTCTGTAATAAGCTGTGGAATGCTGCACGCTATGTGCTGATGAATACAGAAGGTGAGGATTGCGGCCAAACCGGTAATGAAGTTGAGCTGTCTCTGGCGGATCGCTGGATAATCAGCGAACTTCAGCACACTGAAGAGGTGCTTACCAAACACCTAGACGAGTACCGCTTTGACCTTGCTGCGCAGACGCTATATGACTTTGTCTGGAACCAGTACTGTGACTGGTACCTAGAGCTCTCAAAACCGGTACTCTGGGACGACGCTGCCTCCGAGGAGGCTAAGCGTGGCACCCGCCGCACGCTGGTTCGTGTGCTGGAGACCATCCTGCGCCTAAGCCACCCGATCATGCCGTTCATCTCTGAAGAGATCTGGCACCAGATCAAGGAGCTAGCAGGCGTTGAGGGCGAAACCCTGATGCTGCAGGCCTT
>Ga0209961_1000441_pt1 | contig 14113 bp, 23 predicted proteins | sample SalPonA_B_H2O_MG_FD_185719 | JGI IMG/M metagenome (GOLD analysis project Ga0209961, IMG submission 185719) | Water microbial communities from South San Francisco under conditions of wetland restoration - Salt Pond MetaG R2A_B_H2O_MG (SPAdes)... | ecosystem: Environmental > Aquatic > Non-marine... | reverse complement strand
TGAGGTATGGCTCAGGGACGCTCGGCCCGTGGTGAGCCTCTCAGGGCGTGCTAGGGTGCTCCGAGAGCAGCAAAAGAATGTTCACGCTGGCATAGTGGGCGAATGGATACCCTCTAGAGGGATTCTGAAGGGTGACAAACTTGACAAAGTGACCTATAACCCATATAAATACGATTCTTTTGTTTACACTGCCGACGAAAGCATGTACTCTGGCAGTCCAGTGGCACTTTTGTGGCAAAAGCAAGTTTGGGGGATAAGTTAGTGGACGATTTAGATTTTGAACCAATGCATAAATACGAATATATTAATGACCTTTGGGAATATGAGTATGCTATGATGACTCAAAACGAGATTCGATTCTGGGCTGAAGTGGGCTATAAAAATACACTAGAGGAGATGCCTGAGAACGAGCTCAAAGAAAAATACAATCAATTTACAGATATGATCAAACTATTTGAGGGACAAAACGATGCGTTGTAAAATTTGTGATAGTGTGCTGAACGACTACGAACTGACGCGAAAAGATCCGAAAAGTGGCGAATTCCTAGATACCTGCAGCGAGTGCGTGAGGGTCGTGAGAGACGCTCTGGCGGACTTTGAGGAGACACCATACAAACATGACGTGGGGACTGAGGAAGATGAAGTCGTTTATTGAAGACCTACTAGCAGTAGTTTTCATCATGGGTGTGATTTATTTTGCTTACATGATCGAATATAGGGTTGACACATGGTAAAAGCTACTGTAGAATACTTAAGAGTACTTAGGTTGATTATTAATTAATACTAAATAAATAACTAAGGATATACTAATGGAAGATTACTACGATATTGATGATGCGACCATCACATTCGCTCGCAACGGTGCCTCTCTGCAATTCTGGGGTCGCTATGGTGAGGATGGGATCCTAGAGAAGTTCACAATGGTATTCCCTGACGTACGTTCTGCAATGGAGATTGTCGAAATGCTAGCAGAGAACAAAAACAGGAGGTTTTCAAAATGAGCACTCAAACATACTTTGAAATGTATAATTTTCTAGTCCTCGAGAGACGAATGGACACTGACGAAGCACGCTGTATCCTCTCGGACATTGAGGATATGGCACAAGACTCTGATGAGGCTTGGAATCTTTTAGAAGAATTTATTTGACAATCACTAAAACTTAATGTTAAACTAACTGCAGATGCTCAAGGGAGCATTTGCAAACCAAAGGAGTAATACAAATGGCTGTAATCACTGGTAAAGTCGCTTTCGCTAATCTGTCAGAGCACGAAGTTTTCAACGGACAGAGCACAGGAAAGTACTCAGTAGTCGTCACACTAGACGACGACACGGCAGAGAAACTGCAGGCCGAGGGCGTCAAGCTCAAGACCTACAAAAACGAGAACCAGCGCAAGTTCGCCACAAAGTTTGATGATTTTCCAGTCATCGACAACGATGGTGAACCAGTACAGAAGTCCTCTGTACGCTATGGTGACACTGTGCGAATCAAGTACGCACTAGGCAAACCACACCCAGTACATGGTACTTCTGTCTACATGCAAGCAATCCGAGTGGTCGAGAAAGCAGAGCATGATGGTGCGGAAGATGATTCAGAGTTCTGAGGCTGAGTTTATAGGACACCAGAGCTGCCCCTCATGTGCATCTTCGGATGCACTAGGGGTCTACTCTGACGGACATGGGTTTTGTTTTTCATGCCAAACTCATTTTAAAGAGGTTGACAACGTGGAAGCTACCGCAAAAGTTGTATCGTACAACAAACCCGCAGAGATGATTGGGTCGCCTATGGCAATCGTTGACCGTAGGCTCTCTCTGGACACCGTGAAAAAGTACGGGGTCACTGTAGAGAACACTGCAGGCACTAACAATCCTGCAAAACATCACTACCCTTATTTTGATGGTAGAGGTAATTTCATAGGCACCAAGGTACGCAGGCTCGCAGATAAGTCATTCAGTACCACGGGCAACATGAGGGACAACACACTGTTTGGTCAGCAGTTGTTCAAGAATGAAGGTCGTTTCGTAACAGTCGTGGAGGGCGAGCTAGATGCACTTGCAGCGTTTGAAATGTTGGGCTCCAAGTTCCCAGTGGTATCGGTCAGCAAAGGTGCAGCGGGTGCTGTTAAGGACTTCAAGAGCAATCTGGAGTGGCTCGAGGGCTTTGAGAATGTCGTCATCTGTTTTGACAATGACGCAGCGGGTCGAGAGGCTGCTGAGAAGTGCGCCCAGATCCTTTCGCCCAATAAGGCACGCATTGTTACACTTTCAGACTACAAGGATGCGTCTGACTACCTGACACACAACAAGGTCCGTAATTTCACAGCGGATTGGTGGGAAGCTAAACCGTACCGAATGACGGGCATAGTGACCCTGCAGGATGCTTGGGGAGACTTCATCAAGCGAGGCACTGAGGAGATCATACCGTTTCCTGAGTCCTTTGGGTCCCTCAATGCGATGATGAACGGAGGTATTGCTGCAGGCGAGATTACGGTACTAGGGGCTCTGACTTCTATCGGTAAGACTACCATGGTGAATGAGCTCGTGTACCACTTCTGGAAGAACACTGGCAAACAGATTGGCTGTGCGTTCCTAGAGGCTGATAATGGTGAGGCAGTAGAAAACTTACTGACGATACATACGGGTCACAATCTGGCCCTAGAGGACCGCTCTAACATTGATTTTGATAAGTTACATACTGACATTATCACTGACGGACGAATCCTCCTGTTGGACCACAATGGTGCCGTAGACTCTGACGAACTGTTCATCAAGCTACGTGCCATGGTCAAGGGCAATGGTTGTGAGGTACTGATCATCGACCCTCTGCAGGCAGCAGTGACTAGCAACAACAACGAGACCATTGATGACTTCATGGATCGGTTGCTGAAGCTGGCAAAAGAGACCAAGGCTTCTATCATAGTTGTTTCGCACATGCGTAAGCCTTCTATGACGAACCCACACAACGTGAACGAATACGACTTGAAGGGCTCGGGCTCTATCAACCAGATCGCATTCAACACCATCCTGCTCTCTCGTGACAAGATGGCTGATGATGACTACGCTCGCAACTCTACCATGGTTCAGGTAGTCAAGTGCAGGCGCACAGGGATGACAGGACCTGCTGGTTGGTTGTACTACAATTCCCAGACGGGACGATTGGAGCGAGGGGAGCCACCTGAGACCCAAGCGGCAAACCAAGAGGATGAATTTTAACGATGCAGTTAATTTTTGATATTGAAACCAACGGACTGAAACCTTCGATCATCTGGTGTCTATGTGCAATCAAGGACGGGCAGATGGTGACTATAGAGAAACCTACCAAGAGTGATATGGAGGCACTGCTAGACGGGGTGACAGAGATCATTGGACACAATATCATTAATTACGATATTCCAGTGGTCAAGAGGCTCCTAGGGGTTTCCTTTGATGACTACAAACTGACAGATACTCTCGTGATGAGCCGACTATATAATCCGTCTCTTGAGGGTGGTCATTCACTAGGCAAATGGGGTGAACGTCTGAAGTTCCCCAAGGGAGATTATAATGATTGGTCTAAACTCACGCCTGAGATGGTGGAATACTGTCAGCAAGACGTTAGAGTTACTGAACGGCTGTACGAACTACTCACTGAAAAGCTTAGTCCTTTTGGAAACGAAAGCATTGACCTTGAGCATAAAGTACAGGAAGCTATTAGCACTCAAATTGATAATGGATGGTTACTCGATCAACGAAAAGCGTTTGACCTACTAGCCACACTGCAGGAGAAGAAAAATGAACTTGAAGAAAAAGTACTACAAACTTTCAAACCGCTGCCTACGTTCATTAAGGAAGTTCGTCCGAAAATAAAAAAGGATGGTACGTTATCCACCGTGGGACTAAAGTTCTTAGGCGACTCTTGGGTAAACGTAGCAGGTACATTTAGTCGCATAGATTACCCTGAGTTCAATCTAGGTAGTCGACAACAGATTGGCAGGTATCTACAGCACTTCGGTTGGAAGCCTGAGAAATTCACAGACAAGGGACAGGCAATAGTTGATGAACGTGTTCTTAAGGATGTTACTGATATTGCTGAGGCTCAGTTGATCGCAGAGTACCTACTGGTACAGAAGCGAATCGCACAGGTGCAGTCTTGGGTTGATGCCGTAGAGGATGACGGCAGGGTACATGGGCAGGTCAATGCTATTGGTGCTGTAACGGGTCGCATGACTCACAGTAGTCCTAATATGGCACAGGTGCCTGCAGTTTACTCAGAGTATGGCGAGGAGTGCCGTAGTTGCTGGGTGGTCCCAGAGGGTCGTAAGCTCGTAGGGGTTGATGCTTCTGGATTAGAGCTACGTATGTTGGCTCACTATATGGACGATGAGGAATACACACATGAAATACTTAACGGAGATATTCACACTGCAAACCAAAATGCTGCAGGACTCCCTTCAAGAGATCAAGCAAAAACATTTATCTACGCCTTTCTCTATGGGGCAGGAGATGCCAAAATTGGATCAATTGTGGGAGGAAGCTCAAACCACGGTAAAAACCTTAAACGAAAGTTCCTTGAAAACACTCCAGCTCTTGCAGAGCTTCGAGATAGAGTATCAACGGCTGCTCAAAGAGGCTTTCTCAGGGGCCTCGATGGACGCAGGCTCTGGATCAGGTCAGAGCACGCAGCCTTAAACACACTGCTTCAATCTGCTGGCGCTGTAGTTATGAAGAAAGCTCTTGATATTTTCGTAGACTTTGCAGCACAATGGAAGCTAGACTACAGACTAGTCGGTTCAATCCACGATGAATATCAGATTGAGGCTGCTGATAAGGATGCACAAAACGTAGGGTATCTGATGGTAGAGTCAATCAAAGCCGCAGGTATTCACTTCAAGATGCGTTGTCCTTTAGATGGTGAATACAAGATTGGCGATAACTGGGCACAGACGCACTAAAAGTGTTGATGTGTCCTAAAGGATATGATATACTATCCGTATACTTTAGGAGAAAAACATGAAATCAGTTTACACCCTCGTAGATGATATTTACGACTTAATGGAGAACCGCAATACGCCAAAGGACGTTGACGTTGATGCGGAGATTGAACGCTTTGGTGAGGCCATGAAGGACCTTATGCGTAAAGAGTTCAAACCATCCAAGGGAGCTCGTGATAGTCGCAACCTACGATTGAGCGCCATAGGCAAACCTGATCGAGAACTTTGGTACTCTGCACACAAGTACTCCAAAGAGAAACTCAAGCCACACACGTACATCAAGTTCATGTATGGCCATATGATCGAGGAGATGCTTCTGCTGTTCATTCGACTCTCAGGTCACTCTGTTACTGACGAACAGAAAGTTTGTGAAGTCGAAGGTGTCAAGGGTCATATGGATGCCCGAGTAGATGGTCGTTTGATTGACGTTAAGAGTACGTCGACCTACGGATTCAAGAAGTTCAAAGATGGTACTCTGGCATTCGATGACCCCTTTGGTTACATTGCCCAGATCAAAGCATATGCACATTCAGAAGGAGACAAGAAGTATGGTTGGTTAGCTATTGACAAACAGAACGGTAATCTTGCATACCTAGAGTATGACGAAGAGGACACCCAAGCAGATGTTTATGACTTTATTAAGTATGACATTGCTGAACGGGTCCGAAACGTAAAAAAGATCGTGGAGCAGCCACAGCCGCCACAGCATTGCTATTCGCCCGTGGCAGATGGCAAATCTGGAAACGAAAAGTTGGCAACTGGTTGTTCCTACTGCGGTTACAAAAATCATTGCTACCCCGAGTTAAGAACATTCTTGTATTCTACTGGTCCAAGGTTTTTAACTAAGGTTGTCAATCCACCCAAGGTGATAGAAATTACGGAACTATGATATGTTTACAGATGAATGTCTTAAATACGTAGATGTTTGTCTTCTTTGTGATGTGCTGGGGATTGAGGTTGAGGATGTCCTTGCCCAATTCCCAGATAAAGTCGAGGAACACATGGATCAGCTCAAGGATCTGTTCGATGTTGACGAGGACGAAGAAGATGAAGGACTGGATTAACTCGACACACTTAAAAGATTTTGAAGATAACCTTAAGGACTACCTAGGGTTCATATATGAAATCACAATGAAAGACGGAAGATACTATGTTGGTCGTAAGCAGTTCTGGACAAGTAAGGGATATCAAACGAAGTGGAAAGAGTACAACTCAACGTCCAAAACAATACTGGATAACCCAAATGAGATTGCAAAAAAAGAGATCATCGGTATCTTCTCATCTAAATCAGCGATGAGATACGCAGAAGCAGCTTGTATCTTTTGGTCGGATTCGTACCTAAACCCTCTGGGTCTCAACTGGTCCTTCGATTCCTGCAAAGGTACACTGAAGCTTACAGAAGATGACTCATACCAACTAGAGGAGCTTAGGCACCGATGGACGTAGATATGGTAAACCACCCTGCCCATTATGCGAATAAAGAGATTGAGGTGATCGACTACATTGAAGATACCGTCCCAGACTCATACAGTTATGCGTTTGGGAATGCCCTGAAGTACTTGAGCAGGCACTTGAACAAGAACAACCCTAGGCAGGACCTAGAGAAATGTAAATGGTACATTGACTACATGATTAAGGAACTATGATGCTTGAAGATTTGATTGTCGGTTGGGCAGATGAACGTGGAATTCTAGAGCAGGGCACTATCGAGGGACAACTTAAGAAACTCCAAGAGGAAATGGAGGAGCTTAAGGAAGCCTATGAGAAAGATGACCGCACTGAGTACGCAGACGCCATAGGCGACTGTACGGTAGTTCTTATCATACTTGCCGAGATGTACGGACTACGCTATAGGGACTGCCTAAGTGCTGCCTATGGGGAGATAGCGACACGCAAGGGTCGGATGGTTGATGGACAGTTTGTGAAGGATGCAGCATGATTGAGATATATGGCACTAGTGCTTGCGGATGGTGTAAGGAGGCTCAGAAGCTCTGTGTTGCTAAAAACCAGAGCTACTTATACCATCAGATAGACGTAAGTCCAAACCTTCTAGATCAGCTTGAGGAGCGCCTAGGGGAGCGAGTACGGACAGTACCAAAGATATTCATAGATGATCAGTACATTGGCGGTTATTCAGAACTGGAAGAGAAACTAAATGGTTAAAGTAAATTATGAACGAAATCAGGGGTTCTCCGAGCAGGCATTGAGTCTGCTCAAGGACTACTACTGTAGAGATGGAGAGGACCCTCAGGACGCCTTTGCTCGAGCAGCAGAGGCTTACTGTGAAGGAGATGAGGAGTTTGCTCAACGCATTTATGATTACGCTAGTAAGCGTTGGTTTATGTTCAGTAGTCCTGTTCTTTCTAACGCTCCTAAAGCTGGCGAGAAGGTCCGAGGTCTTCCTATTAGTTGTTTTCTTACTTATGTTCCCGACTCTATATCTGGGCTTGTCGAACATAATGCAGAGGTTGCTTGGCTGAGTGTCAAAGGTGGAGGCGTAGGTGGACACTGGAGTGACGTAAGGGGCATATCCGATAAGAGCCCAGGTCCTATACCATTCATCAAAGTGGTCGATAGCCAGATGACTGCCTACAAACAAGGTAAGACACGCAAGGGTAGTTATGCAGCATACATCGACATTGATCATCCAGACATTGTTGAGTTCATCAACCTAAAGCTCCCTACGGGTGGCGATAGTAACCGCAAGTGTTTCAACTTGTTTAATGCAGTGAATGTTACTGATAAGTTTATGGAGGCCGTTGAGAATGACAACGAATGGCAACTCAGAGACCCAGCGACAGGAGATGTTGCAGAAGCTGTCTCAGCTAGAGGATTGTGGGAAAGACTACTTGAAGCTCGTAGCCGCACTGGAAGTCCTTATATCAACTTCATCGACACAGCAAATAGAGGACTTAATGCTCGGCAGCAGGAACTTGGATTCAAAGTTAGAGGAAGCAATCTTTGCAATGAAATCCACCTCGTCACAAGCGAAGAGCGCTCTGCGGTATGCTGCCTATCTTCAGTAAACCTTGAGAAGTACCACGAGTGGGAGAACACTGACATGATCCCAGACCTTATTCGGTTCTTGGATAATGTTCTTCAGTTCTTCATCGACAATGCTCCTGACGAGCTAGAGAAAGCTAAGTTCTCTGCACAGGCAGAACGTAGTCTAGGCTTGGGTGCCATGGGCTTCGCAGGGCTCCTCCAGCAGCATGGGTATGCTTGGGGCGACCTAGGTGCTAAACTAATGAACCAGAGGATATTTAGGGACATACATGGACAAGCCAAGAAAGCGACTAAGCAGCTTGGACGAGAGAAAGGAGAACCGTCTGATCTTGAAGGTACTGGGGATCGCAATGCTCACCTGTTTGCTATCGCTCCTAATGCTAACAGTAGTATCATTTGTGGTTGCACAGCAAGCATTGAGCCTCTTAAGTCTAATGCCTTCACTCACAGAACTCGCGCAGGCGCCCATTTAGTTAAGAACAAATATCTAGAGAAGGAGCTTGAGAAGCTTGACATGAACAATGATGTGACTTGGAAGTCTATCATCAACCACGCTGGCTCAGTACAGCACCTTGAGATCCCTGAGGAGACCAAGGAAGTATTTAAGACAGCCTTTGAGATTGATCAGTCGCATGTCATAGATCATGCAGCAGAACGACAACCGTACATTTGCCAAGGTCAGTCAGTCAATCTGTTCTTTCCAGCAGGAAGCCCAAGGTCCTATGTCAATGGGGTCCACCTAAGGGCTTGGAAGAGTGGCCTGAAGGGTCTGTACTATTTCCGTACTAATGCGGCAGTACAGGCAGATAAAGTTGGTCTAGCAGTGGAACGCAACGCACTGCAGGACGCTGAAGAATGCTTAAGTTGCCATGGGTGATAAATGAAAGTAGAACTAATTGATTCAGCAGGGGGCGACCTTTCGGTCGTCAACTCTGCACGAGTAAGCTTTGCTAAAGAAGCAGATAACATGGAGGGTAAAGATGTCAAGCTTATTAACTATCTTGCTCGACACAGACATGATACGCCTTTCCGCCATAATTTTATACAGCTTCGTTGCAGTGTACCTTTATTCCTCGCTAGACAGCTAATGAAGCATCAGGCTGGGCTGACATGGAACGAAGAGAGTAGACGTTACGTTGATGACATCCCAGAGTTCTTTAACCCTGACGGGTGGCGTAAGCGTCCTGACGATAGCATCAAGCAAGGGTCTGGTGGTCGTCACCCATATAGTCCTAAGTGGCAGCGCTTGTATGAGCATCGTGTAGAAGAGTCAGTAGAGTTGTACAGGATGATGCTGGAAGATGGTGTTGCGCCAGAGATGGCACGAATGGTGTTACCACAATCTATGATGGTGAACTTCATTTGGTCTGGTAATCTGTTAGCGTTCTACCACGTGTACAATCTACGCAGTGGTGAAGGAGCACAAGAGGAGGCTATGGTGTTTGCTGAGATGCTTAAGGCTGCCATAGAGCCTGAGTTTCCCTACTCTTGGAAAGCATTAGAGGAACGTTGATGGTATGTACATGACACAGTAACGTGTACATTTGGCGCAATTAAGTGTACACGAGTGTCACAGTATGGCGCAATAAAGTGAGGTGAATGATGAAAGAGATAACGGATGAGGAGTATGCACTCTTTGAGAAACTAAAGGAGATATGGTTCCACGAAAAGCCAGAGTGGTCTCGCTCATTCTTTATCTGTGGATCTGGCGGTGAGATTGATAAACATGACCTGCCTGAGATTATCCTTGTATGCCCACACGCAGGTATAAACACAACTGCAATATACCGCAAAGAGAAAGTCGGAAGGAGTGGAATGTGAACAGAGGTAGCTTTACAATCGTTGAGTACGATGAAGAGTCAGGACACATGATAGTGGACATGGACCATGATACAGTGAAGTCACTGGTCAACTACGGACTAAACGAGCTATTGAGGAAGTATTGTGAACAAGTTATACTGGAAGCTGAGGCAGAGTCTAGTGGAGACGAAACAGCCGAAGAACTTGAGTATGGTCATCAACTTAAACAGGAAGCGGCACAGGCTGTTCAGTACGGGGCTGAGGACTTATCCCCATAACAAGTGGGGTATAGGATTCCACAAGTGGAGGCACCATGAAAAAAATAAAGGTCTACGTTAGACTCTTTGACAGCACATCCTTCTGGGGTAATGTCTTTGTCAATGAAGATCAACGTCTACAGGATCTATTAAATGATGAACGTAAGTTTATACCCTTGGAGAAACTAGAGGAACAACGTGGAGTCAAGTCAGAGGACACCTATGTCACTGTGGTGCTCCACAAGGACGGTATAAGCTACATGGAGGAAAGGTAATGGAGATCACTAAAGAGATGCTAGATCGTCACAACAAGGCTCAGGGAGCCGCTCAGGACGTTGTAGCTGCCTTGGACGGAATGACTATAGTAGAAGCCGTTGGAGTACTTGAATTAGTCAAGGCAGGTATGTTAAAATATGCAGAACAAGATTACGATTTAGACATCGGAGGAGTACATTGACTAAGAAAGTAGCCGAGATGGACGATGAGGAATACGAGAGACACCGCCAAGGTCGATTACGTAGACGCAAAGAGAAACAAGAAGCACTCTTCTCCATGTTCGACTACACTTGCCAAATATGCGGTCTAGTTGAGAAAAAAACAGGGTTCTTTGAGTTTCATCATAAAGAACCTCATAATAAAGACAGAGAGGTAGGCAGTATGTTAAACTCAGCCTCCTTCGATAAAGTACTTAAAGAAGTAGAGAAATGTATTATGGTTTGCCCTAACTGCCATAAACGTGAACACCTTAAAGAAAACATGACATTATCAGAACTACGGAGCACCCGATGAGCGTATTGGATCAGAACATAGCTTATAAACCCTTCAAGTACCCTTGGGCGGTAGTGTACGCGACAGATCACGAGCGTATCCACTGGGGGGAGCATGAAGCCAAACTACAAGATGATGTGACACAATGGAAATCGGGGAAGCTAAGTGAATCAGAAAAAAACCATATCACCCAAATCCTACGACTCTTTACACAGACAGATGTTGCAGTTGGAACTAACTACATTGAAAATTACCTTCCAAAATTCAAAAATAATGAAATTCGTGCTATGCTCAGTAGCTTTGTCAACCGTGAGTTTGTTCATCAGCGCAGTTACGCTCTACTCAATGACACCCTAGGGCTCCCTGAGGATGAGTTTAGTGCCTTCACTGAAGTGCAGGAGATGCAAGATAAACTAGACTTCATGGCAGACATGGACGTACATAGCCACTCAGGACTTGCACTTGCAGTTGCCCGAAGTGTGCTCAATGAAGGTATGTCTTTGTTCAGTGCCTTTGCAATGCTCTTGAACTACCAGAGATTCGGAAAGATGAAAGGCATGTGTGAGATCGTTGAGTGGTCTATACGTGACGAGTCGATGCACTGCGATGGTATGGCTAAACTATTCCGTACATTCTGTGAGGAACACCCAAGGATCGTTACGGATGAGTTCAAGAAGTCGATATACGAAATGTTCCGAGAAGCCATAAAGCTTGAGGATAAAGTTATTGATATTGCGTTTAGCATGGGAGATGTTCAAGGACTAACCGCTGCAGAAGTCAAGCAATACATTCGATACATTGCAGACCGCAGGCTGATACAGTTGGGTCTAAAGTCTAACTGGAAAGTCAAAGAGAATCCTCTAGATTGGCTAGATTGGATCATTAATGGTGATAGCTTTAAGAACTTCTTTGAGGGTACGGTAACTGATTATAGTTCCGACAATATGACAGGAGAATGGTGGAATGATACCGCTGAACAGAGTAATGCTGCGTAACGGATTTGGGTTTGACATTGAGCTTGTTAAACAATTGCCCTTGTGGGCTTGGTTTGGCGAAGCAGACCCAATGGAAGATGAACCAGATGTGGGAGTCTTTGAAGGATTTGTCATCCAACTCCCATTCATTAAGATATTCCTAGGCAAACTGGTGTAAGCCCTTAGCCCCCTTCCATGGGGGCTTTTTTGTGCCTAGTCTAAGAGCATTCCCTTAGCTCTCTCGTCCTCATACTCACCAGCCGCGCCTGCTATCGGGGTAGCCGCAGATCCCTGACGAACACCTGCTTCAACGTAGTTAGCCCTAGAAGGGCTGTAGGGCTCTAGTACGTCCTGATATACATCAGAACGAGCATGAGAAGTCCTACGTTCTACTTCCTGTTTAGCACCACCAATCTTACGCGTCTGCACAGGGGTCACAGTGATCAAAGGCATCCCTAAGGGAGCCCCAACACCTAGGAGGTCGTTTACGTCATTCATCTGACCCTTAAGCGTTCCATCCTTCTCTACCTTATAGACAAGGTTTACACCACCAAGCTCATAAGCACTAGAATGTGTGGAACTTACGATGAACACATCAGGATCTTCTTTTTGTTGTTTATTACGTAAAGGAGTAAGACCCTTAGCCTCTAGGGCTTTTGCTAGTTCGTCATTAGAATTAAAGGAACCTATTTCTCTACGTTTTAAAGCAGCGGAAACATAGTTACCAACTCCAAACGGTTTAACACCACGAGCCCTAGCAGCAGTCTTCACTGCTTTCCCTAGCTTCTCAATGAGTTCATTACGGTCAGTAATGCCTTTTAACTCAGGATTATCCCTGTAGGCTTTCCTAATGACAGCCCTACGCTCCTCCGGCATCTCAGCAGCGCCACTCTTAGTTCGCTTACCTTTATCGTAGAATCTTAAGAACGACTCACCAGAGTTAAAACCCACTGCTGGATTGAACGCTTGTTCTATCTTAGCAACTACAGGGTTTCTCCCAGAGTTCATAAGCTCTGTCATTATCGAACCAGAGTCTTCAGTGCCTGTAGGTTGTCGAACAAGCATGACATATTCGTCATTCTTACCTATGCCATTATTAGCCGCTATGGTCCTATAGAATGCTGCAGAATCTACGTCTGACTCATGTCCTGAAAGTTTCTTAAAGTCGTCATAACTAAACACACCCTCGTGAGTAAAGTACTCATCGTCTAGTTGAGCTAGTATAGGACTCTTCTTACCATACTGCGACCCTAGGATTCGCTCATAAGCAGGTTGACCCCAGACAGCTTCTTTCTGTCTCTTGCTTTCCTTGACACCAAAGGCTTCGTTTGCTTTAACTTCACCTATAGGGTCTTTAGCTATATCTTCTAGGGTTTTACTAACGCCCTTCTGTTCCCATAAGGCTCTCCCTTGAGGAGTGAAGCTCTGGTTAATAGCGTTACTAAGCCCTTTAGCTACTCCTTTACCGACAGCACCAAACTTTGCAATTGCTTGTTCAAACTGTATTGCCGCTTGAGGACTTCTTTCATAAAACTCACCGCCTAATCTAGACTTAGCCCTAGTTTCTGCGTCTGTTTTTGAAAGATAAAATCCCGGCATGTCATTCGGGAGGTTAGAAGAAAACTTATGCATTGTAGCTTTAGGTTTTGAGAGTACTGAAGTAGGGTTTGCTACAGTTAGCGCAAGCTCTGCAGAGTTCCCTACAGCACTACCCCAGCCGCCAGTGGCTTCATCTATTGCTTGTCCTGCTTCGCCCAGCTTCTCATTGATTGCCTGACGGGGCTGTTCCGTAAGGCCAAACAAAGGAAAACGATTATTAAGTGCCTGAGCAGTCCCCTCAGGGATCATTTCTGCCAGCGTGGACTGAAGTGCTTTGTTAGCTACCTTACCTTGTTCCAAAAGATACCGAGGGTAGCCAAAGGCTCCCTCTGAGTACGCTTTAGATACTTGGTCCATATCTTTAAGTAAAGACATTACTGTTCCTCCTGTACCTGCGGAGCTTGCTGATTAAGAGCGTCAATCAATAAACTCTTAGTTGGATTTAGGGTTTCCAAAGTGTTACCAGCGGCCTTGAGTGTCGATGGTCTTGTAGCCATATAACCAGCACCTAACATACCTGTGCCGACCGCCAAAGCTTCGCCTAATGGACCCTGAAGGAACTGAGATCCCATACCGCCCCCGCCGAGCGCACCTGCTACAAAGTATGGATGGTGCTCCATCTTAGAGACAAGCTTAGAGGCTGCACTAGTTTCAGAGACCATGTTGAATGCTAGGTTGTCCTTGGCAATGAATGCATGATGTTGTCGTTGCATTGCAGAACGAATCTTAGCATCAGGCGCA
>Ga0209961_1000436_pt1 | contig 14224 bp, 17 predicted proteins | sample SalPonA_B_H2O_MG_FD_185719 | JGI IMG/M metagenome (GOLD analysis project Ga0209961, IMG submission 185719) | Water microbial communities from South San Francisco under conditions of wetland restoration - Salt Pond MetaG R2A_B_H2O_MG (SPAdes)... | ecosystem: Environmental > Aquatic > Non-marine... | reverse complement strand
ACCACGACTTCGTAAAGCGGTACAAGACTCAGTCAACCAGTTCATTGAACAAGATCTGGAAAAACATCCTGATACTGCGGTACATAAAAAGCCTATCTCAGATGCTGCCTTTCGTAAGCAAACACAGTATCTCAAAGAGGCAGGAATACTCGCTGTCCAAGAGAAGGTATTGGTCGAAAAGGCCTTCAGTACCGTTTATACCATCAAACCACTTGAAGAGATTGTACGACTACCTCTATTAGAGACAGGAAAAGAAGCGAGAGAAAAAGCTCAGAACGCGTTGTCAGGTGAACTGATTACCTATGACGATAAGGAGATGATTCGACTTCGTAACTTTTCGCCTAATCTTGTTCCCAAACATGATTGGTTATTTTTTGGTGTACTCGACTCCTGTTGCAGAACGAGTCCCCGCGATCCGCGGGATGTATTGACCACAACGATTGAGCGTAAAGATGGCGACGTCATTGGTGTATTAACAGTCACAACATCTGATATCGCGGATGAAATTACCCATCTGGGGGATTTAGTACTCAAACGACGTTTACTCAATGCATGTCGCCAGGGGTTACTTGATTCATACCACCGTATCAAAAAGGATACTGGATCAAGCCCAGAATCTGATCGCGACTTTGTTAATCAATTTAACTTCGATGCCAAAGAAACCTTTGAGCTCATACCGTACGATAAGGATAGCGGTGATTGGGACCAGTCGGTTGAACGCGCCTTCCGCCGTCTTCGCTATACCATTCACAAGATCGATGTATCCAAAGCTCCTGAGTTAAAAGCGAGATTAGGATTACCTGCTGATACCAAACAGCACGATGTTGAATTTTTGACCTCCTTCACCAAAGGAGGGGAGCCCGCAAGTTCAGCAGAGAAACGCAAAGCTGAAACTCAGATGGCACTGGGATTGAACGACACCCGTCCGGGGAATCCATTTTGGATTCGGACAAGCCTCAATGATGATCTGTTTAAAATGCTCTGTTGGGACGTCATTATCACGGAAGGCAAGCTTGATGAGGTGAAGAGTCTTTTTCTTTCGCACGAGCAGATGTTCTACATCGAAGAAGATCTCATTCAGCTGCTTTACAACAAACTGCGTGCCGTTTTGACGTCGCGCAAAGATAACTTCGAAAACAAGTGGCATTCCCGCGAAGAGGTGATGCTACTGCTCGGATACCAAGCTCGCCCTGAGTCATTTACTGAGCGGTTTCTTAAACACCTTGATAAACAGCCGGATGTAGATGGTAGTGAGCGCCAACTTATCGATGTCGTGAAGGAAGACAAAGAGACCGGAGAAAAGCGCATTGTTAAAGAGACCAAGTTTGCCAAGATTAAGATCCCTGGCTACTGGGTTGAATACCAACGGATGCAGAATGCAAAGGGGAGGGCGTATAAATACCGCTTCTATCGCGACGTCACAGACAAGCTGACCGGCGATAACTCTCGTCATGCAACACTCAATCGCAAAGAGCAGATTGATTTAACAACTGATCCATACAGCCGTGACAACTACTAAGCTGGGTATGGATCTCAACGGCTTATCACCGAAACACTTTGCCATGCTCAAGAAGGCAGGGCACTTCCCCAAAGATATCTTAAAACACTGGAATGCGTTCATTCGCGAATTCGATGTTCCCGCACAAGACTTCGACCGAGCGGCGTATTACTTCGCGCAACGGCTACTGGATTCCAAGAATGATCTCATGCCGACAAAAGACTGGCGCCCAAAGCTAGAGACCATTAACAGACTGATAGCGATAGGCGTGCCCGTGAGCGAACTAACCTCCGAAAAGCTCGATCTGTTAGTCGATTGGTGGGTTATGGATGTTCGTTTGTTAGGAACGCTGCCCATCTATTTTGATGTTCATTTTTTCAATTTCGTCGTGCAGCAAACGACTATCAGTCTGATGGAATATTGCGCGGCGATCAGTCGTGCAATTCAACGATATGAAGCAACGTTACCGGACGGCCAACGTGTTAAGCACGAGCTGTACCGAGGCATCTTAGATCGGATTGAGGAGGATGGGCATAGCCGTTTTACACTCATTCAGTGGTATGAGTACACATTAGGATTCTTGATTACGCAGGACAATACCTCAGCCCATATTGTGATTATGGGCCCACCAACGTATGAATCTGTGAATTCAATTGAAGAGCCTGGTGCATGGCCAAAAGAGGTAACGTCTGCGATGGAGCAGGGCGTTCTCGACAGTGTTAAATATTATGGTATTAGCAATTCTGTTGAAGAGAACCGCGAGTGGTATTACGACTGCCTCAATAAACTTGAGCATCAGCTATTGCATTGGAATCGACAATAATCAACCGCACATGATATCCACCGTTTACCACGCCCCTGTGTTATCAACCTACGCCTTTGCTAATCCGCACGAACCTCTTAATGCGGTGCATGCTTGCACCCTATTAATTGCCACCCACTCAGCACACTTTGTTCTACCCTCTAGCCAATCGTTTGGATCTGAGAGACTTGTAGGGAAGGGACGTTCTGAGATGATACGGATACGCAGAAGTGAGGTGAGGTCATGAGAGTTCTAATTCTACTGGGAGTGATTGCGAGTCTAATTGGACACAGCGTATCGGCTGCTGAGATCGTTAAGAAAAGCCGTTCAGGCATTTGCCATGATGGCACTAGTCCGTATTACACAAAAGTTAAGAACTACGTTGAGTACGATTCGTTGTTAGCTTGCTTAGAGTCAAACGAAAATGCGCGTGAGCCATATGTTAGGGATGACCATGATGACGAGCGCGATCGATACGATGAGGTCGCTTACAGCCGCGACAAGTTCGGTCCAGGTTGGATGGATTTAGACAGCGATTGCCAAGATACCCGCCAAGAAGTCCTCGCTGAGTTATCGACCCGTGAGGTGATCTACAAAGATCGCAATGAATGCAACGTAAAACGCGGCCGCTGGATCAGCTACTACACGAACGTCACTCACTATGATCCGTCTGATTTGGACATCGACCATGTTGTACCACTTTCATGGGCGTGGAAGCATGGGGCAAATCGTTGGACAGATCGTGAGCGTGAAAGCTTTGCGAACGATATGGTGAATTTGCTGCCGGTTGAAGCAAAATTAAATCGCCAAAAGTCCGATAAAGGCCCTGATGAGTGGTTACCGCTTGTGAACCGGTGTGGTTATATCGCCCGCTTTGAACGTATTCGTAAAGGTTACGGGTTATCGCTGTTTCCACGGGAAGAGAAGGTTTTCAGCCGACTGATTGATAACTGTAAGAATCAGCGCGAACCTGATGAGAGAGAGATGACGCTCTTGCCTGAAAACTCACTTTTCAATATTCGATTTAACGGAAAGTTTGGCGCGAATTAATGGAATACCGGCGTATGCGTGGTACCCGTGGTTGTGAGTTCAACGACACCTAAAATGATGAACAGAATACCGAAGGTTCGAGTGAACCCGTAACGCGTTGGATTTTGGTCAGCATATTTGAGTGGCGCTAAAATCATATCGGGATTGAACGCTGCATGAATTAGCATGAAGGCGGCACCGAGAACCAACAGTTGGTCATCACCAAACAGATGTTCTGTACGACTGAATACGCCAATAAATAGAGTCAGCGCAAGAATGCCAAGCGTGATACTCACTGTGCGTTGTAGATGCATAAGATCGACCTCTGAATTGAGTATAAACCACTGAGACAGATCCGCGTTTTATTTTAAAGGCGCAGGTGTTCGAGCATCTCGTCAGTTATACTTTGTGCATGGATAATAAATCGCGTAACACTGACTTTTTCATCTACCGGGCAGCAGAGCTTTTGGTGGAGCTTGAAGGTATGGTTGCAGATGATGAGTTCACTGAAGCGTATCTGAAGATTCGCGCGCTGTTAACGGTTTTGCTTGAACCGACATCGGGCTTCGATGAGCCAGAACGACTAGCCATTAAGGCAATCGAGGAAAAAGCTCGTGAACTGATGAAAGCCCACGACCGAGCGACTCACCAAGTTCACTGATCACGCAACAATGCGCAGGCTCCCCGAACCGACGCCAGCACCGCCTCTATTGATCCTGTAAAACTTCCTCTGGCCAGCTGCATCAAGGCAAAGTCGGCTACTCGTGCCGTGTCGCCAATATTGAGGGGTAGGGCGAAGAGATTGCCTTTTCCTGCTGAGGCATTGATATAGACGTTTCCGGATTGGCGCTCGATCTTGATGCCTTTGCCAGGGCGTTGCAGATGATGTGCTTTTGCAAATCCAAGACAGATCCCAGCTAAAATCACGAGCTCATTGTGTGAGAGCTGCAGGCTGATCTTTCGATTCCAATCTACGCGTTTATCCTGCATGGGTGCGACATCAATGTTGAGGGTGTATTGAATCCCGTCACTGTTAGACTTAGTGGTACCTTCAAAGGTCACGGCCGCTTTGGATCCGTAACAGTGCAGCTTGGGTTGTTGTTGCAGTGAAGTCATCGGTGCGATACCTCCCGATAGACGGTAATGCCTTTGGTGATCTTCACCTCCTCAACGTAGTGTTTCTCCATCCAGTTTGATTTAGCCTGGGCGATCTCTTCTTCGGAGGGTGAGGGCAACCAGCGAATCCGCGGTGGATCTGATTGTGGGATGATCGTAATGCCCGGGGCGTGCCTATTCGTCCAGGCATACTTTCCATCGCCGCAGCCGTACTTCACATTGGCGCGCAGTACCGGTTTGGTGAAGGCCAGCTTGAACAAGGTCGTTTCATCACCAATGGCATTGGATTGCAGTGCATCGGTAATCGCGTTGGCGTTGGTCTCAGAGAAGTCATCGAGGTAAGCCGCGCGTAGTGCTTTAAAGGTTGCCCCCGTCAATGCTCGTTTTTTGTAGTGTGTCTTAGACCAGACATAGTTGAACGCGACGGTATCCGGTGGCGTCATCCAGAGGCGACGAGTGGCCAACTGCATGTTGGTTTCCGAAATCCCTTGGTTGCGAAGGGCGACGTTAAATTGTTGATCGCGACCTTTCGCTAAATACTCATCACGGGCAAGGGCATACGCTTTCAATTGGTCGGAATTATCCGTCTGTAATAGCTCGATACCGCGCTGACCAGAGAGTGCGTATTTTAACACCTTATTAGCGTTGGCAAGATTCTGTTTATGGGTATCCATATTCGCTACAAGCCCCAGAATACGTGGGCTTGCGGTGACTAATAGGCCATTTTCACCGCGCCTTTGATCACCATTCTTAAACGCTGTCAGCTGATGGAGAAGGGAGTCAAATTGCGCGTCACCTGGTACCACTGTTTCCACTCGATCCGACTCGGATTCGAGCACGAGGGCAGGGATACAAAACCAGAGATGTTCACGCTGCACCTGCAGCTCGATCTTGAGGGCGGCCGCCTCAGATTCCAGCAATAACAGGTGATGCGCGCAGTTCTCTGCGAGCACATTGATCTCTGTTTGGGAGTAGTTTCTTAAATCCATCTCGGACCTCCGAGGGTGCGCCGTCCCTTAAATCGTCGTTTCCACTATGGATCTAGTATAGTGTTTATATCAGTCCGACACCAGACAAAGCCTAAATACCACCCGCTCCACCTCACCTGGCGACCTTAACCTTATATAACCTTCCTTTTCCTTACTTTGCCTTTGGCGCGCGTTCCCTACGGGACGCACGTTGGGTTGAATAGCGCTAGCTATGTCGGACTGATATAAATGCTAAGAGTTCGAAGCCTCAGGCGATCGTTTGATTGCCCGCCTTGGGTCATAAACAGGCCTTAAAACCCTTGAGGCGGCGGTCAGTTCGGCTTGATCGCCCGCTATAAAGTCATTCTGGCATGACCTTTGCTGATTCACGGAGACTTATAACCCTGAGAAAATAAAAAAATGAGCGATATCTGCACAGAATTTGAAGTACAAACCGAGGCCGATCTACTGAGCCTACGTGAGCTTAAAGCGGCTTATGAGGCAGCTGAACAGGCGATTGCTGACGACCCATCGACTTTCTAGCGTCGATAAAGGTCACCGCCTACGGCGCTGTACTGCGCCTGCGAGAGCCTAGCTACTTCTCGATGTATTGAGCAGAGTGGTCATGGCCAAATATAACGACCAACTCGATGCAATTTTATGTGCCCGAGCGCGCCAGCTAATTGATGAGCTTAAGGCAGAGATCGACCCAACGACATCGCACCCTGCGTACCACGCCATTGCGGAGATGTTCGAGAACAGCCAGCTCCCTGTCGGTCTATCGCCGTGTACGGTTGATGAACTGGCGGAGGCCAAGAAGGTCGCTGACTGTTTGATCGAAAAGCGCTCCTATCCAGAACGGATCGCGCATTGAGCTGGCGCTGGTTGCCTACAGATCTTTGAGCGAGTCCAACAGCTCGGATTGCCTAGACGTATTCGCGCTAATCTGATCGTTAAGGGATGAGTAGGTTTCGTTTACTGCTCGCAGCTGCGCAAGGATATTCTTAGTTGCGGTGGCATCCTCACTTGACGGACTAGACACAAGGTTTCGAAGCCCTGTCATCACGTAAACCACATCAACATCGTGTTGGCTCAAGCGCACCAAGTACTCATAGGAAGGGAACCTGTCTGCTGCCTCATAGAGCTGCTGAGTCTGACGAGTAATCTCACCCCATTGAGCAAACTCCAGCTGAGTCTTTTTCAAGCGTTTCCGTTCGCTCTTGAGCCGATCTCCCGTCCTCTCAACATCAGTATCGAGCTTTAACATTGATCCACCTCACGCCTTACTTTCGCCTCAGATTACCACTAAAACCGGCATGAGAAAGTTAGTAAAGTTTCAAAATCTTTAAGTTTTTACCTGCCTGAAACGGCCGTAATTCCGCCTAACCTACTGAAAAGTCGAGGAGTTACAATAAAGTTGTTAACTAGCCGAGAAGCTCCCGCTCGGTTTTGATTAGTCGCCTCTTGTGTGTAGAGTTGCCGCAGAACGTGGAGAAGCCGATCATGACTACCAGCCTACAGATTCCCGAAGACAGTTTTAAAACCGCGTGCGAGATCTTTTTGCGCTCCGGACTCTCTTCGCTAAGAGGGCTGCGCAACACCACGCGCCGCAAAGACTTCTTTTGCCACCTGTTGGGTTGCCCAAGTACCGCGACACGCTCATTGAGGCTCGCGACAATAAGCACCAAATCTTCGTCACACGTTATATGTACTCCGGTGCCATCTTTGACTGGCAGGGATTTGAACTAAAAGAGGGTGAAGAACTGTACGGCGGCCGGGAACTGAGCCCTGAGATACTGGCCGAGAAGATATTTCACACGTTCAAATCAGCAGGTATCGACCTGCTTTACGTCCAGCATATTGAAGTACAGGAAGCCGAAAACGACTACCTACCGTTCTGGGGAGAGGTGCCGTGTAACGGTATCTTCACGGCTGGTGTGTTGCACCCACTGGTCGCACAGAATTCGATCATGCAGCAGGTAGCGCTCGAATCGATGTGCAGCGACGACATAAAACAGCAGCTGCTCGACACAGATCCAGCTTGGACACAGACACCACAGGGGCATGGCTTTAAGCTTGTCACCATGCAACTACTGCTAAATGAGCGCCAAGATGATGCGCCGCTATCCGGCCTGATGGCAGCTTTCCACGGCGGAATCTGTATCGAACTCATGCGTCAGCTGAACTACGAGAATCGCCCTATAAAAGACTGGGCACATATTGCTGATCGTGCATTGAGTTTTGAGCCGATGACCGAAGCAATGCTGCCGTTCTTTCTCAGAAAAACCGATCAGGCTCCCACACTCCCCGAGGCACCTCAAAGCAGTGCACCCGTCACTGTTGACGAAAGTGAAGATGAATCACTACTGCCTAAGGAAAACCAATTCAACGTACCCGGCTTCGTCAAGGACCCGCAGGCTCTGGCTGCAGCTAAAGCAAAGGCTACATCACTCTTCGGGTCGGTTTCAGCCTGGGCGCAGTCGAACAACCACTCCTACGCCATCGTAACGAATGTGCTCGCAGGCAAGTCTAAGGCGAGGTATGGCCAGTCATATCAAGCCGCCAAAGCCTTGGCCAAAATGCTTGCGGAACCGCCACCTAAGGCCAATGAGCTACCCGATCCAGAGGCGATTGTAACTGCCCGCCAAATGATCATAGAGAACTACGGCAGTATTCGGAAGTATGCGGATGCTAAAGGGTTTAACTACGGCATGGTCAACTATGTTTTGACGGGTCGCCACGGCTGCTCAGAAGGCTTAGCGCAGAAGATCGCCGTTGATCTTGGGATTAAGTGATACCGCGAGCATATTGGCGTGCATGTTGCAGAAGACAGCCTATTCACTCTAAGAATAAGGTTAAATCATGCAATCGCTACTTGAGATCTTCACTGAATGGCAGGACGATCCCGAATTCACCGGCCTTTGGGTTGTTCCGCACCCTGAGCGCTCCAAGAAGCCTTGTTTGGTCAGACGACTCGATTTTAACACCACGACCCATCAGTTCATGCTCAGCTTCAGAGTGGGCAACAAAACCTACATGGCGCTGCTGCCCGATACTGGGTTAAAACTGCTCTACGACACGCATCTGGTAGCAACCACGCACACCGATGAGAATGTTGTCGTGCTCAACGGCCAGTTTTATCCCAATCTCAAGAACAAAGAGATCCTGACTTATAAAAATAGGGCAGTGTCTAAACGAGAGATCAGGGGTGTCGTGCATTGACATCCAGCTGCTCCCGCGTAAGGTAGCGCGTGAAGTCAGCCGTGCGGGGCGATCGTAGGTTTTCAGAACTATTAAAGGCCTCCCATTCGCCTACCTGAGTCGCGCGATCAGCGATTCTTACACTCAAGAAGTTCTCATCATCACAATCATCCCAGTGCCCGTGATACTCCTCTCTGATGCTCGGAGTGCGGTTGTCGAGGCAGCGGTAGTAACACACATTGCAGACCAGAAGGCTAATCGCTCGATCCTTTAGAAATTCCATATTTTCAGGGTGCGCGTCAGCGATTGCGTCAAACGCATCGGCCAACTCCTCTTCGCTCATCGCTTTGTAGGCTTCGATGCGCTCTTCGGGATAGTCCTGAACACGCTCCATCTCGGCCAACATACACTCTTGAACGTCCCTGGCTGTTACGTCCAACACCCCCTGTATTGCTCCGGCGATATCGGTGCGCTGCTCATTCAACTCAACGTAAAGCTCTGAGACATACAGCATGCCTCGTCTGTAGGTTTTTCGAGAGAAGGAGTGAAAAGCGTCGCTGATATCATCATTCAGATCATCACAGGTACAGCAGTCCGACACTCTCGCTGTCACTACATATTTCCGACCGGACGCCAGCTCAACCTCAACGCTGAGCTGCCCATTGACCGGATGCACGCCTGTATAGGATCTTGGAAGCGGAATCTGAACCAGACCCATGTACTGCGCTACCGTCACCTCACCCTCGCAATGCCAGCTTGCAACGCAGGGCGCGTTATAGGCCATGCGCTTTTCTCCATACGTCGTATAGTGGGCTGGATGCTCTTTGGGCAGCGCCCATAGACCACCACCCTCGTAAGCGACTGGAGTTGGCTCATTGGATCGCAGATACGCAAGCACCTGCTCGCTCAACGCATCACTCTCCAAACTATAAATCTTGATCTCTGGTAGACCGTATTTTTGCATCGTACTTGCTATATCAACAGGTCCACCCTCGATGGCACGCAGCACATCAGGTTGCTTCTCTAGCAATGCGCAGAAGTTACCAAAGCCGCGCGTTGGGCTTTTCACAAACAGATCCATATAGAGCTCGCGCGTCATACGCGGCTCGAATTGCTCACCGTATATTTCGCAAATTCGGTCATGGAAGTTTGAGGCGTAGTGTTTGAATAGGCTTTTAGCTGAAGACATAACATTCCCCATGGTGCATACCAGCGCCGGTTATTTGATGCACTCGGAATATGATGTCGAGTGAAGGTATCGCAAATAGAGTTAACTGAGAGGCTGGCGCGCCTAGTCAGTTATATTCACTGTAAGACATATCTATCGATCTGCAATTTTTTTTGACGGGAAAATAGGGTGCAGGCCTGCACCCCAATGTTCGAGCGCCCAGCAACCCGATCTGCTCTATCGTGTAGTAAACGCGTATAGATAGGTACTCACAATGATCATCACTGACCAGCAAGCTAATCAGGTTTTCCTGAGTCTGCGCCAGCACATACCAACTCCTTCGTTACTCTCGGCGCTCGAAGCAATTCGGCCGTCATCGCCTGAAACGCTTGAGTGGCGTTATGAGCTACGGGGCTTTATCGGCGCTCTGCAGGCCAGTGAAACGCTCTCGCATACACCCGGCGAGGAAGCCTTAACAATACTGTTCGGCAAGCCGCCAGAGATGACTGAGCGCCCAGGGCGCAAATACAAATTCTCGGTCGATGTCTTCAGCACACTGCCGAACGGCGAGACCCGACGCTTTGAGTTCGATGTAGCGGCGATGAACGCCTTTGACGCCTACGTTCAGCTGACCAAACGTATGACGTACCGCTCGATCTCTGAAATTGACTACGTTGCCGTATTCGATGGTATGCAGCATGAGCGTAAGGCAGCTCAAGCACCTGTTAAACGCTTCGAGAATGATGAGCTGATCTATGTGAATCCAGCACCCAACAGAAACAAAGAGGCTGCATGATGGTCGATCCGGAATACCCTCATCAAACGCGCTACATGGTCGTATCCGAGACGGATACGATGCTTTTGCTTTCGGGCGGCTGCGAGGATAGCGACTGCCCGATCTATACCTGTGCCGACTGGGTTATCTACGACCTTCGCAGGCAAGGCTTAACCTACTCGTGCAAATCGATCTACTTCATCGACTGCACCGAGGGCACTGTTGAGATCAATCATCAGGCCGGTGAATACGAGAGCTACCGTTGGTGCGACTCAACACAGGCACGTTTCTTACATCAGCTTGCACTCAACCATCCGGAGTATCGCCGACATGCCGAACTTTCGCATTGATAACATCGCTGTAGACAACCCGACATCAGGCGAGTCTCAGCAACGGCTCGCTCAAGCGCACAAAAAGAAACAGCGCGTTTATTGCTTATGCGTCGAGCCTAATCCTGAACTCTATATCGCCACCGTGAACGGCACCTACTTTGTGAAGCGAATGCCTGAGACTGGCCACACGCACAATCCTGAGTGCGATCATTACGCGCCCAGAGAAAATATCGGCAAGGGCGTGATGGGAGATGCTATACGTGAGAATCTTGAAACAGGTGAAGTCTCACTGCGCCTTGGCTTTAGCCTTTCGAAGACGCTCGAAAGCGGCCGCATGCCAAAAACAGGTGAGACGAAGAAAGAGAAAGAGACCACCAAGAGCCGCGATACCGCTGCCAGCACTCAGCAGATCGGGATTACAGGTCTTCTTCATTTTCTCTACGAAGAAGCTCAATTCAATAAATGGTCGCCCAAGATGCAGGGCAAGCGCAGCTGGTGGGTTGTTGCTACACATCTGCGTAACGCCCTAGCTGGCAAGATCGGCAAAGGCGAACCCTTGGCCGCTCACACGCTGATTCCTCGCGACAACAACACCGACGAACAGACAGCCTTCAATAAGTGGCATAAGCAGCTGATGCCGGACGGCAAGAAGAAAGCACCCGTTGGCATTGTGATTGGCGAGCTGAAAGATATCAGGGAAGGTAAGTTCAGCATGCAGATCGAGCTAGAGCACTTACCTGGGCGCTATATCTTTGCGCCAGAAAAGGTCATTGATCGGTTCTACAAATCGTTTGAGATGGAGTTTGATCAGCGCGATATGGGTGCGCGGCTTATCTTTATCGGCGCGGTCTACCTCAACAAATCAGGCGCGATGCTGTTTGATCGAGCAGGCGTGCTCGCAGTGGATCATGCTACGTGGCTGCCAATGTCGGACTTCTACGGCAACCAGCTGATCACGCAGGCCGTGAATCTCGATCGACGTTTCTATGTACCGATGCGCTATGAACTGGACGGCATGATGCTACCAACACTGACGCTGACCGACACCGATATACCGACCTCGATCCTGACTCAATCCGAGACGGACGACGACATCTACATGGAAGAAGATGTCCGAACAATTATGTGGAATCCAGAGGAAGAACAGTTCTCTATGCCACCGAAAGCTGAGTGGCATCCAAGGCCTGCCGCGCAACAACCCCAAACCGATGAACAGCAGGAGGAAATAACCGATGGCGCTGCCTAAAGCCGTAGTGAGTTTTATCGTAGCTATCGCAATGGTCTTCATTGCGGGCTATCTCAACCCCGCCTTTGCTGGGATCTTCGACAATGACGGGACACTTGATCAGAATACGGTCTGCATCACTTCAGATCATCAGAACGCAGGGGAGTGCAAACCAGGACAGAAAATCATCTGGGCACCGCAGTACTTTGGTAACGAACAAACGCCCGCCATTGCCGCTGCGAACCTGTGTAACTTTAACTACCCGATTGTTGTTATGAAGGGCGGCGTCTCCTGCATCTTCTCTGGCATCCCAGAAACCGTGATTGGAGGTCAGTAATGCGCTTGATCTCTGCCTGCCTTGCAGGACTGCTTCTCACCGGCTGCGTGGGTGAAGATAAGCCCTCTAGCTCAACCGCGATTAAGATCGCACAAGAGCTGCAACTTCAAGAACCCTTCATCCATGCGAGCGAGTGGACAGTGGTAAACGGTTACTCCGAGAAACCCGGCAAATATACGGCGATGATCGAGTACACAGCCGAGTTCAAGAAATCACCTAAAGAGGTTGCGCTTGCCAGAGTCGAAGAGCTAAAGCTGCGCGGCGTGCCGTGGGTCAAAATACCGTGGCCAGGCGCGATCGAGGAACACCTACGAGAGAAATACGGCCGCTACATCACAAACGGCTCTATCGTAGATGCCGAGATCAAGCTTACGCTAACCAAGACAGAGCAGGGCTGGGCGCTCATTGACGCCGCTGATGCCCCAAAGATTCTGTAAATACGGGTTTTGACTTGTGTAATACCAAACACAAGTTACACTTCACTTATCTCTTGGTCCTTCTCCGGACTTAGGGTGTGTGTGAGAGGCGGCCTTCGGGTCGCCTTTTTTATTGACCCCTTCTCAGCGGAGAAGGGGTGCTCTTATCAGCTGATAAGGGGTTAGGCACCCGCCACCTAGATACTTTCACTGTTTATCATACGGCTTTGTTGATCGGCAGCCCTTTAAACAGGCGGCTTGCGCCCCCCGCGCGCTATTCATACAGATCAGTTTCATACAGCCAAGCTACTCACCAGTTTCATACGGCTTACGGTACATAGAGAGCTTGTAGGTTTCGAAAAATCAGGAAAATAAGTGATGTAGGCAACTACACCACACACCTGATTTTTGGAGAAGCCCATGAACACTCGACTCACCTTTGAAAGTGGCAATAGCCACAAAGAATATAACGTCACCATCGAGGCCGTAGAAGGCGGCTATGTCTGCAACTTCGCCTATGGGCGCATTGGCAGTAGCCTCACTACAGGCACGAAAACACCAGCCCCTGTATCACTAGAAGAAGCTCAGAAAATCGCTGACAAACTCCTCACCTCAAAGATCAAGAAAGGCTATGTAGCAAGCGCAGATGCGCCCACAGAGATTCGCACTGTAGCGAGCGATAATGTTGTTGTTGAGCTGCCGCAGCTCTCCGTTGCGACTGACCTTGAATCCGCGATGGATTTGGTCGCCCGAAACACGCTGATTGGGCAGGTTAAGTGCGACGGAGAACGCCGCACTGTATTTTTTAAGGACGGCAAGGTAACAGCCCTCAACCGAAGAGGCGTTGAAACCGCGCTCAACCCTGTCGTAGCAGACGCTTTTGCGAAGATATGCAGCGGCCTTTGCTATGAGAGCCTGATATTAGATACCGAAGACATGGGCGATCATCTCTACTGTTTCGACTGCCTAGAGATCAATAGCAACAACCTTCGCGATCTGCCATTCCATGAACGCGCAGACATACTCGCTGACGTAGAGGCAGACTTTGCTGACCACATCAGTAGCTATGCGTCCAAACACTTTAGCTTCGCTGACAGCGTAGACCTCGACACTGCTACCGAGTTGCGTCTGTATGTTGAGACGCACCGCAACGCAGGAGAAGAGGGCGTTATCCTGCGAACCGCCTCTGGTCTGTACGAAGCAGGGCGTCCGACTTCAGCCAACAAAGCCCCTAGCTTAAAGATCAAATACACCAACGACGCTCAGGTGCGTGTTACCGCCACCAATTTCGGCAAACGCTCGGTTCGCGTGTCCGTGCAGGATGCAAACGGCTGGCGAGAAGTTGGCTCAGTGACCA
>Ga0209961_1000435_pt1 | contig 14226 bp, 11 predicted proteins | sample SalPonA_B_H2O_MG_FD_185719 | JGI IMG/M metagenome (GOLD analysis project Ga0209961, IMG submission 185719) | Water microbial communities from South San Francisco under conditions of wetland restoration - Salt Pond MetaG R2A_B_H2O_MG (SPAdes)... | ecosystem: Environmental > Aquatic > Non-marine... | reverse complement strand
AATGCCTAGCGGCTCATTGCGACCAGAGCCTAAGAAAGCGATAGCGTTCTCAAACTCGCAGCAAGCGTGCGTGCCGACTGCGCCTTTAGTGATCTGAGCACCTTCGATACGTTGGAAGGGAAACAAGTCACCCCCAAGATTGTCGAACACCTCAATGGTGTAACGGTTGATGGCGTGAGGCTCGTTGCGGATCTTGATGATCGACACCACTGGGTCTGGGTCCACCTCAGAACTGCCGTACTTGAGCGGGTTGACTGCATAGGGGTCGCTGAGATCTGTCACCACTAGATACTCACCGTCTGTGGTCATGAAGTAACCATCGACCCATAGCACGTCAATGGGAGTGCCAAGATCTGGGTCTGTAACCTGAGTTAAGCCAGTGGTGGAGTCGTAGTAGTACAGCTTGTTATCGGCACAGATGGCTAACCGGTCGAAAGAGTAGTCCATGATCACCCGGTCAGTGCCTGGAATAGTGCCAAGGCTTGCTAGGCTACCGGTCTCAGCAACAACGACCAGCGTATTGCCAAGGACGCGATAACAAAAACCGTTCCAGTTGATGCCGCCACGGTCAAGCCCTGGTGTAGTGGCTAACTCGGCAAGACCCTCAACAGGGCGTAAGTACAAGTTACCGATCCCATTGCTGGTAGGTACAGGTACAAGGTTGACTGGATAGCTCACCCTAAAGCGAGCATCGGTGTCAGTGTATATTCCACTTAGAACTGGTATTTGCATCGTCTACACCTAAAAGAAAAATCTCGGAGCCATTAGGGTCTGAGCCAAACCTCTCTGCGGTATACCCTGCTGCATATAATTTAACAGACCTGGGATAGATTGTAGACCATTAAAACTCGGTGGTTGCATCATGTCTCTAGGGTCATTCTGCATATACCCCATATTGTCATACTGACCATAGTAAGGCTGCTGTACAGGTTCACTTAATGCAGGTGTTGCCATACCCATAGGGTTTTGAATATTGGTGCGCTGCTGAAATCTAGCCGCTTGTGGATAGCCAAAGCCTTGTTGCCCTGGGGTGGCCATACCTTGAGCATTAGCGCCAGTGTAACTACCTGGCTGGGCTATCTGCGAGATATCACCCAAACGGAACCTAAAGGCGGGTGACTGCTCAAACTCCTGTCTAACTTTTTGATAGCTACCGGCCATCATCCCAGGGTTCATAAAATTAAACATAGTTTGTACCTTTCGTTAATCGTATTAACACTATAGCCCACAGATCCATCCAGTGATACCGCCTGCCAGTGTGTAAACAGCATCGTCCAGTTCCGGTGTGTGCCTATCGGTGTTCATTAGGTCGTACACCTCTTTCCCAAAGCCACCTGCAAAAGCTAAGAACAACCCCACAGGTACAGACACAAAGTGACCTACTGCGTACAGTAGGACACCTACGATAAAGTGGAGTGCCTTGTCGTGTGGGATAATCATGGGTTAGCCTTCTTCACCTTCCGAGGGGTAACTAGGTTAGTTGTTTATGCTGAGATCGCTCCAAAGGTTTTCCAAGTGCCGGGAGTTCCTGCTGTGGTACAAACCCACCCCATAGTTCCACTAGCTGAGGGAGAGGTGTTATAAACCTTATCTCCGACTTTCCATGTCCCGCTTGTAGGTGCTGAAGTTCCGGACAAGGTTTTAATTGACGAAGCAAATTGGCCCTTGCTTAATATCTCTCCGATTGACTCTAACTTGTCTGTAACATTGAGCGACACTAATGCGGTAGCTACAATCTTATTAGCAGAGGACGTGTATAATCTAAATGTTACGTTTCTTGTGGCAACTGCTAGGGCCGCTTCGGCGATAAAAACCACTCTAGTCCATTTATTAGCTTTTAAATCTACTGTCTGTACACCATTTCTCCAAGAAAGCTCTGCCGTTAAATCTGCATCTGCTTTTATAAGCATACTGTTATAGTACACCTCTCCCGCTACTAAAGATCCAGATGCTAAAAATGTAACATAGCCGCTTGTGCCTCCTGCGATTACCTCAAAACCGTTTACTTCACCAAATAAAGGATCATATTCTGTATAGTAGTTAGCATTATTTTTATTTTGCATGGTTATTTGCATGCCGTTGTTGTGGGTATACTCATTCTCAAAACCATCAGTTTTTGAAAATGTAGGCACTCCACTCATGCCTATAGAGCCTAATGCAATATCAGATATAATTGTTGGGTAGTTAAGGACGTTATTAAAAACGCCTTGAGAGCCTATTGTATTTGCCATTGACACAAAACTTGTGTCATCAGCATCAACAAATACATAGCCGGGGCTTAATGCGAATGTGTTTCTAATGCTGAGAAACGAACTACTCTCAAGTCTGGCAATAGGCCCAAAACCTTCAGAAGTTTTAAAATCATCTACACTTGTAGTACATCCAACAGTATGCAGTAACACGTTATCGACAGATACGCCATCAATAACCATACTAGGTGCGCCACCTCCGCTACAGTTTGCCTCTGTATAAGTCTGAAATATACTTAGCATATTCACGCTGTTAGCATAGATAGCGCAATGAGTGTTTCCTTGTATTGTACATTGATTGATATAAATACTAGCTGAAGGCCATACTGATGTTGTTGCGTTAATGAATATCCCTATCTCATTATACTGAATAGCCAAGGAAGCAAATAAGTTAGCATTCAAGCCGCCCTTGACAGGGTCTTGGTATGCTTTAATAGCGATAACGCAACGACTGATTTCTGAGTCTCTAACTACTGTCTCCATAACGGTAGGCATTTCTATACCTACAGCACATTTTGTAATTTTCATATCTTTTACAGTGTGCATCAGGATAGTTTTTTCAGTACCTAATTTTAAACCGACGACGTTTGTTTCATCGTTTCCGTCAATAGTAAAATTTGAAATTACTGGTCTATAGGTCTTGGTGTGCTCTCCTGTATAATGGATCAAGCTACCCGCACCACTGGCTGCTTTTAGTATGGTTATACCAACACCTGCGCCTTTTATACCGTGAAGTTTTGTACCGTCTAGGATAGTTATACCAGTAGTCAGAAAAGTACCTTCTGGCAGATACATAAAACCACCATTAGATGAACAGTAGTCAGAACACGCCTGTATAGCTGCCGTATCATCAGTAACCCCATCACCCACAGCACCAAAGTCTTTGACATTGACAGCCGACCCTTCAATCATCCGATTATGTGCTTTAGTTAAACTCATTATAAAGTCCTCAGTTTAGTTAGCAGCATCTTCAGAGCGACCTGCCAGAAGTAATATGAACGTGACCAATGGAACGTGTGGCCTAGTGACTCCATGTGAGCCTTAGATACCCATCTGCGTGTCCAGTTGTCTATGTATTTGCCTTTATAGCGCAGAACAGCATGACCTGCACCTTCGTTAGTGACATAGTAAATCTTTGCGCTACCGAAGACTAACAAACACCAGAAGCGTAACCATGACTCACGAGCAATGACGTAGTACAACACGGAAAGTGAAAATCCATCGCAATCATCCTGCAATAGACCACTCTCATCGTAGCTAGGTATGCGCCACTGGTCGATACCGTCAGGGTCACTGCGGTATCTGTAGAGTTTGTTGAAGTCTTGTAAAGTCATGGGTTAGCCTTTAGTTGTTTGAGCTATTGCTGTTGTTTACTGTGTATTTAGCTCATAAGCACATACGCAGAGCCATTATAAAAATATAAGCCTTTACCACTTCCGGGATTCCATGACGTTCCATCGGCAAAATACACATCTCCTTCTTGAGGTGATGCGGGAGCAACTGTTCGCTTGGTATATCTTGTCCCAAGATGAAAATTAGTTTTCCCTGCAATTATTTGTTCAGTTGTTTTAGCTGTTACTCTAGTTCCGTTAGTAGGTATATAGCGGAATTTATCTATTAACTCAGCAGCATCAGCATAGGTTGTAAAGCCTACAGTCTGAACATCGTCAATCCACAAATCATTTGCACCTGTAAACTCTAAGTCCATTAAAATACCTGCCCCTGCTGCCCCTGCGTTTGAATCAACACCAAAAATAAAATATCGCCGCCAATCCTCAGTAATAGTAAGTTCACCGCTTCCTTTAGCACCGTTTGCAAATATAACAAAGTTAAAGTCTTGCTTAGTTGTCACTTTTGCCATAAACGTAATAGCAACCCTATCGGCTGTAGTATCTGTCGTGCCTAGTGTCTCTGTTCTGAACTTGTCTGACGCTACGCCTACGACTTTGGTCGAGTAGGTGTCATAATATCCATCCGCTGTTTCATGCGATGTCGCTGGCGAACCTGCTATTGTTGTGTTTACTAACGCCCCCGATTCAAAGGATGAATCATCAAACCAGTTTTTAAATGACGCCTTTGATAATGGGTTACTCCGCTGCATATACGGAATAGTTGGGATGCATGTTGACGTGGTTGGCCCAGTGTTTTTAATTACAAAATTTACTCCATCTGCAATGTCAACTTTGCAATCAAGATGACAACCATCAATAACCAAATTTCCTGATGTTGAAGATGCGGCAATAGACCCAGTGGCAATACGAGAGTCTTTAATGGTGACTGTTTTAGTCCCGCCAATGATATTCAAAGAGGGTACTGCTGAATCTTGTGAATTTAATAAAGCTGCATTAATGGCAACTGATTCGCACCCGTCAAGAACAAACGCACCTGCTGTAGCGCGAGGTAGGACTTCAGTATAGCAACCAGTAACGCTTAACTGCTGCACTGCTTTGCAATAAATTCCTGAAAGATACGCAGTCCCTCCTGTATCGCCCTCAGCAGTGATATTATCAAGAACAACAATATCCGCATTTTCAATATAAATAGTGCTTTTGCCATCAGTAGGGTTACGGTATTCACCGCCACGAATATAAATAGCGTTATTAAAATGAGGCACTAATGATGATACTAGCCTAACTTCACTTGCATCAGTATTAATGTCAATTAAATTTGAAAACAAAGTTTCAAGCGAATAAATACCTAAACCACTTGAAAACCCTCGTATATAAAGTTTGTCGAGTTCAAAATTTAATACGCTATCAAGCTTGATTCCTGTTCCTGTTCCGGTAGCGGAGTCTTGAATTGTTAGATTAGATATAACTAGCCAGTTGCGTCTTTCTTTGTCTGAAACACCTGTCTGGTTACAGGTAATTATAATTGAGCCATCAGTGAAATTCTGGATAGTCGTACCACCCACCGATTGGCCAACAATATTGACAGGCTTTGATGTTGTAATGCCAGATGCCAAATAAGTACCATCGGGGAAGTATACGTTGTTTGAAGCATCAATAGCCGCCTGAATAGCCGCTGTATCATCCGTAACACCGTCACCCACAGCACCGAAGTCCTTCACCGATACGGTATCGCCTAGCTTGTCATGCAGGGTGCGTACCGCTGCTCCAGTTGCATCACTCTTGTAAGTGGCCTGTTTAGCCTTAATTCGTGTTTGTGTCATTTGTTTACATCCTTTCTTTCTTTAGTTGTTTGGATTAGCCTCCTAAGAGGCTTTGTTGAAGTCTTGTAGAGTCATGGGTAGTTAAGCCACATGCCATTGTCGTTTTTGAAGCTCATATAGACTCCTGTTTGTTTAGGTTGCAGGGCTAACAGTAGATAAGTACTGAGCAGACCAAGTGCCGGGAGTACCTGCGGCAGTACATCTCCAATGGCTAAGCACCATATTGTTACCGTCTACAGAAGGGCTTAAATTCCAACACAAACTACCCGCAGCAAAAAAACCGTCTCCTGCCACGGGGACACTGGTTTTGTACAGAACCGAATAGCTTGTGTCTGATCCGTGATTGTTGCCGATGTTGTGCGCTCCAAGAATAGGCCCAGTTGTCCTATCGCAATGGTTTAGATAAGGGAATACCTCAGTATTGGATGACAGTAAAATTGAATAGAACACATCACTAATATTAATAACTGTGTTGTTGCTTATTGTTCCCTGTGCAGAGCTAGTAACAGCAAGACCACGATTAAGTTTATTTGTTGAGTTACCTATCAAAGAGTTTCCGCTAATACTAAAGTTATTTACAGTGCTAAGCTGTAGCCCGTAGCTTGTAGCTGCGTGGGCCGCAGATACATTCCTAACTACGTTTCCTGTAATAGATATATCATTGATTGAAGCAAGAGAGATATACGTTAATGTCATATCTGTAATTTCATTGCCTGACAATACAACACCATCAACAGAAGTTCCTGTTCCCGGCCCAACAGCTATTCCGTTATTAAATCCATCTCTTATTACATTAGAGCAAATAGATACTTCAGAAGTAGCTGCCGTGCTATGTCCTTGTACTGCAACACCTGCGCCGTAAATTGTACCTGTTGACCTACCACTAATGGCGTTACTGACAATCGAAATATTTCTAGTGCCCTGGGCATACACCCCATGCCAGTTAATGTCCGTCAAAGAGTTATTAGAAACTACTGTGCCATCTTGAGTTGATCCAATGTTGACAATATCAATGCCATCAATTTCACTCCCCTCTACTGTGTTGCCCGAACAAGTTGAGTTAGTGACTCCGTTCAAAGAAATAGCCGCAGGCGCAAGAGTTCTATTTGGAACAGCCACATCAGGACGAGAGATTAATGTATTGGTTACAACGTTTCCTGTGACTGTAGCTTTATCTACAGTCTGTAAATAAATACCCATACCGCTGTAATACCCAAGTGTTGCCCAGTCTGGGTTATTGCTAATGTTATCTACAATATTGTCTGCAACTACAATCCTTTTCCATACTGTGCCACTTGACGTAAAGGTATATACCATGATCCCATATTCGTGTTTATTCTGAATACGGTTGTTTGAAATGTTGATGTTTTGCCCTGTGCCTTGAACATGGATTCCGTAGCTATTGTTGCTTTCACACAAGTTGCCGGTAATCCAACAGCGGTTTAATTGATTATCTGTTGTGCCGTAACCGAACGCTATATCAAACATATCGTTGTTTAAGTAAAAATGGTTTTTTTCAATACGTACATTTACTGACTCAACGGCGAGAATACCACCAGAAGTCATGTTATATACGTCACAGCTATTGATAAATAAACCATCGCACCCACTAGCGTAAATACCGTGATTCTGGTAGCCACTGGTTAATGTAACTGTTGTTCCAGTACCTTCAATACGCAGACCGCTTATTTCAATATCAAAACTGTCTCTAATCCTAAATACACCATTAGCTTGTACAGCTGTATTAAATAACCTAGATTTTTCACCGTAAATCTTTAATCTAGTTTTAGACGTAATAGACAAAGAGGCTACAAGGTAGTCGCCCTTCGGTACATAAACAGCAGTAGCACCGCTATCAATAGCAGCCTGAATAGCAGCAGTATCATCTGTAACACCGTCACCGACTGCACCGAAGTCTTTTACTGATACTGTCTCACGCAGTTTAGTCTGTACGTCCGTAGCAACTGCACCAGTACCCGCAGGTTGATAGCCTACCTGTTCAGCGCCAATAGTCTCGTTAATAATTCGACCAATCAAAAATGCAACCTGATCGCCTTCGTTCACACCGTAGGTGAAGGTGATGGTGTTGCTGTCTGTCTCAATGTAGTCCTGACCTGGTAGCACACGCAGACCGTTCACAAACACCAGCACAGAGTTAGCACCAGGGGTGAAGGTAGTCGTAGTGGTAAATACGGTTTGACCGGCAGTGGCTGTCACCACCTGGCCAGAATACGCAGACGGCAGGATCGCACCTGCAGCAATCACCAACACCTCAATAGTAGCATTCAGCGGGGGTGCCTCAGTGAAGGTCAGAGTGGTACCAGACACGCCGTAGGTGTTTTTCTCTTGGTAAATACCATCGATATACACCTGAGTGTTGTTGACTGTCTCAGGCTCTGTGGTAAGCGTGTAGACCGTTTGTGAGCCTGTGCCTACATAGTCATTGCGAGTGATCGATGCAGAGCCTTGACCCACGCCAGTGGTGTCTAGGGTGTACCATGTAGTGTCTTGGTGGCTGTAGCGCAAAGTGAATGAGCTATACACCCCCAATGTCGCAGGCGCACCTACGATAGTAGAGCCTGTTGATGTGATGTTAAAGTCAGTGACAGGCTCAGTGCAGATAATGCCCACGATCTGACCGTCAAAGCGGTCTGTGCCACTAGGCAATACCAGGTTGCCTTCAGCATAACCGGCATCAGGCGTTAGGATAATCAGCGTAGACGCTTCAGTGGGCTTGTCCAGTGTGATGATAAAGCCACTAGCAGATGGAGCCTCATATTGAGTCTCACTGAAGTTATCTTGGAAGAAGCGCAATAATGTTGTTAAGGTTGCGCCTCGTGTGTCGCTATTACTGGTGTCCCACACCGCCACCTTGTCCGCTGGTACTAGCTCATCAGTGACCGTTAATTTATTAATGGTTGTCATCTTTATACCTCAAGAATGTCTAGCACACCGTCTGCGCCTGTTTGCAGCGGGTTGGATGGGTCAGCAATAAACGGATCGCCATAGCGCCAGGTCTTATTTCCTGCACCGGCTGGCAATGTACTGGGTAGTTGTTTTTCTATCATGTTGTTGGCGGCAATCCAACCCATTAACGTGTTAAGCGCATACTTAGCGCCCACTTTGGTGTCGGGTGAGACTTGCTTGCCATAGCCTGGAGCAATCTTTACAGCCAAGTTAAGGATGATCGCCTCGTTAGCGGCATCCGGAACATTGGTCTCTTCGTCAATGTTGGTGGTTTCTGGGGTCGATGGAATAGGATAGCTAATGCGTATCCCTCTAGCATTCCAGTCGGCCATCATAGTGTCCAAGCGCTTACAAGCGCTCAGTAATTCTGCATCTGTCAGGTCGTATACAAAACTAGCCAGTCCGATTTCTTCAAAGGCCGCCGTAACGAACTGTCTTTTTGTGTACGACATAACTTAATCCTTTTTCTTGCGGGTCGCTTTCTTCACTTCTTTCTTTGGCTCTTCTGGCTTAGCAGGCGTTAAAGACCAACCATCAGCCAAGTAAGGCGCTGGGTCTTGAACAATTATACGCTTATAGGTATCACCAGATAATAGCTTAAATAATTTAGTCGCCATGATTTAACCTCAATCATAAATGGAAAAGGGAGCCGAAGCTCCCCTTGGAACCGTCTATTAAGACTGACCGAACAACAATACACCGGCCATTTCTGGGTTGACACAAGTCACACCGAAGAGTGTATCTACACGGTACTTGGTGGTCATGGTGTTGATGTCGTAGAACTTGCTCATGGCCAACTCGATACCTTGGTCGGTAGCAGCACGCAATACGTTCACACCAGCATCACCAGGGATCGCGTAACGAGCAGGCATCAACTCGATAGCGTCTTTGTGCCAGAATGGGTTGATGTTAGCCGCTGCAATGTTCAAGAAGGTCAAAGCCGCAGTAGCAGAAGTGCTTGCGTCAGTGATGTTCTGGTATTGCGCTTCAGCGTCAGTACCGCCACCGCCAGAGATCATTGGGGGTGAGATAGTCATAGTTGTACCACTGTCCACAGAGATCACGCGGAAAGTTTTCAACTGTCCAGTGTCTTGCTTAGTGATGTGGTGGACCGCGTTGATACCTGCAACAGTGAAGCAGTCGCCAGCGGCTACGCCAGTGGTGGTGCTAACAGTGATTTGTTGGTAACGGTTGTCAACGTTGATCTTGCCGCCAACTGCAGTGCTAGTAGCAGCAGGAGCGTAGTCAATCAATGAACCAGTGGTGTTCATAGTGACAGTCGCAGCGTTAGCCGCACAACGGTTGGCGTAATCCAACTTGTAAGTGTCGAATGAAGCAACCATGCCTACATAGGCGCGTTGGTAAGCTGATTTTGGAAGATCAGTCATGTTCTGACGACCGGCCAAGTTGCTTGCCATGCCATTGTAGTCACGAGTTGAAAGCGCCAAGTAACGGTCAGAGGACATAATGCCTTGCTCGTTCATGATCGCTTCACACTCTGCTACATCGTCAAAGCCTGAAGCTGCACCAGTGCGAGATACCACCAAAGTACCTTGGCTAGAAGCAACGTTCATCACTGCAACGTTGATGTCTGAAGCCAATTTCTTCTTAGCTGCATCGCCTAAGCGACCTTCTTGAAGAGCGTCACGCAATTCTTTAGCGTTCAAGCTGAAAGGTACAGTTTTGTTGTAACCAATGCTTGAAGGTACTGATAATTGAGTGAAGTCTTTGAATGAAGAGCTAATGTCAGTGCCTGGTGCTGCGTCAATTGACTCAGCGATATAAGGCATTGGACGCCATACGGTGTCATTAGTGCGTTCCATCATCGCTTGGTCAGTGTTGTATACACTTACGTTGCGTGACAATACTAGGGCGTCTTGGAAACCTTCCAAGAGTTGTTCGAACGCTACGCGTTCTTCTTTGCTAAATGCGTTAGCCATGATTTATTACCTCTAAAAATTTAATTAAGAGGCCGCACGCTTCTGGTTCTTGTAGCGGATGACTTTAGTATAGTCGCCGGTACGTTCTGCTTCAGCGCGAAGCCGTTCTAAGTTTGAGTCAACTGAACCTGATTTTGGTGCGCCGCCTTTCAGCGTTGCTTCGGGTTTAGTTGTTGCTTTACGGTTAGTAACTTTCAAAGTAGTCTCCAGTTTAGCTACCGCAAAAGCGAATTTAACAGGGTCTTTGATAGCAGCCAGTTCTTTCGCTTTCTTGGGGTTCTTACCTAACGCGTATACTACTAACGCGGGGTTCTCAGCACCCTGCAAGATCATACCTTGTTGGGTGTTAGACAACTCGTCCTGCACAGTCACTTCAGCCTCGTCAAAATCTTTGACCTTCAACTGCTGCCGCTTTTCTGCATAGCCATGCAATACGCCTTGCCATGCTTCTTGCTGCTTACGTTGTTCAGCCTCGATCTGAGCCTGTTGCTCCTCGTGCTTACGCTTTGCCTCGTACCAGTCTGCAAGCTGTCGCTCGTAGACATCAGCGTCATAGTCAGCACCTTCTAGCGTTGGCTTAGCTCCAAGTTTAACCTGTTGTTGCTTAGGTTGCTGGATCTCTTCCAACTGCTTCTTGAGCCTGCGATTCTCCCTTTGCTGCTCGCGATGCTGTTTGCGTAGGTCTTTCACCCATTCAGGCGCTTCCCTCTCTGCTTCTTCCTCGGATGTAGGCGACTCACCCTCAATCTCAACGACAACTTCCTCTTCGTCTTCCTCTTCTACTTCTTCCTCAGCAACTTCTGGCTCGATGTCAGCCTCTTCATCATCGATTTCGAGTTCTTCGGTCTCAGCTTCAGGTTCTTCGATAATTTCGTCTTCGATTACTTCTGCCTGTTCTAACATATAGACCTCGTTTTTAACTCACCCTTAAAACGGCGGGTGGAAACCGTTGGTACAACTATAGCACCAGTATAAAAAACGAACAACGTGACATTAAGAATTAACAATGTCAGCAAAAAATCCATCAAAACCGGCAAACACATCAATACCAGTCGTAGAACCTACCGCAGTGATGTCGAGGTCAGTGTTGGGCGGGACGATAAAATAAGGCGCAAAGCGATGCTCAATACCAGAGTAGTTCGAAATGTTCGAGATGCTTAATGTGCGGTAGAAGTCCAAGCCCACTGTTTGCGTCTTGAAGCGAATATCCGCATACGCGGCAGTCTTCTTACCTAAGTACGCCCAATAGCCAGTACAGATGAAGTAGTTGTTGCAAGCGATAGACGTACCTGCGAACAACGTACTCTGATCTTCGGCAGGCATCACGTTGCCTACAGTGTCTAGGTTATTAGGGATGCCGTTAGTGATCGCGCCATCTTCATAGACATAAACATCGCCCAGGGTAGCAGAAGGACCAGCCGTGTTAGCTATGCGAGTCACACGCGAGACTGGTGTAGCCAGTGTCACTTTGTTTTGGCCATTAAGTGTCACATTCTGCACTACGAACTTTAAGCAACCTGCCCCATCGATAGTAAAGCCTTCTACACGCACCGTTTGTGTCGTATCGCCTGAGTTTTCACTTGATACCGTGTCGATAGAGTTAGTGGCTGAGTGAACAGGGTCAATGCCCAAGTAGTTGACGTCTGTCTCACTTGTACCTACGCCAGAGTTTCTACCAAACTTGTGCAGGGTCTTACGGTTGATAGTGACCTTATGGCCGTAAGTTTTAAAGATCTCCGAAGCGGCTAAGTTGAAGTAGTCATTGATTACTAAATCTTCGTTATCCGCTTGGAAGTTAGATGCGTTAGCCATAATGGTCTCCTAAAGGGGTTTAATCATGTACGGTTTAATCATGCTAGGTACTTGGAATGGCTCTGGCGCAAGCATTTCACCAAACTCAAGCGGGGCCATCAACTGATCTTCTGGGATATCGCCAAACCTTGGAAGCGATGGGACATATTGCCGCATATCTTCGGCTGTTGGGAATACTGGATCATAAGAGATCATGCCAACAGCAAAGCCTGGTAAGAAATCATCGCCTTCAGCAAGGCTGACAATACCACCTAGCAGCCCAGCGCTCATTGATTCCGTATCGCCAATGGAGCCCAGGGTACCAGTGGCTGTACCCCGGCCCATCTCACCAGCAACGTCAAACCAGTTTTTCATAAACTGACTAGGTGAGGTATTGGTGCGGTAGCGACTGACATCAAAGTCCTCTGGATCGCTCGGCTCATACCAGTCTACGCTCTGCTCTAACTCACGCTTAGACTGCTCTAGTAGCTGGGCAGGTGTCACTGGGCGATATACGTCCTGCTCACCCTGGTACTTGCCGACTACCTCAATGCCAGATGGTTGTGATGGGTCAAACTCATCATCAAATTGGGGCTTACCATAAGACTGCAATACGCCATAACCAATACCGCCTGCTGCAATAGCGGTTTCCGGCCGGGCCGCCAGGAAGAATGGATTGCTTGCTTCATCTGGATCGGCTACACCGTGTAAAGACTTAACACCTTGGTCGCCGAGTGAGATCCAACTGTAAGGATCGTTATAGTTCTCTGGCGCTTCCGATAGTTGCATCGACTCTGCGCGTAGTTGTTCTAGCCTGGCCGCTTCTTCTGGCGTAGCGTAATCAGCAATCTTAGGTCTGCCACCTTTGAGCCATTCCTGAACTTTACGCGCTGCATCAGGATCGTTGACATCAGGTAATGGGCGCTCAGGCATACGTGATCGAATAGCTTCCTCGATATATGATATCTCATCGCCTATCTGACCTTTGCGCTTCATGGCGCTTTCACGCAGGCCGGTGTCAGAGCCGTATCTGTTCTCGACCTGGTTCTTGTACTTGATCGAGTCGTACCCTTTGTCCTCGATCATTTTTCGCATTTCTGCGAGAATTTCTTTATTTTCTGTTGAGTCTAGCCAGTCTCGGTCACTATCAAACTGATAGCGTAGTTCGTTGATCTCATCCTCAAGGTTAAATAGAGTTTCTCGAACATCCTTAAACTGCGGCATTTTTTGCAGCGCGGCCCCGACAGTCTCTGAATCATTCCACGCGCCAATATCGTCCATCTCTAGCGGGTTGTTGCGCTTCATAATCAGAGGATAAAAAGTCTCTCCCTCGTCTAGATCACCATGCCATCGGCCTAATTGGTCGGGGTTCACAGTGTCTCGCATACGGTTTTCGGCCTGCTCGTATGTACCCATGTGCAAACCGATATCGACCTCGTTCGGGTCAATCTCAGTAAAGTCTTTACGGCTGGCGTGATAAACCGGATTGTCTACGTCATACCCCATCTGGCGATAGCGATCTAATGCAGTTTCTAACGGAAGCTCGCCACGTTCAATCTTGCGAAGTGTAGACTCAGGCATACCAAGATCCGCTAGACGTTTAAACTGACTTGCAGTGCTTGCATCAACTTCGGGTGAGGCCAAGCTAGCCATCATAGTAGCCGCTACTGGTATGGTCACACCGTACTTCTTAGCAATACTGATAACACGAGGATCGAAGATAACGAAGTTGCTTGTACCGCCATCAGTCCCGCGAGATGTCGCATCGGAATACTTGATGCCTTTAATGCCTAGCGAGCCGAGCATCTTGGACGCAGCTTCTGGCGATCTAGGATCACCAAAGTCAGTATTTGGATAGCGATTAAAGTGCTCGACTAGCGTTTTGTATGCCTGTTGGCCTGACATATCACCCCAGATAGTGCCAAAGGCTGTATTTGGGTTGCCTTGCAGGATGCGTGTTTGATCTTTGTCGAATAAGCCGGGGTTGGCCTCAGCCGCCTCAAGCAAAGCCGCCTTAACCTGATCACTCTGCTCACTAAGCGGCGCGTCCCAATCCAATAGCTCTGACTTATCTGCATCGATGTTTACTTCATAAAGTTTGCCTTTG
>Ga0209961_1000434_pt1 | contig 14244 bp, 17 predicted proteins | sample SalPonA_B_H2O_MG_FD_185719 | JGI IMG/M metagenome (GOLD analysis project Ga0209961, IMG submission 185719) | Water microbial communities from South San Francisco under conditions of wetland restoration - Salt Pond MetaG R2A_B_H2O_MG (SPAdes)... | ecosystem: Environmental > Aquatic > Non-marine... | reverse complement strand
CATACGCTCCATTTAAGCTCGCTCAGCGTGTTATAGCCTTTGCCTTTACTTTCGTATACCTAGCTTGCTTTAGCCTCGTGCTGGGCTTTACATTAGCTGAGAGAGCTACTGATGCTGCTATGGTTAAACAGGTGTTGGAAGACTTTCAGATAGGGTATGCAATGCTCATCATCCTTGCCTTCTACTTTGGTGGAGGAGCATTTGAAGGTGTCATGAACACCAAAGGAAAGAAGTAATGTACGAAGAACTGATGGCACAACTACTTCAACATGAAGGACTAAGACTCAAGCCGTACACATGTACTGCAGGTAAGCTAACTATTGGTATAGGTAGAAACCTAGATGATGTTGGTATTACAGAGGATGAAGCATTCTCTATGCTACGTAATGACGTTATGCGTGTAGTTAAAGAAGTGAGTGTAGCATTTCCTGTAATAGAATCTCTTGACTCTGTACGTGCAGATGTAATCTATAACATGGCATTCAATCTAGGCATTAGCAGACTGCGTGGCTTTAAGAAGATGTGGAAAGCTATAGAAGCACAGGATTGGGAAGAGGCATCTGTACAAATGCTGGATAGTAAGTGGGCTAGACAAGTAGGTAAGAGATCTACTGACTTAGCACAACAAATGGTTACTGGTGAGTATGTATATGCCGGCTAAGAAGAAGAGAGCTAGCTTTAAAGCAAGACATGCAGAGAACAGTGGTAGCTCTATATTATATATATGTATCCCTGAGCGGCTGACAGGGGAAGGGTAACACAGGAATTAAGATATGTCTATAACCAAATCATCACGGATGATAACTTACGCTGTTTCTTGCCAAACAGAGAACGTAGATGAAGTACTTTACACATGCCCTTCTAATTGTAGGGCTATGATGTCTTTGCTGTTCTTCTCTAACGCTAACGGCAACACTACGGTAGACGTTAACTGGCTCCGTAAGTACGGCACAGAGCACATCCATATCGTAGGCGGCAAGAACATGACCTCTGGGGAGTTCGTACAGTTCTCAGATGGCATTATCGTGTTTGAGCCTGGCGACCAGATGACTATCACGCCCTCAGGCAACATAACACCTCATATAGACGCTTTAGCTACCGTTGAAGAGATCTTCATCCCTATCGGTTAACGCACAACATTGACTTTTCAGGTTTACGGCATATACCGTACCCCTATTGATTAAAGGTAACCCCATGGCACTCACCGACAATAACTATCCTGTAGGAACTCAACAAGGTAGCTACTACGAAACTGGGCAGGAATACAACCAAGACCCTCAGTACTACCAGCAAGTATATGATCGCATGACGGAATCAGCGAACCTTCCGGACTGGCTTGTAGCACCGCCTCCAGGCTCGATTAACACACAGGCAGAAACGACATATACCAACCCTGTTACTGGGGAGACCTACACGACCTCTACAGGAGGTTACACCATCGACCCTACACTGACCCCTGCACCCTCTCCAGATCTGTCCGACAGTGCATTGTACGGTGACAGAGGAGACATAGAGAACCAGCAGCAGCTTATTACAGGTACTGCAGAGACCCCTAACGAAGTTAACGTTATGGACTATGCGGGGCTGATGGCTACTTCCCCTGTTCTACAGCCGGAAGTGCAGATGGGTACACAGTACGTCAACCAAGAAGTATATGCTTCAGATCTTCTACAAGAAGGCACAGGTCAGGTAGATACCCAGAGTACAGCTAGCTCCACCAAAGCCGGTGATGCTGCTACTCTAGAAAACCTGCCACCACCAAAGAAAGAGTGGATGCTAGGTGCAGAAGAAGCTGGATACACTGACTTAGCAGATGCTACAGATGCGTTGCTGCAAGTTATCGTGGGCATGAAGAACGTTGAGCCTTGGATGGAGCCGTTCTTGAACGCCAATGGGGTTCCTGACACATCGCTAGTAGCGGCTGCTGTAGGAGAGCGCAAAGATTATCTAACTGCCTACCAGCAGTGGGAAGAGAACGGTGCTGGCACACCATACGAGCAGAAAGACACAGTTACGGTAGACACAACAGAGACTGTGGGTACTCCCACGGACATAACTGCAGGATCTATATCTAGAGATGAGCTGGCTACATCTGAAGGAAAGGTGGCTGGCGTAGAAGCGGGGTTTGCAGAGGGTGCGTTATCTGAAGGTGCTACAATCACTAACGTACCTCAAGGTGAGTTGTCAGAGGGTGCTTTGGCTACCGGCCAGACTATGGATGAAGCTCGTATCCTACAAGCTGACGAACAGGCCAACCTAGCTGTCACAGATGAACAGATAGCTGAGTATGTAGGGAATAAGTATAACTCTGTAACTGCACAAACTGCCCTTTCTGATGGGGTAGCTAGGGTTGCGGCACAGCAGGGACAAGTACAGCTTAACGAGCTACCTAATGCCGCTACTATCAAAGAACAGGACATGGCTCAGGCAGAGTATATTGCCGAGACAGAAGTAGACGAAGAGGCTCGTGTCGCTGCAGAACAGCTAGAGAAGTTCTCCGTTGACGAGGGAACCCTTGCTAGCTTTGTGATGGGTGAAGTAGAAGCTCGTGCTACCGTACAGGGTCAGTTATCTGAGCTTATGAGAGCTTTTGATAACGGTACTCCTGCGTGGGCTGCTGGCGCTCTACGTACAGCTAATGCTGCTATGGCTGCTCGTGGTCTATCAGGCTCTTCTATGGCTGGTGCAGCTATTGTACAGGCGGCTATGGAGAGTGCTATTCCTATTGCACAGCAGGATGCACAGACCTACGCTGATATGCAGTTGAGCAACCTTGATCGTCAGCATCAAGTATCTCTGGCTAACGCTGCAGCACAGCAGGGAGTAGAGCTGGCTAACTTGGACAACCGCCAAACAGCTGCTTTACAGAACTCTGCACAGGCGTTTGAGTTACAGGCTACTAACCTATCTAACTACCAGTCTGTAGTTATCGCTAACGCACAGCTTAAAGCTTCTTTGCAGGAAACCAACCTCAGTAACCAGCAGCAGGCTAACCTTGCTGTAGCTGCACGTTACGCTGAGATGGCAGACCTCAACCTTAACAACCGCCAACAGGCTGCTATGGCAGATCAGGCAGCAGAGCTAGAAATAGAACTTGCTAACCTGTCTAACAAGCAACAGTCATACATCACTAATGCTACGCTTGAGGCTAATCTACAGGGTAAGAAGCTAGATGCAGAGCAGATGGTAGCTATTGAGAAAGCCGCTCGTTATGCAGAAGCCGCAAACCTGAGCTTCGATGCACAGCAACAGGCAGTGTTACACAACTCTACTCTGATGCAGACCATTGGCCTCGCTGAGTTGGATGCGGCACAGTCTGCAGTACTCCAGAATGCAGCTAACCAAGCAAACATGGACATGGCTAACCTAGATGCTCGTATGACAGCCGCTGTAACTAACTCTAAGGCGTTCCTTGAGATGGATATGGCTAACCTGTCTAATGAACAGCAAGCTATAATGTTCAAGCAGAAGGCTCTTGTAGATTCTATCTTTAATGACCAAGCCGCAGAGAATGAGCGTCTGGCCCTTAACCTACAGTCTGAGAACGACATCAACAAGTTCAACCAAGAGCTTGGCGTACAGGTCGAGAAGTACAATGCGGAGATGAAGAATACTACCGCCCAGATCAACATGGCGGCTGAGAACCAAGCTAACCAGTTCTACTCTGAGCTAGGTTTGGATGCGGCACAGTTTAACACACAAGAGATTAACGACCGTGCTGAGTTTGATGCTGAGCAGGCTAACGCTACGGCACAGTTCAACGCTAAGCTGGAAGCTGACCGCTTACAGTTCAATGCAGACAACGCCATGTATATAGCAGATTCAAACGTTAAGTGGCGCAGAGAAGTTAACACAGCTAACACAGCACAGGCTAATGCTGCACTAGAGTTTGATATTACTAGCGCTCTGGGGCTACAGAAGGACTCTCTAGATCAGTTGTGGGATCATTACGATTCTATCATTACGTATGCGTTTGAAGCAGCCGAGGGCGAAGCAGAACGAGCTACTAATCTTCTGGTTGCAGGTATGACCGCAGAAGCACAGAAACAGCTCGCTGAAGCAACAAAGGACGCAGGCCTGTGGACATCTTTGGGTTCTGCGGCAGGGGCAATACTCAGTTCTAGCTCGGGTCAAGACTTGGTATCGGATCTATTAGGTTTAGGAGATTAATAATAATGAACTATTTTGCAGCGTTGCGTAAGGCTATATACCAGTATAACCACATAGACGAGTTAACCCCCCGTAAGCAGGATACAGTGAGACGCTTGTACGAACAGGACACATACACTATGGACGTAGTGGACGATATGGCATCCACTACTGTCCCTAAAGGTGGAATGAAAAAGAAAAAAGGTGCTAAGTAATGGCTATAGCTGAGAAATTTATGCAGGGTCCTATTCCAGGCGCCCACCATGCCCGTAACCCTAGAGCTAAGCCTTGGCGCAAGCCGCCTAAGTACGACAAGTTTGATGACGCACTAGAGTACTTCATTGAAGATGTGTTCCTGCAACCTCAGTTTCTTCCCAGTCTGATAGAGTTGACGGAGGCTAAGATGCCTCTAACTACTTTGATCAACACGGTAATTACTGCAAAGATGTCTAAAGGTCTGTTTACCCCTGACATGGCACTTAAGCTTGCAGGGCCGGTATACAAGCTAACTAAGAACATCCTAGATAACTTTGAAGTATCCTACATCTCAGGCTTTGAAGAGCAGGAAGAGATGCTTCGTAAGTTTGGTGGAGAGGAACCTAAGATGCCAGAAGGCACTCCACTCACACCAGAGCAGACGCAGGAAATTGAAGCTATGTCTGCTGAACAGGAAGAGCCTATCCCAGAAGGTGGTTTGATGGGTGCTCCTGTAAATGAAGAAAAGATGGAAATCCCAATGGATGAAGAAGAGTTGCCTCCGTTGATGGAAGATCCTACTGAGGAGGAAACGGTATGAGTTTAGGTAGAGGGTTAGCCGGCTTTGCTGCTGGCTTCCTAGGTAGTGTTGGTGAAGCCGCTCAGCGTGAAGACAAAGCACGAGACGAGCTTACCAAGGACGCTTACTTGCAGGCTATGAGTCAACGTGAAAAAGCTATGGCACTTGCTAAGGAGCGTACAGAAGAGCGTAAGAAGGCTGACGAGTTTATTAAGAACTATAACGGCACTGTAGTAGACGGATACACAATGTCTCGTGCTGAGGCATTTAAACTGTATCAGGTAACTAACGGTGACCATACTAAAGTCAAGACTGCCATTGAAGACGGTCTTGTTGAGGTTCGTGGTGTTGGTGAACTTAAAGAGACAGATGGCGCCACTGAATGGTCATCTTCTACTGCTGTAGGTAAGCCTACTGCTGACGAAGAAACTAACATGCTCTTTGGTAGCCGTACAGAAGCTGTTAACAAGGCGCTTAAAGGCCGCCTAGGTGAGCAGGAAGATGTTAAGTCTGCTGGTGGGTACGAGGCTGTAGGCGTTGGTGGTAGCATCAAGACTATCGACACCGAAGAGAAGGATATGTTCAAGAAGCCCAACTTCGGTACGTTTACGTGGGTGGACGAGAAAGGTGAAAGCCAGTCTTCTCAGGGTATTTATGATTTCGCTACGGGTAAACGTAAGATCTGGGATACTAATAAAGGCACCTACGTGGATGCCCCTGCAAACTCTCGCTTCGACAAAGCCTCTACAACTACTCAGCAGGCTATGAGCATGACCGAGGCCCTAAAAGTAGCTTCGGGTCTGATCAAGAAAGAAGAGCTCACTGCCATGACAGAGCAGGTCAATGCCGCTAAAGGTTACGACATGCTTAAACGTAGCCTAGAAGAAATAGCTCCTATTGCTATGGACCCTAACAACTACTCTCTCGTGTCCAGCTTTGTTGGCTCCTTCAGCACAGCAGTAGAGCGAGAAGTTGCAGGTGTTAAGTTTATCTTTTCTGGAGAAGGTAGCACTACTAAGAAGGATGCAGAGTACTGGGACGCTAAAATGTCTACCCTAGATTCGGCTATAGAATCTATGTCTGACGTATTCGATAAGTCCCAAGACGTATCTGTTAAACGAGAGCTAATGGAAGCTATGGTACTGCGACTAGCTATCGCTGACGTAGTAGCATCTGGCGATACCCGTCCATCGGATATGGACATCAAGCTCCGTATGGATACGTACCGTGCCAGCAAGCCCGAGGCATTCCTACTCAAGGCTAAACAGAATCTTAACGTAGCTAGAAACAAATACGAAGCTGCAGCCGTATCCCTTAAAGAGGTAGGCGGTGGCGCCAAGGTGATGCAGAACGCTCTGGATAACGCACCTGAAACCCTGACCCCTGTTGAACGGATCGCATACGAGCTTACTATTGGTGCTTACCGAGATATCGATAACTTCGATATGAGCGAGCCTGCTTTCTTGAAAGAGTACGGGCTAGACGGTGAAGTTGAGACTTCTAAAGACTCCGAGACAGCACCTGAGATAGACACTTCTGGGTACACCTACGATGCAGATTCGGGTATGTTTGTCGGTCCCGATGGCGCTAAGTACACTAGGAAGACACTAGCCGCCAAGGTAGGTGGAGACAAGGCCATAGAGATTATGAAGAGGGTCAAGTAATGCCAATACCACCTCTATCTCCGTATGAAGAGATAACCCGAAAAGAAGCCGAAGAGCTAGGCCTTAATGATGAACAGATGGAGGAGCTTAGACTCAAAGTAGTCGATACTCCTGCAGATCCTGTAGACCCTAAGGAACCTATTTCTACTACTACTGAGTCCATCTACTACAGCGGTGACGTAGGCGATGAGATGAAAGCCAAGCAGGAACGCATCGATGCCGAAATGAAAAGGCAGTTTGCGGACCGGCTATCTTATAACCCTAACCCTGAGCCTCCAGCTTTTGATGTTGCGGCTGAACAGGCAGAAGTAGATGCATACAAGGAACAGCGTTACGAGTCTATCAAAGGCGATAACGTAGAAGAGTACCCACTCCTAGGTAAGGTTATTGTAAACCCAGACGGAACTAAGAACTACGTACCCTCTCCTGATGAGACGGGTATGGGCTTAGTGCCTAAAAAGGCCGCCTTGGATATGGCTCGTGGATTACTGTCTATCCCAGAACTATGGGGCGGAAAGAGCTACAAAGATATAGTTCCACTAGCCACCACAGAAGACGAGGCAGTACTTATAGTGTCTGAGATTACTCAGCTCGGTGTGGGTGCTCTTACGGGCGTAGGGGCGGTAAATCTCGTAACCAAACTGTCGAAGATCGGTACGTATGCACCGGCTCTACTGAAAGTACTTCAAGCCCCACAAAAGATACTGGGGAAAGGTACAGTATCGTCTGGTTTAGGTACTGCAGCAGTAGCTACAGAAGAGACAGGCACTCTTATAGATGACACCTTTGTAGATGCCGCTAATCCTTTTGCATCAGAAAAAGGCAAAGAGGATGCCGCCACAAAGGTAACCATCCTTACCGAATCTCTTGCTTTCGGTTTGGCGGGGCGCTTAGCCGTAGGTGCTTGGGAGAAGCTATCTCTGGGTAGCATCCCGTCTGCACTAAGTGTGATTTTCGCCAGCGACAAGAAACTAAAGCAACAGACCATCGATGAGATGGCTAGGCGAGTCAATGCAACTAAGGAGCTCATAGAGAATGGGGCTACCCCAGAAGCTATAGATGCGTCTCGTGATGCTCTCTACCAGCTTATGGACGAGCGCATGGTAGCCAAGACCGGCATGACCGTAGACGAGTTCGTGGCTAAACAGAGCGCTGGTGAGATAGGCACAGATACCTTTACCCCTATCCCAGGAGAACTCATAGACAACGACCTTCTTACTGGTATGTACACAGCCGCTAGGCTCAATACAAACCAAGAAGAAGCCATGAAGATGCTTAACAGCCTTCTAGGCAAGAACGAAGCGGCTCGTATCAAGGCTATAGAGAAACAAGGTGAACAGATCCTCTCTACCTATGCACCTACAGGTAAAGCAGCCGCAGAAGAAGTTCGTGATACTGCCGCCACTACCCTTGCTGCAGAACGTACTGCTTTACAGCAGACTAAAGAGCAAGGTACACAAGCGGCTCTGGCGTCCCGAGACACTGCCATCGAAGGCATAGAGGCTGGTGCTGATGCTAGACTAGGTGCTCTACGACAGCAGACCGATGAGGCATTGGCAGCATCTCAGACAGCAGTAACAGATGCTGAACGAGCTGCGGCACAGGCTAGAACAGGGGCTCGTACAGAGGTAGACACTGCGGCACGTAACCTTAGCCCAGATGAACTAGCGGCTCAGATGGACCCTCGTGCTATGGTTAAGCCTGTAGACGACCGCTTACGTTCTATGGTGGAGCAGAAAAACAAGCTAGCTGACACCATGAAGGCTGAGCTAGACACTTTGCCTCTAGATCCTGATGAGACCAAGGAACTCTACTCTTCGCTTGTAGCAGAAGCTAGAAATGCAGCTAAACTGCATGAAGGCGAAGACGCAATGAAAGCTGCATACAGACCTTTAAGCCGTTTCATCAAGGCTGTTAAGGCTCGCATACCAGAAGAGAACGAAGCAGCGGCTGAACTCCTAGATCAATTCAAGGAAGGCATCGATGACGGTGGAGAACTGTTCGATTTGATAGAACAGATAGGTAAATCCATGGAGGTAGGCGATCTCCCTCCTGTCACAGCCAAAGACCTGTTAGCTATCCGTACAGAGCTATCCACTGCAGCTGGCGACCTTAAAAGGAAGGCTGTACAGGGCGGTGCCGACACTACCATGTCCAATGACCTAGGGCAGTACCTGCGTGACACTGCATCTGTGCTGGACTCTAAGATAGACGATCTAGCCCAACGTAGCCCTGCAGCACAGCAGGCTAAAGCAGAGTTTGACGACTACTTCAAGAATACTTTCGCAGAGAGTTGGCGTACAGGCACAGGTCGAGAATACCAAGAAGAACTGTTCAGTGCCATGACAGAGGCTGACAGGGTTAAAGTGGCTAACGACATGCTTAACACTATCGTTAATCCTAAGGCTAAGCCAGAGGAACGGGTGTTTATCCGTAACGTAGTAGAGGGTATGGAGCCTGAAGAAAAAGGCCTGTTCATACAGTCTATTCAGCCACGTATTACTGCAGGATTCTCTAGTAAGGATAACGTACAGCGTTTGTTGTTGTCTGACCGTGACCCTGTTGAAGTAGCAGGGGCGTTAGCTAAAGAGATAGAGGTCTACCTTACCGGCACTAAACAGTACTTCGATGTACTGCCGGGTGCAGAGACTAGACTTCGTGAGCTACAGACGAAACTACAGCAGGTAGCGGCTAAGTCTTCTGCAGACATAGAAGCTTCGACTGCTGCCGTATCAGCAGAGACAGCTAGGCAGAAGGCCCTCAGTAAGGGTCTGGACCAAACAGCCTCGGATGTGCAACGCAGTACAGGTAGACAGATAGGTACGGTAGAGGCTGACGCTAGGGAAGCTATAGCTGAACTAAAAACTACGTTTGATTCAGCCAACAAAGCTCTCAATGAGTCTGCTCTTGCTGCTATCTCTACAAAAGAGACTACTCCTGCCACATGGTTTAAGCAACAACTGAGTAATCCAGACGCAGGTCTACAGAACGTAGAGGATTTGTGGAAACGAGCTGCAAACACACCCGTAGATCCTTCTACAGGGCTACCTAGGGGTCAGCAGGCCATTAAAGAGGCCGTGGCTGATGCTCTCTGGCAAGGTGAAGGCGCTGTGTATCCTGTTACGGGTAAACTCACTGGCAGAGAGCCTAGCTTGAAGCCACTACTACTTGCGACAGAGGATGCAGGTACGCCAGCTAACAAGATACTAAACTCTGTATTTGCTGATGACCCTAACGCCTTAGAGATTATGAAGCGTTTTGGTAGAGCAGCTGCAGCTAGGCAGAAGACGCAGAACGTTAAAGGAGTCACCAACTCTAAGACTGCAGACATCAAAGCTGCACAGTCTGTACTGTCAGGAATCAATACCTTGATCTACGGCCCTCTTAACCGCACAGGTACTAAAGTACGAGTTATTACTAACTGGGTACTTAAACATGGCGGTAAAGGCGAGACGCTAGGTACGATTCAAGCGGATGTACTCAGTAACCCTAAGTACACTAAGCAGATCATTGACCGTGCCGCTGAGTTTGAAAAGGAAGCACTGATGGGTCCCGATGAGGCTCTAGGAACTGCCTTCTTCGCTACTATGATGGGATCGTTAGGCTATAGGGGGTATGATAAAGCATCGGACCCCTATGCTCTAGCTGAACAAGAGATCCGATCTGTAACACTAGGAACGGAGACTGAAGAAGCCTTTAGTCAGTAGACGCTAAAGGCTTTAACTGCTCGAAAACGTTAATTGCCTTGTCTACAGGCATCTTGAACCACTCCCCTCTGCGCTCTTCACAGAGCATATCGCATAGACGGTGGGCTGAAATCTCAGTCTGCCGTTTATCTTTTACGGTAATAGCATACACAAGTTCGTAGTCTCTGAAAGGGCTAGAAGTGTTAAAGCTTCGTAGCCTATCCTCTGCGTCTACGGCCATACCTATCTTGACCCACTCCGGCCATGCAGGGTTCTGTATCAGGTAGACCTGACCCGCTACAACCTTGTCTAGCTCCTCTCGGCTCCACGCCTCCTCAAACGTATTGTATGTTCCAGGCTTATGTAGGTCGTGCGTTTTAGGTATATACTTACCGCTAACAAACATACGCTCACTGTTCCTGCGCTGTATGTCGCTATAGTACTGTCGGATACCGCTCTTAGGGGCTATGTATACGACACGGCCATCTCTACGCTCTAGCTTCGAAGGCATACGCTGCTCCTCTTATGTTGCTAGTAAAAGCATCGTTAAACCCTCTCTGCCATTCTTTGTGCATATATGTCCCATGTTTGTATGGGTTATCTAGTGTACCCTCACGAAAACATTTACATCCGTATTCGTAAGCCACATTTAAGTTATTTGTTTTCTTACGTGACATATTTAGCTCCACTAAAAAGAGGGTGTTACCACCCCCATTCTCCGTCCATACCTGCGGCATTGTAATCAGTCACAGTACCTTCAAAGAAGTTCTTGTGGCTATCCCCAGATACCAACCAGTCTACCCACGGTAGAGGATTCTCTTTAATGCCGTAGTTAGATTTGAGTCCCAACTGGATAAGTCTACGGTCAGCAATGTAGCGTATGTAGTCCTTAACTTCTTCTTCAGTGAGACCTTCAACAGCTCCCATTTCAAATGCAAGTGAAATGACTTTATCTTCAAGCGCAACCGCATCCCTGACCAGTTGATAGATGGTAGCTTTGAAATCATCGGTTACTATCCTCGGATGTTCAGACACAAAGGTACGAAACAGTTTAGTCATACCCTCACAATGCATAGTCTCGTCACGGATGGACCACTCTACGATCTCACACATTCCTTTCATCTTGCCAGTGCGACTATAGTTTAGCAGCATCACAAAAGCCGAGAAGAGGCTCATACCTTCGTTAATGGCGCTACGGGCTACAGCCAGAGCCATACCGGACTGCGAACCCATATCGATGTCTTGCATGAACTTGATCTTCTCAGCCATCGCTTCGTACTCCAAGAACGCAGAGTACTCTTCTTCGGGTAAGCCAAGGGTATCGTTCAATAGAGCATAAGAGCGTTGGTGTACAAACTCACGGTTAGCAAAGCTAGTGAGCATGGCCCGTACTTCATTGTTCTTAAACTTAGGGATGTAATACTCAAGGTAGTTAGTACCTACAGCGACATCTGACTGTGTGAACAGACGTAAGATCTGAGTAATGTGGTTCTTCTCGTGAGGCAACAACTTACCGTTACTCCACTGTGCTACATCATCCTGTAGCTTAGCTTCCCATTCCCCCCAATGAATCTTCTCGTGAGATACCGCATAGTCTACAGCCCACGGGTAGTTAAAAGGTTTGTATACTTGGCTAGGCGCTACTACGCTCACTGTTCGGCTCCTCTTTGGTCAGCCCAATAATTAGTGGTTTCACTACGTACATAAAAAACTCCCCACTCTGTGTGGCGAGCTTCTAACCCTACTTCCTCCGGTGAAGCACAACGTCTAGCACCTGACGGGTCACGAACTCTATGTCGGTCGAAGGTTCTCTCCGTACTGAAGGTACGACCGCATACAGTACACTCACAGCGCACATTGCGCTTACTTAACAATCTGTTGCGGTAGCTGCGACCTAGTTTGTCCAGCCCCAGCCCACCATCTTTATTTTTCATTGTTTAAATAATCCTTAAGCGCTTGTCGGTATGTCTCTATCTTGTAGTACACATCTACGTTTTCAGGCGTGTTTCGGAGTCCTAGCATGGCGTCTACAATGATCTTTAGATCGCTCAGGTTCAGGTCTAGGGTCGGCTTAGAAGGCGTTACAGGAGCTTCTACAGCATCTTCTGGTAGTAGCGCATTCTTTCGGGTGTTCGTTGTCTTATTAGCAGTAGCCATGTTTTAGTCCTCGCTTTCCTGCAGGGTTACGGTTATGTTTCCTAATGCCACATCTGTACAAGCATCGTTGTAGCCATCTTGGTAGCCGCTCTTCTCTGCCTGCTTCCATGTGTACCACAGAGAGAATGCAAATGCACCAAGGTATATTGCTAGTTCTGGTTGGGATATCTCTATCAAAGTCTCACCTGTTTAACTAAGTTCATCGGGATCTGGAAAAAGTACTCACCTTTCTTAATGCGTCTGTTTGGCACCTCCACAGGCTCTAGGTGTTGTATTTTATCTGACCAGAATAGCAACGCAGATGTGAAGCTTTTATTCCACATACAGAAAAGAGTACGCTCTGCAAAGAACTTCTTCTTTCTCTCTGGGAGCTGAACTGAATCAAACGGGAAGTGGTCACCAGACCATAGGGACTTCTGTTCGCACTCTACCAAGAAATGCTTATCACCTTTCTCGGCAACTAGATCTTGTGCGTACATATCAGGATGCGGCTGGACGGTATAACCGTAGCCGCTAAGAAGAGTAGTAGTTGCCTCCCTTGCCGCAGCATCGCTACGAGCAAAGGATTCAGGATCAAACCTAGCATGCTTCCCGATCATATTACTCTCCCATGTGTTTGAGTATATTAGCGTGTAGTGGTGGGCGCTCCTCTACAGTGAAACGGTCGTACATATCACGAAGGGTTTTCTTGTAGCTGTCTATGCTATTAGTGCCCATCAAGTAAGAGTACTTACCATCTACTGACCATACGGTAATTAAGTATTGCTTGCTCATTTCCATTCCTTACTTAACCAAGCTAGGCTAAAGCCATCGCCTGTCATGCTTTCATCGAGTCTTGATGTTAACACAGCACTAGCCTTTCGGGTAGACTTTCGGAATACAGTAACATTTTTAATCCTGCGGGTACGCTCAGCTAGATCGTAGTTACGCTTTCTGCAATTGCTACGTATAGCATTATCGCTTATTCCTAGCTTCTCAGCTATCTCAGGAACGGTCAGGGTGCTGTTATGTAATAGATCCCACATAACAGGCTCTATGGCCTGCTTACCTTTCTGTGTCCTGAAGTCTAGACCATTCATTTGCTATCCTCCTCTGCGCTTGCAGTGTACTTACTGCAGGTAGGCTCATGCTCCCCACCTTTCTTCTTACATTCTTTACAACCGAATATACGCTCGTAGTTCTCTGCGTACTTCTGTTGGTCACGGTGCTTACCGCCACTATCGTAAGGTGCGCTCATTAGTCTCTTTCTTCCATATAATGTATGCCATCTTTGTGCAGGCATATAGTGTGGTATACATCCCCGCTATTGGCAGGGCGCTTATCTTCTAGCTTCTCTACAGGGATGAACTTACGGTCATCGTTAAGAAGGTCTTGAACTCTTTGATCTTCTTGTAAGTATACTAATCCCCAGAATGAGGTAGAGTCAAACATACGGACGTAAACTTTACTCTGCTTAATTGGCATGTCGGTGCCTCCACTTGTGAAAACCTATGCCCCATTTGTTGCATGGGTATGTACGTAGCCCACCTACCCCTATCTTGTAGCGTTTACGTGTTAGGTTGATTACCATCCTTAAGTCCTTCGGCTGTTTCGTTTGTGCCAGACTCTGCCTCAGCTTCCAGTATAACTTGTTCACAATATTCCCTCAGTAGTTGGTTAAGTCCGTAGCTGACCAGTGACTTCACTGTATCAGCATCCATATCCACTATCATGTGTCCTGAATCTTCATCGTATTCAACGATTTCAAAGCTACCTATCTTCACATTCCACTCCTCCCTACCTTCTCTTTGCGGTAGATCGCTGTTGTGTTTAT
>Ga0209961_1000433_pt1 | contig 14246 bp, 21 predicted proteins | sample SalPonA_B_H2O_MG_FD_185719 | JGI IMG/M metagenome (GOLD analysis project Ga0209961, IMG submission 185719) | Water microbial communities from South San Francisco under conditions of wetland restoration - Salt Pond MetaG R2A_B_H2O_MG (SPAdes)... | ecosystem: Environmental > Aquatic > Non-marine... | reverse complement strand
GTACTTCAGCACTAAAATTCTGATTGGCAATGTCAGCTATACGTGCAGCATTCTGTACCTTAGCTTGGAATGCCTGATCAAACTCTTGCCCCATAAACTTAGCACGTTGTTCAGCAGCCAGCATAGCTGCCTGTTGGCGATTAGATAAGTTCTGTGCTTCAAAGCTAGCAATTGTCTGAGCATCCGCTTGTGCAATTGGTGTAGCTGCTTCCATAGCCGCTTGTACAATAGCCTGACCAGCGATAGAAGATGCAGACAAGCCACGTGCTGCTAGCATTGCAGATGCAGAGCGCATAGCGCCAGCCGCCCATGCAGGAGGTTGTGTAGCATCAAAGTCAGCCATAAGCTGAGCCATTTGACCCTGTACTGTACCTGCCTCACTAACCATACCCTGTGCAGCAGAAGCAGCAGTTTGCTGTGCAATGTCTTCTACTTTAGCCTGATCTACACCAGTAGATGTAATCAACTCACCCTCGCCTACTTGCATAGGTGTTGGTGCTTGCACCTGTTGTGCGGTAGCTAACTCGGCTGCTTGCATATCTGCTATTGCAGTATCACGAGGATCTACAGTAGCAGCTTGAACTTGGGCAGCATCACTAACTTCACCTTGTGCCGCTACAGTAGAATCCATAGCTTTCTGCATCTCAGACTGCGTTGTGTCTACACCAGCAACAGAAGTAACAGGTTTAGTAGCCGCAGTAGCTGTAGTAGTAGTTGCTTTAGTAGGATCTAGCTGTAAGTCACCTATAATCTGACCCGTACCCTCAGTAACTATTTGATTTTCTGAATAGGGGGTGGCTACAGCAGTAGATGTTATATCTTCAGACGCTCCTGTAGTGGTTCCCTGTAGCGTTTGTTCCGCTAATGTTTTAGCTGTACTTGCTGTTGCCATTGTATAATCCTATAAAATAACTATTGTACACTATATGTTTTTATGATACAATCAATATGTCAGTGCGGCAGGGTAAATGTATATACTACTGATATACGTATTCACCCGTAACCATTTGTTCTGCTAACTCAGTAGATCTCTTACCTACTTGTCTAGCCCACTTACTATCCAGCATTTGCACAGATGCCTCTTTCCAATCCTGTGCTTCTATAGCTTTCCACATCTTCTTAAAGCCACGCAGTCTGCTAATGCCAAGATTGAATGCCATGTTATAGATTACGTCTGCACGTACAGAGTCAAGAGATTCTATTACAGGGAATGCTACACTCGCTTCTCTAACTACACGCATAACGTCATTACGTAGCATAGAGAATGCTTCATCTTCTGTAATACCAACATCATCTAGGTTTCTACCTATACCAATAGTTAGCTTACCTGCAGTACATTTGTACGGCTTGAGTCTTAGTCCTTCATGTTGAAGTAGTTGGGCCATCAGTTCTTCGTACATTACTTCTTTCCTTTAGAATTCATAACACCTTCAATAGATTAGATGCATATTCATTTCTTGTTCTTAGCGTTAAGTATCCCCTCAAACGCCCCTCCCGAAAAGTAGAAGGCAAGGATGATGAGCATTGCATATCCTATCTGAAAGTCTTCCAACACTTGTTTAACCATAGCAGCATCAGTAGCCCTCTCAGCTAATGTAAAGCCCAACACGAGGCTAAAGCAAGCTAGGTATACGAAGGTAAAGGCAAAGGCAATAACACGCTGAGCAAGCTTAAATGGAGCGTATGCGCTAAGCATATCTGTCTTAGCTTTAGTCTTAGCCTGTATCTCTTCTTCTGTGCTTGTGTGCATGTCATCAATGAGCTGAATACCAGACTTAATCACATCACCTGATCCAAAGATCTTAGCTAATACACTCCACATACTCACACTCCTTCAAACACATCTGTGCGTACACAGACAGTTTCGTAGTTAACTTTAGGTTTGGGCATCTGTGTCATTACCATCTCTCGTGCTGCAAAGCACTCTTCCATTGTCTCATGCAATGAGATTGGTTGTACTGCAACACCCTTTGCCGCTAACATAACACCTATCAATGCCCACATACCTACACCCTATCTTCTCTTCGTCTATTGTGCTTGCTACTAGCCACCCGCCAGTTGATGTATATGTCTAATGCAATAGCAAAGCACAATAAGGCAAAGCCATTGAAGTAGTCATAGAACATCCATCCCCAACTTGCTACATCAGATACAGAATCATTGTTTGCTGCCAATATCCACTCAAGCTGTAGCAACATGAATGTGGATGATTGCATTGCTAGAGTGAAACCAAAAGCGTATACAACAGGTTGTACAATCCCGTACAAGTTAGCTCTACGTACATTTAAAAATATCTGTATTGCTTTAAACAGTACAGCTATGTAAATAATGAATACAGCCCAGTTACCTATAGTTACAACCATCATGAACCACTACTCCTAAACAAGAAGGTCATAGCCATAACCACTGCACTACTACTTATAATCCCACCAAGCCATACAACACCACGCTGTACTAGCTGTGCATTAGATACAGAGATTTGCAAGTCATGCACTTGATTAGTAAGTGCATCTATTTTAGGAGACATTGCACGCTGCTGTTCAAGTAAGTCACCGATGCGGGTTGTGGACAGCACCAACTCCCGCAACACCTCTTCCATTCTCTCTTGCTCCCGCTCAATGCGGGAGATTCGTCTGTCCAGATCTTCCGACATAATAAATTACTCAGATAAGTTGATTATCTACTAATACGGATTTAAGTTGATTTTCATCATTTGCAGTGTCAATAGCATTTTGAATTACATTATACTTATCACGAATAACCTGACGTTCAGCTTCTGCTTGTGCAGCTTCGGATGGTATAGTTGCTTTAATGTCTAAAGGGGCAAACTCTTCTGTACGTTTAGCTCTACGTACTTCATGAGAAATTTCTTTAGCTTTGTCCATGTTTACTTTAATCATGTGTTACACCTTTGGGTATTTATCTTTAATAGCTTGAATCTGTGCAGCCATATCAGCAGGGAATAATCCTGCGTGGAATAGAGCGTCTAGCTGATCGCCCATTGATGGGTATGAGTAAATTCTTTTTTCCTTGTAAGATAAAGAGTCAAAGTGTTCTTGACGCAGAGTTTCAACTTCTTTTTCTACAACTGAATCAACTATCTCAACCCAATCACCTTGAATTAACTCAAATACCTACTGCTGCGGTATCAAAGTTATCACTTCCTCTAATATAAGAAGGCATAATACTTCTCCTTATTCAAAGGTGTTAGATACAGAGCCTACACCATCATTCAGAGTAGTAGGGTCTACTTCCCATGCATTACGGAATGTACGATCACTAGGGATATCAGCGACATCTACGATCTTGTAAGCAAGACCTGCTGGTACATCTTTTTTAGCAATCTGATTAATTGTGTATTTAGCCAACGCTTCTGCTGTTGGATGAATTACTGCTACACCACCTTCTGGTGTCTGGTAAATAATTTTCTGAGACATTTTTTAGTTTCCTTAATTAAGTGTTAAATACAGCTAGGTATACCCACTCAGTATCCCTGAAAGTAGAACCGTTAGTTGTTACTACACGACAATTACTTGTATTATTGCTATCTACAACAGCCGACATATCGTTTGTAATTGTCGGAGCGTTTGTACAAGAAGCAACTGCACAGTAGTTATTGTCTGGGAATGCAGACGTAAAATTAAATTGTGGGAGCCCTACACCATCATCTGTATAAGAACTTACACCATAACTTTTTACTACGCCATTATTAGGTTTAATAGCTGCCCACGCACTTGCACTACCATTAACAACCTTAGCAGCAGAGGTAGTATTAGTACCATCTGTAATGTTTTGAACATTTAATGTAGACATACTTCCTCCTTAACAAACTACTATTACGTTATTCATGAAGTTATCTGCTGCTGCGTCTGCAGGAGTAGTAGCCAGTACCCTAACTTGAGTAGTAGAGTGGCTATTTGTAGTTCCCGGACCAGATAAACCTCCACGAACATTAAATGTATAAATACCAGCTACAGGTGCAGTAAACCTACCGCTAGTAGCGTCAAAATGGTTACCATTGTTTACTTTAACTACATCGTAGTTTCCTACATTTCCTGAAGTAAAGATTGTTTTCTCAACTGCAAACATTGGACGGGAAGAGCCTTGATACCTAGAGTCAAACCCACTACCTGTAGTTATGTCTTCGCCTGTAATTGTAGTAGCCATAGCTTGCGACCCCCTATGGCTTCACAGGCCATACAACATCTTCAAGAGAGCTGTATGTCAGTGTTATGTCACGTAGAGCCTGACGGTAAGCAGATTGCTCAGAAGTCATAGTGAGGTCAGAAGAAGCCCACCAGTCTGTCTCTGCAATCTTACGATCACGTTCTGCACGGAGTTCTTTAAGAGGCTGTGCGGCTTCTAGTTCAGCCTGTTTAGCAACTACATCTGCCCATGCAATGCCGTGGTCTTTAGATTCAATAGCAGCGCCATTAGCATCTGCTCCTGTTACTTTAGAGAACATTGTAGCAAACTCAACTTCATTAGTTGGTTCGCCACGCAGTACCCATTCTGTAATGCCAAGCTCAGTTAAGGCTTGTGCAATTGAGATTTTGTTCATGTTTTGTTCCTTAATTAAGCTGAGATTTCTGACATTAAGATAGTGGACAAAGCGGCACTATCTCTTTGAAGTGAAAATACATTAGTCGAGGACATTGACACAAAGTACATTGAGAATGTTACGGTAGTTCCAGCAGGTACATTTGGTGAGGATATAAAGTTATCTGTCATAACAGTTCCAGAAGCATTATCTGTAGAAGACCAATGTACTGGATACCCCATGTACTTAACTAGGACTAGCCCACTTCCTGTGTTCATGTATACCTGAAAACGTCCATAGCTATTGTCAGATTCGAACACTAGTCCCTGAAGGTTTATCTCAACTTTGATTTTAGAGTTGGCTTGCTTTGTAGTAATTGACCCTGTAAGGCCACACCAAGGACCACTTAGCCCTTGTGCAATAGAAAAGTTTTCATTAACACCGTACTGCCCTTGAGCTACTTGAATAACACTCCCACTCGTATCCAACCCCAAGTCACCCGCAGTTGGCTTAGAGCCATCGCTTAGTTGAATCTGGTCAACTTTAATTACACTAGCCATTATGCCGCTACCTCCATAATTGTAATAGTGCAAACACCTCTACCTGGACCTCCAGTACCACTACGGTTTAAATAGACAGTACCCCCTACATCATTAGCAAAATAAAGATTAGCCACTACTGGATCTAAGCTTGTAGTAACGTACTCTTTAATCAATGTACCATGTGCTGAAAAAGAAGCCCAAGCATAGTCTGTTTGAACTTGATGAAATACATTGGTTGGACCTATTTGATCTGGTGTAAGACCATTTATTCCGATGCCAATGTAAGGAGAACCAGTACTAGTACCCGCTGTGTAACTCATAAATATTAATAGAGTAGAGCCTATTGCTTTAGGTATTATAGAGCAGTTAAAGCCCGACTGCACCCATAAGGAAGAAGTGGTACTTGGTGTACTAGTAACGGGTAATTGCGAAATTGCAGTCTGCAAAACCTTCCCGACACCTACGCTAGGAATTGTAACTGTCTCTGTACTTGTACCATCTTCAGGGCTAAGCGTTAGCTGACCACCAGACGGTTTGTTTAATGTTATTTGTCCCATATATGCTTACCTTTATACTATTGTCCAAGTAGAACCATCAGCTTCAGAGAGGACGAACTCTTTAATTCCGTCAGCCTCTTCTACTTTTTCTTTCCAAGCTATAGAGCGTTTAGAGTGAGTATAAGCTCTACCATTAACGCCCTTGCCTACGTAAAAGATTTCACCGTCTGGAGTAGAATGTTCATATACATAGTACATCATACTATCGTCCACGTACTTCCATCCGGTATCTGAACCACTACACCGTCAGCAATAGTTACTGGGCCAAACGTACCCGCATTCTTACCTGATGTAATTGCGTAGCTAGCTGTGATAATAGTGTCGTTTTCCCAGAATACATTATCCGAAGAACCACCAGTAGCACCACCACCAATACTACCCCAAGCACTACCATTATAACCTTCGTATGTAGACAAGTCACTGTTGTAGCGAATACTACCTGCGGTAGCAGTACCACGTTGTGCAGTTGTACCTACAGGTACTTTCAAGTTACTGGTGGTACTCTGTCCTACAACACCACTCACCAATGCATTGCTGTTTACATCAAGCTGAGCATTGTTAACTGTTACGTAACTGTTATTAACTTCAAGGCGTTCAGAACCACCAGTAACAACACGCCACTGATCTGCAGCATGGAATTGCAAATATGTGTTTGTATCACCTGTAGAGAAGATTTGATCATCTACGTATAAATCAACAACACCCGTAATGTTACCAGTTACTTCTATGCCTGAACTAGTAGTGTTTAACTTTTCAGAGCCAGCATAATACAAACGTGTCTCTGAACCATCTATACACTGAAGCATCCACGCATTACTAGTATCATCATAGATACCAAACGTGGTGCCATCAGCCATAAGTGACCATAGAGTTTCTGTAGCAGTATTATCGATCTGTATACCAGCCCAACCAGATGTCTGGGATTCTACCGTAAGCAAATCCGCACGATCAGTAGACTCTCTAAGATTAACTCCGCTACCTAGAGATATTGATGTGCCGCTTAATGATGTAAAGGTATCCGATGTATCACTACGAAGATATGAAGAGCCTTGGACACCATCTAACAAATCAGCATCTAGACCTGAGCCTGATCCATCGTTGCCAGCGTGCCATACTTTGTGTTTGACATTTCCCATTGACCAGCCACCTACGGCAAAGTCATTAGTAGATCCGTCTAATCCAAAGTAAGTGGCATAGTCCCCTGCAACATGGAACTGCATAAATGCATCAGCACCTGCTGTATCTTGATAAACTTCTAACGTAGCTTGATCGGAAGAACTACTTTCAATAGCATCCGCTGATCTAAAAGATAGCTGACCTGATGTCCATGTCCATGAAGAGTTTTTAGCAATGTAATTACTATGGCTATGACTATCATTAGCTACAGTAGCAGTGATAGAAGCATTGGCAGAACCATCCAAAGATACACTACCAGTAACATCCCCTGTTAGGCTTAGTGTACGTGCTGTTGTCCACTTGGCTGCGCTAGATGCGCTAGATGCAGTTGAAGCATTACCTGATAGCGCACCAGAAAAGGTAGGAGCAGTTACAGTATGTGCAAATGTAGCAGTGCCGTTTTCATTTATAGTGAAATCTGCTGATGCATTACCATCATAACGAAACGCCAATGCGCCATTCTGGTGATCAAGCTGCCAATAGTGATCGCTATACGTACTATCAACTAGGTTTAACTGTACGTTAGTGTGTCTAATGTTTAACTGACCGTTAATAGTATCGCCACTGGCATTTACAAAGCGGCTATCTGCTTCTGATTCAGTATAGTATCGTCCATCATGTGTATGGCTATCGTTAGCAACTACAGCAGTTAGGGTAGCATTACCCAAGTTAGTGAATGTAGCAGAGCCTGTTACATCACCTGTCAGTGTAAGCGTTGGGTCGCTAGTAGCAGTAGTGTTAATCACTACGTTGCCTGACCCATCAAAGTTTACGCTACCTGTTACAGCACCACTAAGTTCTATGTTACGTGTAGTCTGTAGTTTAGTAGCAGTAGAGGCATTACCTGACAATGGGCCAGTAAATCCAGCCGCAGTGATAGTGGTGGCAGTGTTAATCTTGTCGCCAGTGATTGCACTAGCTGCAATCTTAGCATTAGTAACAGATAGGTTAGCTAAACCACCTGTACCAATCTGTGGGCCATTACCTGCAGTACCATCATGCGTGTGACCAGAAACGCCAAACGCTGTTTGTATCGCATCAAACTCTCCATCAAGATCCGATGCGTTAATGATGTTACCATCAGCAATATTGTTGGATGTGTCGTTACGTGTATAACCAGCCATTAACGTCTTCCTCTAATAGCGTATTCCACCGTCATCGTGTCTAGTGTGTACGGAGGGTTTGTGTCATTTGATTGGAAGAAAAACGATACAGAGAACGCACTTCCAACTAATTGTGTTTTAAATACTGCACGTAGGCTACCACCGTATCGTGCTACGCCATACTGAGCTACAAGTGTGCCATACGATGCAGGGGCTGTAGCAGAGTTAGATAGCGATATTGTTTTAGACGAAGGTAGAACAGCATCAGGATCGTTGAAGTCGAACTTAAGGCTGTTCGTTATATCTACTGCGCCTTCTGGGTCAACATAAACAAATAGCTTATGCATAGTTTTACGCAACTCTGGATCATCAAAAGGAATGAATGGAGTTGCATATGTAGCTTGAATAGGTTGTCCATCGAATGCATTACTGTTGTCCATGTAATATACATAGCCAGTATCATTAGAGAAGATGGCTATTTCATCGCCTTCATGGACAGAGGAATCAGCATAAATTACATGCAGGTTTTTAAGCTCACCCCAAGCCCAATAAGCTCCACCTTCAGGGCTTAGCAAGTTGGCACCTAACAAACCCTTGCCGTTGATAAGGGAGCCACCTGTACCAAAGATGCGATACTGTTTTTTCTTACGCAATACAATAGAAGAGATGCGTGTATTAGGTACAGTGTTAACCAAATTAGTTACAGCATTCTGTATATTAGCCGCAACTGGATCTAAGTTAAAGTCTCCAATCCTGTCTGTAGCACCTAGCATACGTAACCCGTCAGGTGCCAAGAACATAATGTCTCCACCTACTTCACGTATAGTGTCAGATTTAATACAACCCAAGTCTGTAGTGATTGGCTTAAGTACAAAGTCTGCAATCGTTGTACCCGTAAGCACCTGAATATTATCTTTAGTAAAGATGATTAGCTGGTCACGGAATACAATCATGTTAACGATAGGTGCGTTAACAGAGATTACACCACCGCCATTTGCAGGAGTAAAGTCTGCAGGGTTAGACGGAGCAGAGAAAACTATCTTATCATTACGTGCTAGGAACAAAGCCGTTTTGTAATAAGCAACTACATTACTGTATCGCACTTCGTCAGGTATAGATGTTATAACTTCAAACTCACCATCAGAAGTATACTTCATTGGGTAAGTTGTTCCGTTAGCTATAATAGTGTAATCCGTACTACCTAACGTGTAATGAACATCTCTAAGCTCATGGTAGTCATCTGCCTGATGGTAATCACTAACATTGAAAGCAACAATGTTTACAGCCGCCCCATCAGCAGGAGAAGAATCTAACGCTGGATGTATATCCAGTGTATATACGCCACTTCCATTATCTACAGATTCACCAACGAAGTATGTCTTTTCTACGCCAGCTATTTCTATGATGGTATCACGTGGGAAATCAGAAGCAGCAACACCCGAAATAGTTAGTGTAGTTCCTGTCTGACTTGCGCCACTTACTACGACACTACCAACATTAGGAGTGCTTATAGGAGTCCATCCATCTGCAGAAACTGTAGAAGTAGATAACTCACCTGCGTTCTTGTACAGTACACCAGTACGTACAGCTAATACATCACGGTTAAATACTTTGATGCCGTTTATAATCTCTGCACACTGAGTGAATGTTACTGCTGCTTTATCTGCAGGAGAAGAGGCCAGTGATCCATTTAGGGTTAGAGCATACTCATACTCACCACCAGCAGTTTCTGTTGCGCTAATGATTACATATTCACCAGCAACACCTTCAACAGTAATTGTATCTCCCGGTGCTGGTGCAGTAAATATACCACCTACATATAGAGTGCTACCCGTCTGACCACTACCTTGTACACGGGCAAATGCATGAGCAGGTACTTTATCCGCTACAACTTTTGTGTAGCCATTAATACGTCTATAGCCACCCTTAACGGATGGCTCATAGTTTATAAGAATACGGGCAGAACCCGCATTATTAAATCCCTGCTGGTAAGGGCTTTGGTTTGTAACCAACCCTCCCACAAAGGGAACTACTTTCGTCTGCCAACCATCCATTAAGCACGACCTCTGATACGGGTATCTACTACATTAATGTATTCGTTAACTAGCAGAGAGAGCATGGACTTAATACCCTCTTTAAACTTATTATCTGCAAGCTGAGCAGACTGTGCATTATCACGAAACATGTAAGAGTGGTACATAGCACCATCTACAATCACATGACGGAAACGCTCAGGAATAGTAGGTACATCTGTAGGGTTAACTAAGTCTACAGGGTAGATGAAGTATTCAAACTGTACTTCATACTCTTTATCCGGAGATGGCACAAACACAAACTCACGTGCCTGTGACATAGCTACTTTAGTAGGTACTGCACCCTGATCCGCACTCTTGTACTCTTCATCAATGTAACGCTTGATGTATTCGTTGTACTGAATCTGATTAAGCTTAGATGCTTGTACACCCAATGCAGCATCAGGAACAATACGCATACTGTCTAGATCAACTACCTTAGCTTCTGCAGGGTACTGATAACGATTAATGCCAGCATCCAAATACAACTCAGTAGTGTTGTGATTGAAAGGCCAGTTGTACTCTAGCTGGTTGATGTCACGAATAGCCGCATTAACGTACATCTTAGCAGCAGTATAAAAACCATCTACGTTGTTAAAGTTTGCTTCTGTCAAAGGCTCTTCGTTAAGACGTACACATACGTCATTAACCAAACCAAGAAAGTTGTAAGTGCTAGCCATTAGTAGTGATCCCTAATCTTAATGCGAACCACACGTTCTGTAACTATGGTGGCGCTAGTTGAGATGCGGCATGTAATCTTGTAAGAAGTGTTAGGCGTACCCATACCTAAGTAAAGGGTAGCAATGTTTGTTGTATTTGTAGTAGAGATGTTCTGAATGCCATTATGCACAGCACCATCCAACCATTCTGTCTTAACACCGTCTACATCAATAAACCATGTAACTGTTTCAATGGTTTCGTCATTAGCCAGAAACCTACTCCAATCAATAGAGTAGTCTAGCACTTCATCAGGATCTTTACTGGGCCATTTCAGTGACATGATTATTTCCTATGCTGCAATCTTTATTGTACGGCTTTGATAGTCTGCTTCTACATATGCAGTTCTATCTTCACTTGCAGGTACAACAGCAGTGCGATCATTTGAGTTATCTCTATCGTATACATATGCAACACGATCTTTAGCGAATGCATCTGGATAGAATATAGTAGTTGTTGTAGCAACGTCTGGATCTGTCTTACTCAATACAAGAGCAAACCCTTCTACTGTTTGCAACGCTTTAGCTACTACAACTGTATTTTCATCTAGTTGTGGCAGTGCCTCTACACCGAATACAGACATAATAGCATCTGCTTCTACGACAGCATCACCAGCAGTAACGCTGAGAGGCACAGAGAGAAGCGTCAGGTTGCTTTCGCCTACGATAGTAGTGCTACCTACCTCTCCTGTAGAAATAGCTGCAGGAGGCGTTACATTAGCTTCTGCGATGAAGTAGAGGTCATCACTAACAAAACCTATAGCTTCTACTGCAAAGTCAGAAGATATTGTAGCTGCTGCAGTTACCTGACCTACGCCACCATTAGCAACAATACCCTGTACGCTAATGAGTGTGTGGTTAGAATCACCACTAATAATGATGTCTGTATCTGCTGTTACAGATGCTTGTGCGCTTTCTGGTATTACAGTAGCAGTTGCAATGATGTCAGCTACGTCATTCACAGAACCTGTAGCAAATACACCTACTACTTCATCCGCTACTGCAGAAGCATTTACTTCACCAACACCACCGTTAGTGACTACACCTTCTACGCTAACTAATGTTAGGTTAGCATCCGCTATTACTACACTGCCAGAATCTGCAGTACCCGTAGCAAACGAACCGTCAGGTAGTGTTAGAGCGGTAGCAATAACCTGAGCTACATCATTTACGCTAGCAGTAGCATCTACACTTTCAGTAATAGTTAGTGCTTTAGCTACAACAACTGTATCGCCTACTACACCACTACTACCTTCTGCAGTAGTAACAGAGATAGCGTCTGCTGTAACTACTACTTCACCTATTTCTGTAGAACTATCTGCTACACCAACTACTTCAACTATAACACGACTGTATACTTTAAAGCCTTCGCCAGATACATCCACTACACCTGTAGCTAATACACCTGTAGGCAGTGCAGTTGCACTTGCTTTAACTGTATTGCCGCCAACAAATGTAGATGCTTGTACTGACGTAGTTGTGTAATTGCTGTCTGCGGAAATAACAGCAGTGTTGTTAGTAGCTGTAGCTTCTACACCATCTACTTGATGAATGGCTACACCGACAACACCCACGCTACCTTGTGCAAAGGCTGCGGATACACTCACTAATGTATGCGTAGCATCTGCAGTAATAACTACATCTGTATCAGCGGTAGCACTTGCTTGTACAGATTGTGGAACAGTATTAGCATCGCCATAAACAGAAACGCTACCAATGTTGGTAGCTGTAATAGCAACGCCAGAAACAGGAACAGCGACAGGAATCTCACCGTATACAGCAACACCGTAGCGGCCTACTCCGTATATAGCTTGATTATCTGCCACTGTTATATACCTCTACGATTATGCGATACGAATGATTGCGTTACTAGCATCCGCTGTGGGAAACTGGATAACGAAGTCACCGTTAGTAGAAGTTTTGTCTCCACCAAATGCCAGTACAGCTACAGCATTAGTTGTACCAGTACCACCATCTGCAGTTGAGTTGTAGATCAAAGCACCATTTGCAGTGATTGTTGCGCTAGGCCACGTCACGTCAGCAAAGTCAACAAAAGCAGTTGTGCCAGAAGTTACAGGATCAATTACAGTCATGGACTTACCACCCGCAGTATACCCAGTACCACTAACTTCGTTAGTAGCAGAGTAGTTTGTGGTAGAAGCACCAAGAGTAGCACTAGAAGTGTAGAGAGCAATTTTAAAGGTGTCGCCACCTGTAGAGTTGAAGTCGTGCTTCGCTTCCAAGAGTTCTTTCTTGAAAGAGGTACACATTGCAGTAGTAATTGCCATTACTCAAACCTCTTAATAGTATGTTTTTCTGCGCTATCCATTGCTTGTTTAAAGTAGATAGCTAATAATTTTTCAATCTCATTACGAAACTGACCTACCTGCTCCCTTAGTTCCTGCGGAGCAGTTTCACTAACATGAACAATCTTATCGCAAACCAACTTAGACCATTGCTCAGGAGCCAGAGGGCCATTGTCAGATGCAATTACGTTTGCTTGGATTACAGGTAACATTATCTATCCTTATAAGCAATGAAAGGGAGAAGGGCGCAGAAGCACCCAACCCCCTATGCTAGCTCATACTTAAGCTAGGTTGTAACGTGCAGTTACGATTGCTTCTGGACGCAGAATCTTGCGACCATACAGGTGCATACCACGAACCACATCAGCGAAGCTGTCTGGATCACGGTAAGTTTCAGTCTTGTTGATCTGCTCAGCAGTAGCAACAGCAGACTGATGACCAGCAACGATCACACCGAAGTTAACACCAGAGTTAGAACCACCGATAGTAGAAGCACCAGTACCAACAGAAGGCAGGTTGTTAGAAACGTACACTTTGAAGCCGTGTAGGTTGTTAAGAACCAAACCGTTCTGAAGACCTGAACCACCGAAGTCAGCGTTCAGTACACGTGAATCTTCGTCTTTCAGCATTTCAACGAATACTGGGTCAACGACAATCCAACGACCGTTAGTGTCTACGTTCTGCAGATCCATCTTACGTGCCATACGTGCTATTACCTGCAGTGGTGAAGCTTCACCAGCACCAGTAAATGCAGCAGTCTGACCCGGCATACGTGGACGCAGAGCGATAGTGTCACCGTCAGCTACAACCTGACCGTTTGCGAAATCTTCCGCATCCAGTTTGTTAGCAGCAAGCAGTTCGTCAGCATCAGCAGTAGCGTCAGCTTTAGTACCAGATACAGTGTCGTTAACAGTGTCAGCAGAAGTATGCAGAGCAGACTGTTTGTAACCAGACAGGTAGCCAAGAACTTCCTGATCGTACTGGTCACGCAGACGGTATGCAGCACGGTCAGTAGCCATCTGCATGAAGTTAACGTGGCTGTGTGCTTCTTCGATGTCGTCCATCTTGAAAGCAAAGTAGTTAGCTTTATCAACTACCAGAGTGAAATCAGCGTCAGCAATATCCTGCGCAGCGATAGCAGTACCACGTGCGTAAGAAGAAACAGAAATCTCTGGCTCTTTGATGATTTTAACTGAATCACCCATGTTAGCGATTTCACCAAAGTAATCAGAGT
>Ga0209961_1000431_pt1 | contig 14270 bp, 8 predicted proteins | sample SalPonA_B_H2O_MG_FD_185719 | JGI IMG/M metagenome (GOLD analysis project Ga0209961, IMG submission 185719) | Water microbial communities from South San Francisco under conditions of wetland restoration - Salt Pond MetaG R2A_B_H2O_MG (SPAdes)... | ecosystem: Environmental > Aquatic > Non-marine... | reverse complement strand
CGCCGAATGTTCAGCTTATTGAGCCGGGTAGATCACTCTCAAGGAGCCAGGCGGCTAACCTATTACTTGAGTCGGCGCTCCAGAGCGACGCTCAATTCGGGCTTTTTTTGGATGAAGATGATCTCATTAAACCTGATCATCTGAGAAACCTGGTAGCGTGCTTCGCTGAGCAAGAGCTGAATTCTGATTGCGTAGTCGCTTACTCAAATACTGAGATGGTTCTGGCTGAAGACGAGGGTTCAGTAGAGCGCCTCGTGTTGTCGGAGGATTGGTCCGCCGATCTGCTGTATCTCGCAAACTTCATACCGATACACAGCGCCCTTTTCAGTTTGGAAGCAGTGCGTCGGCACCAGCTGGCCTTTGATGAGAGCTTAAGTCTCCTAGAAGATTGGGATTTCTGGTTGCAACTAGCGTCCTGTGGGACGTTTCGAAAGGTTGATAAAGTGACCGCGGTTTATCGAGTCTATCTGGGACAGTCGGGGCTCTCCGCTGAGCGCGACCATGATCAATTTAACCAGATTCGTAAACATATTTTCGAAAAGCATCTGCTGGGCGAACAGTCTGAAGCATTGATTCGTGTGTTAGGATTTGCGGCCGATCTGAGAGCCGGTTTAAGGCATGAGCTACAGATTCTTGCGAACGAGCATGAAGGCCTGCAGGCGAGAGTTGTTCAACTAAATGACTCCTTAAAGCTGTCCAAGGCCGAAATGACGCAGTCAAAGGCCGAATTAACGCAGTTACAGGCTCAGTTGGACTCTTATAAGGGCTACGTAGAGGCGTGGGAAAACTCAAAATCGTACCGAATCACGGCACCTTTGCGCTGGGTCTCATCGTTTGTAAAGAATCGGGTAGATTGGATTAGCGAAGTTGTACAAAAAAAGAGACAACGGTCGATGGTGGTGGGTAACAAACCCAATCAGGTCGATGTAATTATACCGGTCTATCGTGGCTTGGATGAGACTCGAGCCTGCATTGAAAGTGTATTGCGTAGCCGCAAACATTGTCGAGTAAAGATAGGCCTCTTAGTTATTAATGACGCCAGCCCAGAGCCGGAATTGACAGTTTGGTTGCGCGATCACGCGCGTGATAACGACTACCGTTTAATCGAAAACGAGGAGAATCTCGGCTTCGTACTGACCGTCAACAAAGGTATGCGAGAATCGCAGGGTGATGTCGTTCTGCTAAATTCAGATACCGAAGTGGAAAACGACTGGTTAGATCGCCTAACAGCCGCAGCCTACGGTGCGGGTCGCCCAGTCAGCTCGGTAACACCTTTTTCGAACAACGCAACGATATGCAGCTTTCCCAAATTCTGTGAAGATAATGAACTCCCGCACGGCTACTCGCTTGAACAACTGGATAAACTCTTCGCGGCTACCAACCCAGGGGCAACAATAGAGGTTCCAACAGCCGTTGGCTTCTGTATGTACATCACGCGTGCCAGTTTGGATGACGTCGGTCTCTTTGATGAGGAAAAGTTTGGCAAAGGGTACGGCGAGGAAAATGAGTTCTGCCTGCGCGCGAGCGATGCGGGCTGGGTTCATCTTCACTGTTTGGACACCTTTGTGTGGCACAAGGGAAGTGTGAGTTTCGGCACTGATGTACAGCGGGAACGAGTTCAAGAAGCGATCAAAGTCATAGATCGACTCTACCCAAGCTATCAATCCGACATACAGCAGTTTGTTGCGCTAGATCCTGCCAGCACAGCGCGCCTCTTAGTCGAGTATAAGTTGGCGATCTCGGGTGCAAAACGCAAGGGATTATTGATTACACACGATAGAGCCGGCGGGGTGCAGCGTAGTGTCGATGAGACGGTAGCTTCTTTCCCTGATATCGCTTGGTTTATTCTGCGTCCATCGCAGGCGGGCACAGTCACGCTCGAGCTAGCAGGTTACTCGGGCAAGAACACCCTTGCATTCAGTGACGAAAATGGTTTTGAAAAGCTGATAAGTTTTTTGACACTGTTAGAACTCTCGTTTGTGCATTGGCACCACGCCTTGGGTTTGCCGGCTTATCTGCGCTCGTTGCATAAACAGCTGGGGGTCCCTGCTTACGTAACCTTGCATGATTTCTATTCGGTCTGTCCGCAAATAAGTGTGACGGATAAGCAGGGTCTTTACTGCGGTGAGCCAGATTTAGAGGGCTGTGAGAGCTGTTTGGCGTCACGGCCTGTTTTGGGAGCCTCGACGGTGGCTCAATGGCGTACTGATATGCATGATTGGTTGCGGGGCTGCGATGTGTTAGCGGCTCCCAGCCAGGATTGTGCAACGCGTATACGCAACTATTTCCCGGATCTAGAGATATCCGTTGTATCGCATTTGGAAGAAGTTGAGCTCAAATTAGCCTCTGCCCGCACCCCTGATACGAGCCGCCCTCTGAGGGTCGCGATACTGGGTGGCCTCTCTAAAATCAAAGGGGCAGATCAGGTTGATGAGGTAGTAGCCTTAGCTCAACAGGCGGAAGCCGAGATAAGCTTCCGGCTATTTGGACACGCTTACCGTGCATTGCATCCAGCGCTTGATGTGACGGGGCCTTATGAAGAGTCGCAGCTCGAAGGTATGTTGGAGGAATGGCAGCCAGACATCGTGTGGTTTCCGGCAGTCTGTCCGGAGACTTACTCCTACACGCTGAGTACCTGTCTGCGGAACGGATTGCCAGTGGTGACTACTAATCTGGGAGCCTTCCCTGAGCGTCTCGCTGGTGTCGCTCAGGCTTGGGTGCTGGCTTGGGATACTACCCCGCACGAGTGGTTGCGTTGGTTTTCAGATTACCGATCAGATGCGCAGGTGTACGGCAGTACGGAGGCGCTTCCCTCAGTTGAATCGGAGCGGGGTATGGAGTTTTACGCGGATCTCTATCAGCGTGTGCCGCTGACCCAGACGGATGCTGATTTGACTCTGCAAGCACTGCGCGCATTTGATAAGACGCTCTTCGGCGCTCCATCTCCTAGTTGGCGTCTTAGGCTAGTTAATTACCTCTACAGACTCAAGGGACATGTACTACTGCGCAGTATTGTGCGTCGTGTACCGACCAATGTTCAAATCGCCCTCAAAAATTGGATTATGGGGTATCGCCCCTGAGCCCCAACCAACGCATGAGTCGGCTGCCAAGCGAGTAGCTACGTATTTCTCCTGGCGGTGGCGATGTAGTGTCACCCTTCTGATCCAGCTCCAGTATGTATGCTTCCGCATACTGCTGCCGTTTAGGGTCAAACGGCAGTAACAGACTCCGGTAGGCAGCAAGTCCAGTCATGGCATGCACGTAGTCTCCGTACAGGAGTGCTGTTTTGTGGAGTTTTAGTGCACTCAGTTTTATTTGCCATACATCGGTCGCATCAATAAATGCATTAGCGGGTAAGGGGTTCCATACTTCGTAATAGACTCGGTGTGCTTTTACCGAGCTGGGTAAAGCGGCAACGGCGGCGCCCAGTGCGCTATGATCAGGATGTAGGTCGCCCTGCCAAGGGGCAATGATTAGATCGGGTGATGCCCGCTCAATACTTAGCTTGACTCTCTCTGCCAGCTGGGTTTGTGTAGATAAAAAACCATCGTCGAGTAACCAATACTCTGGCAACTCTTTAACCCCAAGGTGTTCCAGTGATTGTTCAAACTCGGCCAGGCGTAGCTGGGAGGTCCCCTCGGGAAGCTCTCCTGCACCATCCCCGTTGGTCGCAAGAATAACAGACAACTTAATTGAACGAGCCGTCAGCTGCGTCAGCAGAGCGCCGCAGCCAATCGCCTCATCATCGGGGTGAGGAACCAGTACGACAGCATGGCGTATTTCTGGTAATAAGGTTTCAAGGTTGATCATTAGAACTGCTCAGAATAGATTTAAAGAGGGCGTCATACACCAAGCTGACGCTATGCCAGCTCGCCCTCTGAGAGGCATTCTCAAGCGCAAGAGTGTGCCAGAAATCTCGCATAGACGGTTGTGTACATAGGATACGCAGCGCTCTTACTAAGTGGGAATGTTGCATAGGAATCAGCCATGCACCGGTCCCTCCAATTTCCTGTGACGCACCACTCGATGCAAATATAGACGGAGCCCCGGCAGCCAATGCCTCAATATTTGCAAGCCCAAAAGACTCCTTTTCGCAGCTACTGACATAGACATCGCAAGCAACCAGTAGGTCGGCAGTATCGGAACGATGGCCTAATATCGGCTGGGGTGAGAGGCGAGCGAGTTCCATCTCTTCATAGAATTGAGGGATATCACCTGCGCCGGCGATAACGAGCTGTAAATTTAAACCTTCACCTTGCAGTGTTGCGACGGCATCAATCAAGACTCGATAGTTTTTGACTGGTGCGAGGCGACCCATGGCTAGCACCATTATTTGACCGCTATCAATGTTAAGCGCCTGACGTGCGCTGTCCCGATCGATTGCTGGTGGCGTCTCTAAGCCATGTTCAATAACAGTCCAATCAGGCGGTGGTTGGGTTAGGTTAAAATCTCTAGTCGCTGCGTCACGGGCAGCCTTGGATGGGAATACAATCTGCTTTGCCCAGTTCAGTTGTCGACCTTCCCAGTCCAGGAGTCGTCGGTAATGGCGATTATTAAGCTCAATCCCATCTTGCAGGACCGCCCAGCTGTAACTGCCAAGTCCGTGTTGTGTCACGATGATAGGAGCGGGTGACTTCAGTCGGCCGTGAGCCAACAAGCATAATCTAAAACCGGCGGCCATCAAGGGATCTTGCAGCCAGATTAAATCCGGCTTCTCTTTCAATGCTACACGGCAGGCAGCGGCCCCCTGAGTCAGGGTCTGGCTGACCAATCCTCTCGCTGATCCGAAATAGGACAAGAAGGGGCGAATTAAGCGATCCCAGCGGTGGTGAAACCCCTGGGTCTCGTCGAGGCTCAAATAATGAATAGCATACCCCACCGACCTCAGCTCTTCACAGACTCTGCCAATGGACCGCCCCAAACCATAAAGTCGGTCGAGGCCATGTTCGCGGGTAACCACGAGGAGACGAATGGGCTCTTGAATCATTGCAGTTTCTCATAACCTTGCGCGATCAATTGTAGCTGTTTGGGATCAAGTATCTCCAGAAGATGTGTTCCCCTCTTTTGGCAAACCTCGCTACTCTGCAGGCGTTGCAATACCCGCGTCACGGACTCTCGGCTGGTGTTCAGCATGATGGCAAGCTCTTGATGAGTGGGCGGATTAGCGATGCTAAGGCCGGTTGATTCAGTTTCAATCTCACCGGATAGTAACAGGAGTTGTGCGCAAATGCGTTGCGGTATGTCGGGTATCGCTAGAATGGCTCGTTGAGCTGTCATAGCCCTTACACGTTGGGCGACGCGTTCTGTGGCTCGAGCTACAGTCGTTGGGTTGCTGAATATAATCGAGCGGAGCTCATCTGAGGGTACAGCAAGCACCATTGATTTTACGGTAGCAATAACAGTCTCTGACTGGGGCCCTCGGTCAAACAGGCCGAGTTCGCCGCAATAATCTTTGGGTTCGACAAAGAACAATCCGACCTCGCGCCCATCAAGTGTGAAATCTACCCCCTGTAGCCGACCCTCAAACAAGAAGTAAACCTGCTCACTTTTATCGCCCATCTGATACAAAACACCGCGTCGGTTGATCGAAACGAGACGCGAGCAAGGCGTCAGCATTGACAGTTCTTGTCTAGATAGGGATTCGAATAGAGGAAATGAGCTGAAAAGCTCAGGCGTAATTAAGGGGTTGGACATTCGGCGAAGGTCGTACGTGACATCAACATTCCAGAATTATATCGCAGATTGAATTGAGAGTAATTAGCTCCCCGGTGGGGTCGATTGTGTGATGTCCATCACAGCTTTTCTCGGATAAGTAGGATAATATTTAACCACTCGGTATGGTTTGTCTGCGCAGTGGCGCGGAGTTGGTGGTTATATGTTTTGCAGATTTGTAGGGTTAGTTACGCTTTTCGCGCTTTTGCTGGCGCGCCCTGCTATGGCTGAGCCGATTTCGGTGTCAGTGGTAGCGCAGGCGAAGCTGGTGCTGGGTGAAGTGGTAATTCGGCAGGGGGTGGGTTCAGAAACCGCAGCGGTTGATGCCGATCAATCTTTGTTTGAAGGTGATTTAGTGATCACCGGGGCTGACGGGGTAGTTCATCTAGCATTTGTTGATGGCGCGCTTTTGAGTATTCGTCCCAACTCTGAATTGTTGATTGAGCGCTACCGTTACAACCAAACACAGCCATCAGAGTCTGAAATTAAACTGACCCTGCTTAAAGGAGTAGTGCGCTCAATATCCGGTGAGGGGGCTCATCACGCCAAAGATAAGTTTCGTTTGAATACGCCTGTAGCCGCCATAGGAGTGAGGGGTACGGACTTCGTTGTGGCGGCGAACGGCGAGCAGACCAGAGCGATAGTAAACGCCGGCGGGATCGTTGTAGCACCCTTCTCAGAAACCTGCGCTGCAAACGGGGTTGGGCCTTGTGAGTCAAATTTTGTAGAACTCTTCTCCAATGAACAGCGCGCTATTTTCGTCTCTGCACAGGAGACAGTTGCGCGGTTCATACCGCTCAGTGCACAGATCCTCGAAGAGTTAGCAGCCCCCGGCTCGGATAGCGACCTGCGAGAAGATGCAGTCGGCAACCCGGCAAGTGGTGATGAAGTTGAGGCAGCTAACGATGCCGACAGTGATCCTCTTGGAGTGGAGGGAAACAAAGACACCAAAGATCAGGCAAACATTGGTGTCGCGGTGGAAGCAGAAATTGCGGTCGATCTACCTGAACGCGTCTTCGAAACTACGGTACCCGCAGAGCTTATTGCGCAGGAGACGAACTCTAACCAAGTCGCCGATGGCGAATCTGCTCTGCTTACTGGACTAATATCCGATCGTGCTTTAGAGGACCGCTCTATGACTTGGGGGCGTTACTCTGCAATCCTGGACGGCAATGACAAGATTACTCTGAACTACCGTGAGGCCCGCGAGCAGCGTAAAGTGTTGCTGGTCGACTCCGGTTATGGACTCTACCGAGAGTCGAGTGAGTTTGAATCGGATACTCTCCGAGAGTCCATCAGCTTCGAGCTTGCCGGTATTAGTGCAACAGCGGTTCGTTCGGGTAACGCGCATGCGCTTGCAGCTAAACAGGCCGAGTTAACTGTCAATTTTAGAGAGAGCGAATTCGATACCTATTTGGATTTGGTTGATATAGAAGGGCGAGATTATCTTTTTGAAGCAGAGGGCTTGGTAAGCAGGACGGGTGTTCTATTAAACCAAACTGAAGGTGCGACCCTTCGCGGAGGCGTGGATGGTTCGGGTGACGAGGCAGCTTATCTATTCGAATCCATATTAGCGCCCGATCTGCGGATCGAGGGGCGGACACTCTGGGATAGTCGTAAGTAGCTATGCCTCGTCTGTCCCCGATATTTAGCTTAAGTCCAGAGCGAATCAGTTTGATGCGGTTGCGCGCACTCGTTGTAGCGCTCGTTTTTGCGATCTATTGGGTGGCATTGTCGCTGTTTCCGGGCGTTCAACAGAAGCTTGAATTCATCTGGCAAGATCTGATCTGGAGTGCTGCTATTGAGCCTGATGCGAACGCTGCTCCCGTAATCATTGCGATCGATGAAAATAGCCTGCAGGAGATCGGCGCATGGCCGTGGCCTAGATCCACGCTTGCTGAACTCTCTGACCGGCTGCAGGAGAGTCAGGTTGAGAATCAACTGTTCGATATTGTTTTTCCGGAACCCAAAGCCGGCGACGACCGTTTGATACCTGCGCTAATTGGCAATAACGCGATTATTGGCCAAATCCCCTATGCCAACGGTGAAGAGGCGTCACGCAAGGGAACGCTAACGGGTGCGCTCCCAGCTCTACGCTGCGGAACGGGTGTAGGCGCCTCTGCGGGGTATCTAGCGAACGCAGCAGGATTTGCCGAGGTGGCCAAAGGGCATATTACCCCGCTGATTCATGTAGACGGTGTAATAAGAAGCGTGCCTGCGTTGCTGTGTGCCGACGGTCTGGTATACCCCTCTATCAGCCTAGTTGCCTATTTGGGTCAATTTGGTGAGGATGTAAGCCTCACTCTTGAGCAATCGGAAGGGTTCTTTGTGTCTGCTCGCTCGCTGCAGATCAAATCTGTGGAGGGCTCTACATACCACCTCCCGCTTGGTAGTGGCGGTGAAATGCTGGTGGACTACCGCCTAAGTAGTGACGCGTTCACCGTTTACTCAGCTTCGGACCTTTTGGCAGGGCGTATCCCTGAGGGGCTGTTGAGAGGCAAAACCGTAATAGTAGGTGCAACAGCCTTCGGCTTAGGGGACATGGTGCCCACGCCGCACCAGGCCCTCACCCCAGGTGTTGTTATACAGGCGCATCTGCTCGAGTCATTGTTCAGTGGCGGGTCACTACGCACGGCTAAAAGCAACACGGCCCTAATCGCGCTGTTAGCGTTTCTGGCGGCTCTATTAATGGTCTTTGCCCCGGGTCGTAGCAATCGCCGCAGCAGCGTGCTGCTCTATCCGGTTTTTGCAATAGCGCTTCCGGGTGTGCTGTTCGTCACTGAGTTGGTATTGCTGCAGACGCTGAGTCTCGTCGCCCATTTAGGCGAGTTCTCTCTCTCGCTTTTACTCACCGGTTTGGCGCTTGGGGTCCTAGAGCATCGTGTCAGTTTTCAGCATGGCTCGCGCTTGGTAGCAACGCTGCGAGCTTATCTACCCGGAGTGGTTGCCGAACGTGCTAGCCATTCGCTGCCCAAAGACTATGTGGATGCTGAACGGCAATTTAGGGTGCTTCTGAATGCTGATATACGGAATTTCTCCGCGTTTGAAGAGGCTCGCCCGCCTGAAGAGACTGCCGCACTCCTACATCTGTTTCTGACCCAAGCAACTTCAGTGGTGGAGCGCCAGGGCGGCTACGTTGAGGAGTTGAAGGGGGATTCGCTGCTGGTCTCTTGGCCCGAAAGCATTGCACCGGATATCCCGCTTCAGGTAGCCAAAGAGTTGCATCTATGTATTACCGGAATCCTGGCACAGTCTGCAGTAGACGAAGGCCACCCTCTGGCGCTGGGAATAGCTATTGATGCCGGCAGCGTGCTTGTGGGCTCCATTGGTTCGCAGAGTCGGCGAGTACATACGTTGTTGGGTGATACCGTGACACGCGTAATACGCCTACAGGAGATGACGGAGGAGCTAGCTCAGCCGGTACTGATTGGGAGCGGATTTGCCGAGCACTACGGCAGGGATAGGCTCAGGGATATGGGTAGCTACCTGCTTCCAGGACTGCGCAAACCTGGACGTATCTATGCACTTTCAGATAAAGTTGAGGACTCGTGGGAGCAGTTTGGCTCGCACCTAAAGGTATTAAAAGGCGGTAAGTAAGCGCCCTTTTGGTATGTCCCCAACTTCAATAGGTTCAGAGCAAACTTGCTGATATCCCTTCGTACTGTATCAACAACGCTGTTAATACTACTCATCTCGGTTTCTGTCAATCCTGAAGTTATTGCGCAGATCGATTGTGAGGGCTCGGTTAACCAAGTCCATGAGAAAGATCAGTCTGATTCAGAGCGGTTAGAGTCGTTGCAAAAGCTTGAACGCACCTGTGGCACGAATCCCCGTCTGTATGCGATCAAGGGTGTACTTGAGCTAAACGCGGGCGAGGTGGATAGATCCCTGCTGTCGCTTGAGCGCGCTGTCATGCTAGACCCATTAAATGGTGAGTCGATGATTGACTACGCAGTAGCGCTTAATGCCTCTGGCCAGCACAAGCTGGCTCTGCGGGTAGTAAGGCGCTTACTCTCTCAACCAAATGTGCCGAAAGGTGTAAAAAAGCAGCTCGTTGATTTCGAAGGCTTATTGCATAGCAACATGGCATCTAGTCAAACGGTGAAGGGAATTGCCGCGGAAAAGCCCACTCAATTTGTAGCCAGAAGGGGGGAGCACCCGTTAACCAGCACTCTGCGCATGCAGACTGGATTTGGTAGCAATTTGAATGCGGGGTCATCGGCTGACTCAATTGAGATTAAAGTCAGTGATGAGACCCTAAATCTGAGGCTGCCTCCTGATTACCGACCGCAAGCAGGCTACTTTACCGAATTAGGGTATCAGACCCAGATCTCCTCGGTTGACTCACCCCGTCAGCTCCTACTATTTGCAAATCATCGTGTTGCTCAGGTAGATAACTACGAATCGACTGCCCTTGGAGCAACCCAGCGCTATCTCTTGGAGCAGAATCCGCTGTTTCAGTGGATGGATACCAAAGCGCTGCTACATCGTAGTCAGGGTGAGCTCAATCCAGTGCTCTCGGTAAGCGCAGCTTTTGCAAGGCCGCGTTTGATTTTGCTTGATGATCTCTCCCTGAATCTAGAACGCAACTTTGCCAGCAAGAAAAGTACTGCCCGAATGTCCCAAGTCAGTTTGGTTGGCATAAGAAAATTTTCTTTGGGTAAATCGCAAGGACAACTGCATGCTGGGGCCAATCTAACTCACTATGAGGGTAGCTACTGGGGTGGTAAACGGATATCTGGCTCCGTAGGTGTGCAACTCACAAGGCAGATCGACAAAACGGAACTCTGGGCTTCGCTTAGAAGCTACAGTAAGAGGGACTCCGAAGGATTCTCGGAGCTTTTAGATAATAATCGTCCACTCACTGTTAATGGGTCAGAGGTCGCATTCGGTGCCGGCGTTAAGTTCGATTCAAATAGCCGGCTGGACCTCCGGCTTCGGCATAATGACGAGTCCAGTAATATAGATCTGTACCGAAATCGAGCATCCTTCATCCGGCTGGGCTACAGCTACTCATGGTAGACACAGATATAGCTGATAATTAAAAGCTATTGCGACTTGCGTAGGATCTATTCTTAGACTATCTTCTACGCGGTGTGCAGCTTTAGGTCTTAGATGGCCGTTGAGCAATTTAGACATCCTGACGGCAGATCGTGTGACGGCCATCACATATTTGCGGTAGTAGGTTGTGTAAAGTACCAATGCGCGATCTTAGTAACGCGCGACAGATTGCGTGAATTAAAAATTTATTACCTTGATCAAGGAGAAATACCATGGCTCTAACGAGTACACAGGTACATAACGTTACTGTAGCGATGTTTGGCGCCGCAGCTGGCGGCTACACAGAAGAACTTCAGGCGTTCGAATCACAGTCAGCACTGGTTGACTTCCTAGCAACGCTTGACCTGTTCGATACTACTTTCCCACAGACTACTAACATCGGCTTCGCAAACGCTCTGGTAGAGCAGATGGCGGCGTCTGCTACTGACGCAGGCAAAGAAGAAGCAGTTGACTTGATCATGGGCGCACTCGCAGAGGGTATGTCTAAAGCTTGGGTTATCAACTGGGCGATCGATGGTCTGTTGGCTACTACAAGCGCAGAGTTCGCTGATGCTAAAGCTGACTTTATGGCAAGTGTTGAAGGCGCTGTAGCATTCTCTGCAGAAAACGCTGACGTTATTGACCCTGCAGCTCTGCAGGCTGGTGTTGCTGCAACTGTTGCTGACTTGGCCCTCACTGCAGCTCTTAACGCTCTGGCGGCTGCTAACGAAGCTGTTGATGCGAACCTTGTTGAGCAGGCTGATTACCTCGAAGCTGCTTTCACTAACAAAACTGTTAAAGCGGTTGTTACAGACCAAACTGGTTCCGCGTCTACCAAAATCGAAGCTGATGATGTTGTCAAAGCTGACCTCGCGGGTGCTCACAATGATGCGGCTGATGCGTTGAACGCTAAAGGTAGCCTCGGTACTGCGGATCTTTATGGTACTGACAGTGCTACTACCAACGATACTAAGTACGCCAAAGTTGACAACGCAGGCAACGAAGAGGGCATGGGCGACGAGTTCAATGCGCTGACTGATTCGGTTCAGGATGCACGCATCGCAGCTGCAGAAGCAGTTCTACAGGCTGACATTGATGCAGCTCAAAAGACCGTCGATACTGCGGCGAAAGACCTCAAGACAAACGTCGCAAGCCTAGTGGCGGCGGCTAATGAGTCTAGCGATGCTCTCGTAGCTGCATTGGATGCAGAAGATGCGCAGGACGCGGCTACTGCTAACGCTCTTGCCGCGGCAGCCGCTGTTACTACAGATGCTAGCACGGGTTCAAGCGCTAAAGCTTTCGCGACGACTTCGACAGCGGGCGTAATCTCTTACGATGCTGATGGCTCTGGCGCTATCCCAGCGATAAATATTACCGAAGTGTCGACGGATGGTGTTGTAAGCTTCAAGAGCTCAGTAGTTACGTTGGATGCGACTACTGGTATCTACACTATCGAGAATGGCACCAACGACGCTACACTTGCCAAGTCATACCTTGATGCGGTTCTGGCTGCGGCGCAGGCTGATGTAGATGCCGACAAGGCTGTAACAACTGCACAAAACGCCTTGGCTGACAGCATCAATGCGGTTCTTGAAGCTCAGGATTCTACGTTCGACGGTGACGCAAACAACTACGCTAACCTGATAGCTGATTCTGCAGTAACTCCAACTCTAACTGTAGGCTCTGTTGCAATCGCAATTGATTACTCAGTAGCTTCTGTTTCAGGTAGCGCTACTACTGTCGCTGTTGGCGGTGATAAAGTAGATACTTACGCGGCAGCTGTTGCAACTCTGGAGACCAAAGAGAAGGCTCAGGCAGACTTTGCTGAAGCAAAAGCTGTTTGGTTGGCAACAGAAGAGTTGGTTGATGGCTTCACTGCGCTAGAGGACACAAATACTGATCTCGACACCGCCGTGACTGATGCAACTAATGCAATCACAAACGCTACAACTGCAGACCCAGCTGGTCTTGGTATCGATCTGTTCGATGGCGCGACTGCAACAATGAACGGTGGCGACGACGTATACCTCTATGCAGACGATACTGCTGGTACTGTAAACGCTTTCGGTCAGCAGGGTACTGACAGCGTTTACTTTGGCGAAGGCTACACTCTAGTGGCTCTCGACTCAGCGAACGACGAAGTCATCACTGACGACGTGGGCGACGTAGCTACTCTGGAGATCTTCTGGGAAGATACTTCAGCAGGTCTGGTACTGTGGGTTGAGGAAACTACCTTCGCAGGTAACGCGTCTTCTGCTACCAACGACGACCTGACTAAGATCACACTGGCTGGCGGCGTAGAAGGTGCAGACGTAACCTTCGCGAACGGCTACCTGTCAGCTGCTGATCTAGCATAAGACCCCATCTGTTTGAGTCTGCCCTCGGGTTGACTTAATTAGATAGTCTACTAACCCCTACTCTTCGGAGTGGGGGTTTTTCTTTTTATAGAACACTGACTTCAAGGAGACGACGATGCCCAAGTACATCCCCATCAGCCCTAAAACAGTTGAAGGCAAAAGCTGGATGCGTAACTCCATTGAGCGATACCAAGGTCAAGCACTCCTGCCTGTAATGCCCTCTGAGATCATGAACGCCTCGGGTGCCTTCCCACTAGCCTTCGTGCGTACTAAAGCAGGTCTTCAAATCGTCGCTGTCTGTGGCCAAGAGGCTGAACACAACCTGTTCATCAAACAGGGTAAGTGGCTAGGTAACTACGTCCCAGAGTTCTGCATGACCTACCCCTTCCAGATGGTGGTTAAAGACGAGAACGGCATTCTTATCTTTGACGAAGAGAGTGGCCTGATGCGTGACGACACTGAGGGCGAAGTCTTCTTTGATGCTGAGGGTAAACCTGCTGGCGCCCTTGAAGAGATCGTAAAGCTTCTTACGCGCGCGCAGGCGATGGCGCCAGCATTCGCTGCTGCTCTTAAAGCCATTGATGAATCTAAGCTCCTAATGCCATGGCCAAAAGAGCTAGCCGATAGTGCAGGCATCAAGATCAAAGGGCTGCAGATGGTCAACGAGAAGGCACTAGCAGAGCTGTCTGACGAGGACTTCCTGAAGGTGCGTAAATCTTTGCCTATCATCTATGCGGTCAATCTCTCCCTGTCACAGCGCCACCTGCTGGTACGTCTAGGTAAGCTCAACCCTAAGGCAGCGGCGGTAGAGGATGTAGCGACGATGTTTGAAGCCCCAGACGATACGTTGAAGTTTAATTTTTAAGGAGACGCAAATGCGTAAACTGGTCTTACTGAGTACTGTCGTACTGATGTCGGGTTGTGTTCCTTTCGTACCGTTTATCTGAGTAGAACCTAGCCTTGGCTGTTGATACCCATAATACCGCCACCTTATCACCTCATATCTAGCGGTTTGCTGTAACTCGTATCTCAGCAGTTACGATTCCTCTTGAGTAATCGTAAGGTAATAATGATCGCTGCTGCTGTGTTGGTTACAGGTTGTGTGCCGTTCGTGCCGTTGATCTGAATTATGCACTGATGCTCATCGGCTACGACCCGATG
>Ga0209961_1000425_pt1 | contig 14322 bp, 5 predicted proteins | sample SalPonA_B_H2O_MG_FD_185719 | JGI IMG/M metagenome (GOLD analysis project Ga0209961, IMG submission 185719) | Water microbial communities from South San Francisco under conditions of wetland restoration - Salt Pond MetaG R2A_B_H2O_MG (SPAdes)... | ecosystem: Environmental > Aquatic > Non-marine... | reverse complement strand
CTTGATCACCGTACCCTTCTTTACAATATGCTAGTGGTATTGCTGTTATATAGTCTAGCTCTTGTATTTGAGTGTCTTGTCCTGTACGCATCCAAAGAGGTAAAAACTCTCTCTGACTTTTGCCTATCTGTTCTAGGCTTTCTCTCATATTTGTTGTGTTACTAATGTGGAAAAGTGTTTCGTTTGCCTCATTAATAACGATAGCATCTGAGTCTGCCTTTACTGTATTCTTTTGATTTGGTATACGAGCACGTCTAGGATCGTTATCTGGTATTTTGACATCAACGTTTACTTCTGTTATGCCATCTCTTAGTATAACATCAACATCAGCATTGTCAATCTGTTGTATTAACTCGCCGCTTCTAGTTCCGATAGATGCTCTATCAGGACCGTCTAGTTCTACAAAAGTATCTCTTGATCTTCCTTCAACAGGAACATTAGGAATACCGTCACTGGTTGCTGCTGTATCGTCAAATGGTTCGTATGAAATGTTATCCGCTGTCATACTCGGCAGTTTCTTACCTGCAAATGTTTTAGCAGTTCTTCCTTCTTTTGGCTGTTGCGGGTCAACTACTTCTACATACACAACTTCATACACAACATCGTTAGTGCCTTCACGTTTTGCAACCGCTTTCTTAACGTCACCTAAGTAATAGTTCTTACGTTTATGCCATTTGGCACTCTTAGCAACAAACTCGTCTATTTGTTTTGTTTCTATACCTGCATATGCTAACATTCTAACCTTTTGCTGTATACCAAAGTTAGGATCGTTTGGTCTATATATTGCACTCGGAGGGAATACATTAGGGTCATTAACAAACAATTTGAATTCGTTACGTTGCGCTACTGGTAGTAGAGGTTGTATGTACAAGTTACTGTATAGTGTTTTGTCAGTGTCAACAATTTTTATATTAAATTCTTGTTCAATTGCACTATAACCAAATCTATCCTGCGCACGAATTGTAAATCTTGCAACTCGGTCTATGCTTGTAGTGTTATCATCGAATGTCATTGCACTGTTGTCAAACGTTGTAAGACCTAGTTTGTCTAGTTCGCCAAACTGTTGTGCTTTCCCAACAATTTCACCGTCATATTTTAATACAAGGCCATTTGGTAGTTTGCCGTCTATAAGAGTGTAGATCAGTTTAGCTTCAGGAACAGTAGTTTCTGCTTCCACTCTTAGTGTACTAATAAAGTTAGCTTTTAGTTCGCCTAGATCTGCAGGAGATAGCCATTTAATAGTAGAATCAACTTCACCTAATATTTTAATAGAGAACGTTTTTGCTGTTGCAGGATTGTTGATATCAGAGTTTGCATTAGTTATTAACTCTTTTTCAAAGAAATAATCTTCTTGTATACTCAGAGAAACTTTGTCTCCGACACTAAAGTCTGTGCCTAGTTCTAATGGCTTATCGAGTACTACTAGATCTTTCCCTACATCAACTAGTGTATAAACTAAATCTCCAGTCTTACCTTCGCCTAGTGTTTGACTGTGGAAGATTTTTTCAATTCTTGAAGCCCTTGATAATGCGTTATCAGGAACAAGCATGTCAATATAGCCTGCATCAGAACGATATATTGTAATAGGAAGATCTTCGCGTTCAAATATTCTACGGATTAGATCATCACGGTCTTCTACTACTCCTCCTAGTGCAGGAAGAACACCTGCTGCACTTTCACTAATGTCTATGTCATTCGTTGCACTAGTGATACGCCAGCGTTTATAAGGATAAACATTAATAACCGTATATTGTTCAGTGTCAGTAAAGTTTAGTCTACGTCCAACAAACTCTCTTTTGATAGTATCTGGTGCTTTTTCTACGTAAAAGCTACTTGCTTCTGATTCGCTGTCAATAGCAACAGTTAATGAGTATACAGCACGTAACGGAGTAGTTAGCGTTATTTTGTCATAATCTTCATTCGACTCGTCAATAGACTCAATAGTATATGTAAAGCCATTTAGAATAATGGTTTCTCCACGTAAATCGTCTACATCATCAATACCGTCGTTTAATTGTATACCGTCGATAGTATTTCTAGGCAGTTTATAAACTTTAAAACTAATCTTTCCTGCTAGAGTATCTTCATATACTGTTGCTGTAATAAACGCAGTATCAACATCGCCCGTGTAACGTGTTGCTCTAATAGTAAATTTGTATTCTGTAGTAACAGCAGGTTGATAAGGAACGTATCCTGCAATTTCGCCAGTGGTAAAGTCTAGTTTAGTACCTGGTGGAAGTTGACTCGGAGTACCGTCATTGTTCAGTTCGTCCATGCTGTACAATACCAGACCACTTAATGTTTCTGTATCTAGTATATCTAGGTAAATTGTAACGTTATTATCGGCACGTTTGTAACCTAGGTTAGCAGGAGTTAGCCATTGCGGTGTTCTAATGTGTGTATTGTCAGCTTTAAACACACCATTACCAACTTTCATTATACTGTTATCAGCACGTAAATAATCGTCACCTACAACATAAATTTTAAATTTACGTGTCGGAGCAGGTTCTGTTACACCGTCACTAACTGTTACTTGAAATTCATAAAATCTGTTTAGTTTCTTAGGTGACTGAGTATCTAAATTAAAGTCCCAAGTTACATTGTCATAGAAATAACTGTCAAATCCGTTGTCACTACGCCATGCAAAATCATTTGGATATGCATCATATGGTGCTGTATCCCAGCCTCCACTTTCAGCCTGTTTATCAAGCGCAAGTAAAGGTTCTACAACACCTACAATTCTTCCATCTCTTGTTAGTTCGATACCTGGTGGAAGACTTCCTGCACCTTCTGCAATATAATATTCTAATTCATCGCCTGCACTAACGTCTCTGTCAATAGCAATTAATTGATAATCGATAATTTCGTTGTCAAGGACAAATAAGTTTTCAGATGCGCTTATAGACAAGAATCCATCATTGGTTATCCATACTGGTTCATCAGGACCAGTTACTTTGATTATAAAGGTTCGATCTTGTATTGCTCCATCTAAACTTGCACGTAGTACAAATTTAAACTTTCTATCTAAAGGAACTTCAAAGGGTGTGCCAACTAAGTCAATGCCCTCTAGTCTTATGCCTGGAGGAAGCTCTCCGCTTATTTGAGTTACGGTAGCTCCTTCTACTACTGGTAAAGTTAGTTCTCCAGCATTAATCTTTATTCTTTCTTCTAGAACTCTGAGTTCATAGTTGTTTGGAACTGTCCACAAATCTGCCACTTAGTCTTCCTTTTAAACAAATGATCCGAAGTCCATCACCACCGGTGTAGGTACATCTACAGTGCCTAGATCAATATCAGTTGTTGCTCTAATGTAATCAAAGAAATTGTTTACTGTTGCAGCATCAGTTACAACACCACCGAAATCAAATGATTCATATGCACTTGCAAGCTCTCTGACATCAATGCCGTAAACAGTACTTTCAATATTTTGTGCAGTAAGTTCGTTTACATTAAAGATATTGTAATTTCCTGCATTTAACGGCGCAGCTAATACTGGAGTTGGATCGCTCGATAGTTGCGATACACCGCCAATTGTAATAGTGTTTGTTGCCTCATCTGCTGTTGTTGTTAATGCACCGTCACCGCGGATATTTAGCGTTGCGTTTCTAGCTAGTGTAAATGCACCAGTATCTGCAACTAGTGGAGTATCGCCTACGCCTGCGCCTAGTTTTACGTCTAAGCTAGTAACGTTGTCTGTAAACGCAACACTGCCGTCTGTGCTAGTTAGTGATTTAAACTGTAGGTCGTACCCGTCACGTCTATAAAATACACCTGCGCCCGAACCTGTATTTACACCTTCAGTTTTGTCGTCAATTCGTAAGTCTAAGTCTTCTAAACTTCTGTTGATCTTGATAAAGGCTTCGCGGAGGTCATCACCTGTTCCGTCGTTTGCAATTCTACCTATGTTAACTAGTTCTATGGCCATATGAGTATTCCTAATTTGTTAATAGTATTTATCTACTAGTGAGCAAGATAAATACACTAGACAAGGGAGATATCATGCCAAGACCATCATTTAACAACGTTGGATTAAGACGAGATCTTAATCTATCAGATCTAGAGAATAGAGAGCAAGCTCTTGATAACTTGCTTAATAACCTAGTCACAACCGATGACGGTTCGACTTTTGATAGAAACGACTTGCTAGATGCAATTAAAGATATTAGTAACACTAATGTTACTCAAAGAAGTATTGCACTAATGGCAGGTCTTACAGTAAAGAACACTGTAGTAGATCCAAATACTGGTCTTCTAGTAGATAAAGTTGCAGAACCTTTAATTACAGTTAAAAACCAAATTGATTCTATCCTTGCTACTACAAACGATCCACCGTTTTTCAACGGCGGCGATGGACTTACAGCAAGATTCTACGACACTGATGCTATTACAGATTTTAGTAGTCTTAATATAAATTCAAAAGGATCAGCTGTTGTTTCAGGATCTCCAGTAGTTACTAAAACCTACTGGACTAATGGTTTATTTGAATTCTCAAATAAACTAGACGATGCTCTTAATGGCGGGAACGGTGCAGTTCAGTGGACAGGTTGGTACACTCCAGATTCGAGCGGTCCTAGCACATTTAGTATTAGTACTACAGGTTATATTATTGTCGAATTTGAAAACGAATTTGGTGACTTAGAAATTAAAAGAAATATCTACAAACCACAAAGAACAGTTTATACTAATGCTATTGACCTTGAAGGCGACAATGTTAGGGTGCCAATACAACAAGGACAAACAATTGCCAACGGTGATAAACTAATTGCAGTTAACGATGCTAATAGAGACCCTATTCCGCTACCAACAGACCGTGATATTACTGTTGTTAGTGCAGGCACTACTAATATTACTCTTAGTGAATCTATAAACGAAACAGGCATAGGCGAAGATTGGGAGTTTATATTTGATAATTCCGATCTAATCGGTGCCGAAAGTTATAGTTTCAGTATTGTACTACCAGAACTTGAAAAATATGTTCCGGTGCAAATGCGTATTACATACTGGTATCCAGGTGACGAAGTAGAATACTTTAACAAAGTACTAGATGTAAACTTAACCACACAGTTGAAATCTAGTGGAGACTTACCTTACTGGTATCTGTATACTGTAATAGGAGATCAAGAGGAAGATCAGGGGTTTAAGGGATTCTATGACAAGCGTCTATTACTAGGAGGCGGGACAATTGGTCCGGAAACTGCACTAGTTAGTAGCCAATATAACAAATGGCTAAGTCTAAAACCTCTTATTTTAGCATACGATCCTCCTAGAACGTTTAATGATGCACTTAGAGGAGAATATAGATATAGTACTACTACGTCATCTAACGTAATTGGCACTTCAACTATTAGCCCATATACTGATAATCTTGAAGTCGGAAACATTGTTATAACTCCTGTAGTGCCAGATGGTGCGTTTATTACTGATATATCTCGTAATAATATTATTATTATCAGCGAGTTAGCAACAGAAGATGTGGCAGCCGATATTCAGTTTATGGATCACCGAGGATACTTAGGGAATACATTTGCATCAAGCAATGGAACACAAGTAACTATACCAGATACTACAGGGCTATTGCCAGGGACTGTGGTAATTGCAGAGGGCGTCGAAGAAGGCGACTATGTTCGTGTGCAAAAAATTCTTAACAGTAGACAATTCACTACTAATAGGGCGTTAAACTTAACTCCAAATCAACAAATTTATTTCTATAGCGACAAAGGATTAGCTAATAGAGCATATGATAATTTCTGTGCCGGAACTGCTGGCGCTGAAATAGAAGTTACTGCAACTAACGGGGACACCTACTTAATATTAAACTCTCTCGAAGGAATAACTAACGGAATGGTTGTACAAAGCTCACCATTTATTCCGTTTGATGTATCTGACCCTGATAATCCTATTATTACGTTTGTAGATGGAATCGAACCGACACAGGATAATTTAGTCGAGCTTGATCAAACTTCGCTAGTAGGAGGTAGTGGTTATACACCTGCTAGTGGTACAGCAACGTATGTAGACGTTCCTTTGACAGGAGGAAGCGGAACTAATGCATTTGCAGATATTACTGTTACTGATGGTGCTGTCTCAGCGGTTTCGTTGACATTAAGAGGCAGTGGATATACTGCCGGCGATTCCCTAAGTGCAGATGCTATTAATATCGGTGGAACTGTAACAACAGCATTTAGTATTGAAAATAGTGGAATAATTCCAAATAGTATAACAATATCACGAGCAGTAGCACATCCTGATAATAAAGATATGGTTGCTGGTATTACGCTAGTATTTTGTCCGGATACTACAACACAAAATAAAGAAGTCTGTGTTGTTCCACTTAATACTGCTCCTCCGTTTGTAGGTACAATCGACGGACTTAGAACAACTGACGGAACTGGCGGTACAAAGGATCTAAATCTTGCAGGACCAGATGCTGTATTAAATGTGCTTAATTTACGTGCAGAGAATGTAGGAAGTATTGTAGAATTAGGCGAAGAACCAGCAAAGGCATTTGACAGAAAAATACCTATTACATGTGCAGGAACAGCATTTACAATTCTAGCAACTACTAATAATTCGCCTACATCTTAGGTTTGATTTAAGCACAAGAAGTAATCAATGCCATCTATATTCACTTTAATTTTGTGAGTAAAAGAGGCATTGTTTACTGTGCCACTTTCATTAATTGGCGAGATACCTTGAATCTCGATACCTTGATTTAACTTTAATGTACCTGTAGTTACATCTAAACTTAAAGTTGTAAGTGCAGTTACAGTATCTTCCCAAGGATTAAATGTGTCCGAAAACGCACGTATCTTTTGAATGTTTGTAACAGGACTGGTAGGATCTGTAATATATAGTCCTGGACTATTTGCTGTAACACCTTCACTACGAATTAAGTCTGCAGGGTCACGTATAGTAAACATGCCTTCCATTGTAAAGTCTACATCTGCTGCAACATCCTCGTCATTAACGAATTTACTTTTTGCTTGGAACTTTGCAATATCTAAATACTCATAAATTTCTTGGAATTGATTTGCATATGTATCTTCTTGATCTACTGCAACAGTCGAGTCATTATTATCAGTACCAGTTCCTAAACCTGTACTAAAGCTAGCAGTATTTTCTAAGACTCCTAGCTTTGCTATGTTTTCTAAAAGTACACCGTTATTGCGTATTACTACAAAATTCGTTGTTGGTGTAAATATAAATTGGTTTTCTAGATCCTCGTCAGTTGCAAAACCAAAAGTAAACTCGCCGTCACTTTGTGCAATGTATAAGTTGTCTCGTATTAATGTACCATTTTCTAGCTCTATTCTAACCCTATCACCATTAGTGTAAACAGCACTTCTTGTAGCTGCAATTTCAGCATCAGTATTTACAATAGTAATAAGACCTGTAATGCGATCGTATTCTCCATCTAGTACTAGTAATCGAGACTCGTTTTTAAGGTTATTAATAAACAAACTGATATCGTCAGCAATAGGCGCTGTGCCTAAGTTGTTTAGTGCCTGACGGTCTAATTCGTTTTCTTTTAAGTTTCCGCTTTTTACAAAGCCTTGTACACTTGATGTTGCCATTTTATAACCTCATATTCCAGCCTTTGGCTCTTAAAAATTCAATTTGTTCTACTGCTTCGCCTGTTGGTGTAGCAGTGTTACGCAAGTTTACACTTACTCCACTTCTTGGATTATTTTCATAATTTCCTACAAGATCTGCTACAAGTTGATTTACTGCGCCTGTCGGTAAGTTTGGATTGTTTGATATATCAAATGCTCTTAACGCACGAGCACCTACTAACGATCCTGCTGTGTAATCGGTAAAGTTATTATTATTTGCATACAAATCATACATTCTTTCCATATTTCCAACAGTAGGGAATTTACCTGTAATCTGATTGTAGCTAATAAACAGTCTGCGCATATTAGGACATTCTAATCCATCAAATCCTGTTAGCTCATTTCTGTGCCAATAGGCGTATGCAAGACTTGGACTGCTAATTACAGGAATAGTTCCGCTAAATCTATTGCCATAGAAATGTGTGTAGTAACATCTCGGGTTGTTAAACAAGTTAGGCAGCGGCCCAGTTAGGTTATTTTGTAGTACAACAATATAACGTAAATCTGTCATGGCACTTAGACTTGGCAAGTTTCCGCTTACACCCCTATTAAAGCTGCGTACCCAAATACCTTGCATCCCGGTTGGTTTTGAGAACACTTCCGGATGCATAGGGGAATTGAGTAGGCTGCTGCTTGACAAACGGAAATATCTCATTGAACTTGCACAATCGTCAAAAATGTCTGCGTCTAATACATATTCTCTATCAAGTACTTTCGGTATATCTGAAGTAATAGTATTAGTTGATAAGTTAGCGATAAATGTAGCACCTTTATCGCTACTTGCTGCACCAACTTGTGTAAAGTCTTCGTCCGTTGGGTTATAAAAAATAGTGTATGATTTACCATCTTCCATATCACTAGCATTAATTACTTTGCCGCCTGTTAATCTGCTGTATCGTGAATCAAATTCACGCAACTGGGTATTCCCTGAAAATTTAGGAACAGGACCATTATAATAGTTAGAGTATGCATATAAACGACCCAATTTGCCGCAGCCTGCAAATTTATATGCTCCTGCATCTGTTACCAATAGCCCTTTATCATCAGCACCTGTATATCTACTATAGTGTGCAAAGAAATTTTCTAAATTTACTTTGTTACTTAGATTAGGAACATTAATATTATTAGAACCGCCAATGTTGACATAGTTAATAGCATCACTTGCAATGCTAAAGTTTCTTTCAACAATATTATTAGAGTATAACTGTATCTGTCTCAGGTCAGGCAAGTCTTTTACACTTTGAGGTATATTGTCAAAGCTGTTACGATACATGTAGTAGTTTTGTACAGTATCGCTTACTTCAGGTGTACTACCAGTAGGATCATCGCCGTCTCTGTCAAAGAAACTCCTTGCTCCGCCGCGGTTATGACTATTTAAATCTAGTGTAATCAAACCAGGTAATCCTACAGTTACGTCTTCTACTCTAGCAAATGTAGCAACTGTTTCAGTTGTAGATGTAGCTTTGAAAGTAGTACCTAGATCATTATCTTCAGCACCTAGTGTAGTAAAGTCAAAATCTACATTATTAGTAATACTATAAGTTCTGTCAACTTTAATTTCGTTAGTAGTACGTTCTTCGTTGTATCCCGGACGCATTTGTGCGGTGATACTTCCGTAGAATGTATTACCCATGTATAAATTAGTAATAGTTGAAGGAATACGTTCTAGTACGTTTTGATTAAACTTTCTTAAATCTGGATCTTCACCTAATTCAAATGGATTTTCTTTAAGAGACAGCGTTTTAAGATTTGGAGCAAAAGAGTTAATGTCTGGAAAGTTTTTAATAACATTTCTTTCTAAAGATAAGCTGTTTAGATTTTCTAGTCTTGCGGCTGGAAGCTCTGATATGCCCGCTGCATTTAGAGGCAACGTTGTAATGTTGTTTGGATTATGATATATTTCAATGTTTTTCTGTGCAGCGCGAGTGTCTCTGTATTGCAAAAAACTTCGTGTAGCAGATGTTGCAACATTTTCATATTCTCTAGTAAGATACGGTGTTGACACATTTACAATGCGCCAACTAACTTTCCCATCAGTTTTCAGTCTAACATCACTGTCTAAGTTACGGAAGAATCCTTCAAATACTAGAGGAATACCTTTCATTGCATATAGGTAAACAGTTTGCCCACCTATTGTTGCTTGTATCTTGTGTGTTGGAACTTCAGAATCTCTAAAACGCACTGCATCAGCAGAACTAGTTAATGCTAGATTAGGTACGATTACTTTACCGTCTACTTCTATTTGAGATCCATAGAAAATAGGACTTGCTGCATTAGATGGGTTTTCAGGTGAACTCCAACTTGATACACGACTTGTTGAAATATCAGCAACTTTCAATGTTGTATTATCGTCGTCGATATATCTGTACTTAATAGCACCTGCACCTAGTACGCCATTAATTGTTAAGTTGCCTTTGAGTGTTTCAGTAGTACCTGCTGTCTGATTAATGATATTTGAATATTGTTGTGTATCGTTATACAGACGTGTAAGGTATTCTGGTAGTGGAAGTTTTAGTCCACTTAAACTTTTAATATCATCAGCAGTAATGTTCAAATCGCCTGCTGCATTTCTTATAATATCTAGGTCTTCTATGTTCACTCCTAGATTTGCAAGTGCTTGTGTATTACTTACAATATCAGCAAGGCTTCTGTTTACGTTTAGACCAAATTTAATTTCTCTTCCGATTGCCATTAATTATTCTTCCTTGGTTGTAAGGCTTACGCTTACAAGATTCAAATCATTATTAATCATGCTGCGACCTGTGACAAATGTTGCTGTTGTATTTAACAAACCTGGAGATATAGTTGTTCTATCTGGTCCGTAAATACTGTCTAAACTAATTGTGTTATTGTTTAAAGGACTTACATACAAAGTGTCTTTAAGTTGTCCCGGACGTAACGGGTTAGTGTTTTGTGTGTCAACACTTGTACTTGCTAATCTTTCTTTTTCAAGATAGTTAGCTGCCGGTACACCACTTTGTGAATTACCAGTAAACACTACATCTACACCATCGTTTGTAATCCATTCTGGACAAAACGCTCTAGTTGTTCCGTTAATAAACTCTGTAATAGTTACATTGTTCATTCTAGCATTATCTCGTAACCAAACTGTTACATACAACGGCTTTGGCTGGTAACTAAAGATTCTAGTGTTGCTTATGTCTTTTCTGTCATCGCCCGATAGTGTACGAGTTGCAAGATTAATTGGACTTAGACTCATTGTGAAACTTCCATTTGCAGGAGCACCATCTACTTCTGCATAATAATATAGATCGCCTTGTTGGTTACCTATATAAGATGCAATATTACTAATAAATCGTACTCCGCTAGCCTCTCCGTCTTCACCAAACTCTCCGCCGATGATTGCTATGTTTAGTATTTCACTAGGTTCTTGCTCCCATATTATAAAAGAGCCACTTTCTGAAGTAACTGGATTTGTAGTTGTATAAGAAACTGTATATTCAATTCTATCTAAAATAGTACATCTTAGGCTACTGCACACGCCGCTATCTAATCCTGCCGGCTGCGGAAGTCTATAATCGATATCCATTCTTATACCAGCAGGCGCATCGCCTTCTGTTTGCTCAAATCCATCTCTATTGTAGTAGATGCTCGATTGTGTAAATTCTGCTGTTAGCAGATCGTTAATGTCTGCGTCAATTTGTGTAATACCGTCCGATAATTCAAAACCTAAGCGTGTTCTCGGGTTGCCTAACGCATCGTTTTCTGTAATTAGTACAGGCTTGTTTTCAGTGACGCCTACAAGAAATTCAGCGAAGTGTCCAAAGCCGTCTCGAGCTACAGGATTGAGAAAGTTTAAGTCAAACCCGTCGCCTGTGATAGGATATAAACTTCCTGCAATTGCTCCGTAGTAACTGCTAAATCTTACATTAGTTGTATCTACACTAGATAACGGAGTTTCTACACCATTTAGTAATACGCTACTTGGTAATTCTCCTGCTGATTTTATATAGTAATCTTCTAAACCTACACGTTGGATAGTAGCATCGCTTTCACTGATACGATTGACATATGTACTCCATATACCGTTTGCAATAAGTTTAGAGTCGTCGTCTTTTAAACGTAGTATCGGATTACCTTCGCTAGTTCCTCCACTAGTATAATTTCCCATTAAACTACCGTCAATCGGAATAGTAAGTGCTGCATCACCAAATAATGCAAACTGTGTATCACTTAAAACATCTAAATAATACGTATTAAAGTTTAGTTCTGTCATTCCTACTACATTTTCAATAGTAGTTTTCATACCTGAATAATATCCGTGATTTGTACTAGTTGTTACAATAGCAGGACTAGTATTTGTGATTGTACTAATATTAACAGGGTCATATGGATTGATTGTAAAGTCAGATCCATTGCCAGAGATGTTAATGCTTCTAACAATACCGTTTTGTTTAGCATGTAAACTAGGAGCATAGTGATGACCAAACGCAGGGCAGCCGTCAACTTCAACTAAATTAATTTCAGTTAGCTGATCACAGTCAACTTTTAAGTCTACTGGAAAAACGTTTTTCTTGTTAGGCTTACCTACACCGTCTCTGTTAAAGATTTCTTGCTTAGGATAGATACCTGCAAGACTTTGATGACGTAAGCTGTTTACAATATTATCATCCGAATCGTAAGAGTAGTATGCGCCACCGCCGTTATCACCACCGTCGATGTAACATGAAGCACCGTACTTGTAAAGGTACTGTGGAGCACGAATGTTTGTTGTGTTGCGTATGTCCTGTACGTAAATAAATCGGAAGTACGGATCCTGCAAACACGGTTCACCTAATTGGTTTTCAATTGTTAGTGTGTGCAACAATACCCAACGAGCATCGCCGTTATCTACTGGTACATAAGCATAAAACTTAGCACCAATTGCACCATACCAACCAAACTCAATTTTGTACATTGTAACTTTAGTTGGTTCTAACAAGTAACCCGATGGTCCGTTACCGTTTACTGGGTCACCGTTGAAAAAGTCTCGACTGATTACTAGTTCATAAAATTGTTGATCATTAAATGGTTCTGAGCTAGTTACAACTTGTTGGTCTTCGGGTTGGAAGCCCATTCTAATTAGTACTTCGTCTGGAAGTCTTACTGTGCTTCGACGCACAATGTTAAATTCTGGTCCACGTACTTGATAAACGTACTGATCTGTTGGATTGCCTATACCCCATTCGATGATATTATCTGTACTTGCTTCGTCACGTGAACAACGGAAACCATATGTGTATCCTGAAATACGTCCTGGCTGATAACGATATGCTTTCTTACTCTGTAGTTTACCGTAGTATCTTGCCCCGCCGCTTGCACCTGGGCGTGTATTAGTAGCGTCAAAGCCGCTTGGAAATGTTATTGGTTGTCCTGTTGCAGGATGTAGCAATAGACCGTCTCGCATATCCATCCATGCTTGACACCACTTTTCGATTGCATCGTAACCGTCTTGTTCTTCTAATAGATATTGAACATCGTTGTTTGAAACTGTTACTGCACTTCCAGGAAGAAACTTTTCTTCAGCAAACTCCGGAAAAGCACCTACAAATTCTTGATATAAAAGATTTCCTAGAGTGATAAATGCTTTAAAGCGATCAAACTCTGCTTCGTTGTAGTTAGGATTTCTAGGACCTTCAGCAAACGTGTATGCTACTGGAAAACTTTCAATTACAAGTGCTTGTTCGTTAGTTTCTTCAATTAATCGAGTACTGTAGTGATTACCGTAAGTTTGGTTTCGTCTGCTGTACCAACCTGCTGGACGACCAAATACACCGTTGTAGTTGAAAAATTCCCATTCTTCCGGGTTACGTCCGTAGGTACTTACGTCCGAAAACAAACTTAGTTGTGTTTCTGCTCGCGGAATACCTAGTAGCGTAGTCGATACTTCTGATGTTTCAGCAAACTGCTCTTCGATTCCTAGTGTATAATCTTCGTCATTGTTAATGAATACTGGACTAGAGTTTTCTGCTTTAGAAAGTGCTTCTACAGGTCCTTCCGATTCTGTAACAATTATCTTGTTGTTAGCGTCCCTTAATGGAACGCCCTTAACAATGTCGTATAACGGTTCAAATGTAATAGTTTCTGGAATTGGAATTCTATCGAAACCTATCTTAATTTGGGGCATGGATTATTGCTCCTCCCATGTTAAGCTAGCACTCAACGAAACTAGCGGTGTATTACTGTATGTATTGTTACTGTATGTAGCAAGGAACAGTGTTTGTAGTTCGTTTGTGAGTGGATAACTTATGTACTCCTTATTATAATCAAAGTAAGTTGCTAGATCAAAGTCTTCGGCACCTGGCGCACAATAGTAGCTTGCTAGTTCTGTGCCTGAACCTGGAATCGGTGTTTGCGCTCTTAGTGCAACTTCTACAGAACTTAGACGTTCTTTTTCGAAAGTTGTTTCAGAAGCAGCAAGTGAATTACCTTTTGGATCAAATATTCCTTCTTTTAGGAATGTTGCTCCTACTGCTAGTTCAAGTGTACCATTGTAAATATCTTCTGGGTAGAAGTAGTACAAGTCGTTTACTTTTTCTAGTCTTCCAAGTACACTAATTAATGTTTCTGAACCATTTAGACTTGCACGGAAGTAACCGTATGTAAACTGTCCGTTTTGTGACAAGTAATCTTGGTTTGAAACACTGATTACATAAGAATCGTTTATATCACTTTCTGCTGTAATACTCAACGATCCTATTGTAGGAGT
>Ga0209961_1000424_pt1 | contig 14333 bp, 6 predicted proteins | sample SalPonA_B_H2O_MG_FD_185719 | JGI IMG/M metagenome (GOLD analysis project Ga0209961, IMG submission 185719) | Water microbial communities from South San Francisco under conditions of wetland restoration - Salt Pond MetaG R2A_B_H2O_MG (SPAdes)... | ecosystem: Environmental > Aquatic > Non-marine... | reverse complement strand
AACTCATGAATATCTAATATGTCTGTGCGGTATGCTTGTTTAATGTTGTTGTAGATTCTGCGTTCTAACTCAAGCAACAAGTCATCACGGAAGTCGCCATATGCTAGTGTAATACTACCATCGTGACCTTGTATTACTGTACGTGGCTCAAGCGTAGTATCGTCAACATAAATTTGTGGTTCAAAAGCAGGATACATTCCTAGTTTAGTAGGAGTGCTCGGAACAAAGCTACCGTCAGTAGTATCATATTCAAAGATATCGATAATGTCACGGAATTGTTTTTCAGCAGTTACACGGATAAATCCTTCTTCGTTGAACGTGTAATCTTTACCGTGTGTAAGTTGTACATTGTTTAGGTAAACCAGTACTGCTTTTGCAGTATGATCACTTAGACTAAATGGTGCGCTTAATGCAAAGTAATCGCCGTCGCTAGCTTTTACTTCGTGCTGAATGTGTTTAGCACCACCTGTCGGAACCATGTCTGTAAAGTAGAACGGCATACGCTGAGTTTTCTGAGCGTTAATAGTACGCATGATTAAATCAACGTGCTGCTTAGGATATCCGTCAAATCCTAGTGTTTCTGCTGTCTGGATAAATTGACGTTTGAACTTAGCATATTCTGCTCTAGCAAATTTTAGTGCTTTAACAATATTTGCTTCTTTATTTACAAGGTGATAAATTGCTAAGTTAGCAGGACCAGTATGTTTTACAAATCGCTTGCCGTATACATCTACGTCACCTAAATCACGTAGATTACTTGTTCCTGGATATGCTACGCCTGCATAGTTAGGTGCGTCTTCAACAATAGTACCTACGTGATCGATAACTTCACCTAGAGTAAACACACTCATATTAGTGTTTAATGGGTTACGTTCTAGGTTGTGTGCAATTTCGTAGTAACCGTTTAGATTCTTATCACTAGCACTGTAACATTTTAGTACAACGTTATCGTCAACTGACAAGTCGTTTATAAATCTAATATACGCTACACCGTTTATTCTGTCAATAGTATAATCTGTGTTTTCAACTTTTACATTGTTATTTAGAATAACTTTAACACGCAAGTCATTTAAATCACCGCTGCGATCAAATACATCAACTGCAAAGTTGTTTAGTTGTGTATCGACAACATATTGTCTAATAACAGCTTGTCTACTCGGTCTGTTTGCTTTTGTCCAGCCATTCTGTGAAACATAATTTGTAAGGTCTTGATATTTTCTTAGATAACCAGTTTCAGTTTTAATTGTTAAAGTGTCGTTATTGTCTTGGTAGTCAAACGAATCACTAATTAACGGAAATTCAAAACTAATATCGCCTAAGTTTTCAATAGAACGATAAGTTAAACCAAATCCTAATTCGCTGTCTGCTGCTTCTACATCGCTTTCAATGTATGCAAATACTTTGTTACCTTTGAATCCAGATACAGGGTAAACAGTGTTATCACCAAAGCTATCACCGTTTTCGTCAAACATATCAAACAACGGTGCTTGGTTAACTTTAGTTTTTTCTTGTGCAGGTACCCAAGTGTCGCCATTATACCAGAATAGTTTACCGCGGTACTCGTTACCGTTACGTACAATTACAGTTTCGTTTTCTTGCGGTAGTGTGTCGTCGGCTTCGATTAGGCTAATTTGTCTATTGCCGTTAAAGTTAATAAATGAAACTTCGTATACCTTAGCACGTACAAGAATGTCTGTTTCGGCAGCAAATATAATTCGCATACCTTGTGCTAACTGTGTTCCGTCGACATTGTAACCTGTTGCGCCTTCAACTGTACTAAATGCATCTGTAGTAATTGTGTCAATTACATCAATGTCTTTCTTAGCCTGTGTACCAAAGTTGTATAGTTTTAGACCTGCTTCAAACTCAACAATTGGACGGCTAGCTCTAGCACTTTGATCTAAGTCAGGTTCTTGATTATTATAAATTGCACTCGATTCTACAACACTTTTGTGGAACCATTTGTTGTAACGTGACCAGGCGTTTCTATCGGCACTTGCTCTATTAATTACAATGTAATCTTTTACAGTGGCAAACGAGTTTGCATTACCAAACGGAAGTCTGTCAAATCCTGCACTGTCAAACGGTACTAGTACATCACTGCTGTAAGCGGCAGGAATTGTTAAATCGTTTTCATTAACAAGACGAATTTTGTCGCCTACTCCTTCAACATACCATTCGTCGTTTGCATATTCAGCAGGTGTAACTTCCCCTACAAATCTAACTTTTAGGCCGTTTGAGAATTCTACTGAGTTAGCACTTTTATAAGTTTTAGCACCGATAATTTCATTAACATCAATAGCAGTGTTTTCTTCGATATTCATTATCTTAACAAGACCACTTGTGTTAATGCTGTTTTGGCTTGCATAGTACAAACGATCAGGTGCTTCTAGTGCTACTTCAAATTCAATAACACCTTCTTCAACATTTACAGGAGCAATTTCATTTCCGTCTAGATCGTAAGCCTTCATGTTTTGAACATAAAGTGAGCTTTCGTTTTCGCCGCCGCCAATAGTGCTTACTAACCAGAAACCGCTGTCAGTTTGCTTTACTTCTGCAGGTGTGTCTGCAAAGTTTAAGTTAGTTGAGAAGCTAAATGGATGCCCTGGAGTGTTAATTTCAAAACGGTAAGTTTGTCCTCTGAACAATCTTAGGCTAGGATTTGGCTCGAACCCCGGAGGGCTAAATTTGTATACTGTATTATCGTCTTGATCTTCAACTGTAACTGTGTAAGTTGTAGTAACTTCTTTAGACTGGCCAAATACTGTAACAGTTTGTGGTCCGTTTGGTAACCAGTAGTATTCACGGAAGTTTACAAGTTTATCCCAGTCTACATTAGGATTCCATGCATAGTATTCTTGGCTGTTTAGTTTGCTGTGGTTAGCAACATTACCATTAAAGTTTGCAACTTGGTTTACAAGGTCAGTATAATCTCCATAAAACTTAACATTGCCCAAATCATCTTTAACTACAGTTGCAGGTTCAAGTTGGCGTGTTTGACGTTGCGCACTTACATCTTCGATATAAGTGTCGCTTGCTCTAAAACTTTTAGCTGTTGTTCTACCAAAGTATCCACTTAGTTTTTCAGCTACACCAGGTTGAATTAACTGATCAAGTGTACTAGTTAATAGTTTCTTATTTGCCTGAGTTCTAAAATACTTAGGTAAAAAGTCTACACTAGTACGCTTTGTTTCTTGACCATCTACTGGTAATGGAGATTCTTGCTGATCTTTATTGTAAGCCATTAATTACTTCCTATTAGCTACTCTGTATGCCTGTACTATTTGTAATCGCACTTGCAGTAATTACATTCCCGTCTGCATTCAATCTTGATGCAGTAATTTCGTCTATAAGTTCTACTTGGTCAACTGTTGCACCGTTAATGAAAATTTCGTCTGCTTCTGAACGTATTTCAAACAAACTACCAAATGTTTGTGCAGTTTGTTTAGGAACAATTACCATTGTTACTAGATCAGGTGCAAGTCTATTCATAACATATGTTGCCAATTCTTGGAAATAAAATGTATCTCCAAATTCCCAGTTTTCTAATGCAAAGTATTGGTTAACTGCATCAATTACTCTTGTTTTAACATCGTTGTCATTTAATACAAGATCTGGGTTTTTAACTAGTTTAAATGTTGCTTGTAAATCTGAATTTGCTTGCGGACCAAATAGTACTTTGTACTTAACTGGATGATAAACAACTTCATCAGATATTGATTTAATTTTATTAATTTCTTTACCGTACAATCTAAACAGTTCGTCGTTGCTCGGTGGTAACGGACGTTGTGCTAGCTGTCCGTCTAAGAATAAACGATAGTTTCTGTCGTAGTTCTTAGTTAGCATGTAAACATCAATCAAGTTACTTGCGCTTGGATCAATACGTGTATTGCTATCAGCAGCATGAACGTAATGGAATTTAAGATTGTCTCTGCCTAAGAATGCTCTGTAGTTAGATGTAACTACAAACTCCGGAACACTAGCATTCAATACTTTAAATGAATTAGTATCTTCAAAGTAGAACACATCTCCGTCATTGTACTGACTTAACTGTCCAGGAGCAGTTGGTAATTCGCCTACTTCTGTTTTAAACAATCTAATGCCTGCGGCTTCAAAGTCTACATAACGGAAGTCTTCAGTTCCTGCTTCTGTAAAGTACTTTTCAAGTACAATTGTTCTTGCATATAATTGATCAATTCTTTCTTCGGCATTATCAGGAACAATGTTCGAAAGTACAATTGCATTAAACAATTCTGGATCATCTAATGTACCGTCTGAATCAGTATCGGCAAAAGTAACTTCTACTTTAGTACTATCAACGTATCCTTCACGATCTCTATACTCTTCAAGAATTTCCCATTCAAAGTTTTCTGCAAAAGGAATGGTACTTTCAGGCCTTGTGTTAATGCTCAAAACACTAATTTTGTCTTTGACAATCTTACCTGTTTTATTATCGTACACTTTATCGCTCGAATCATAATAAAATCGTATTTCGTTATCGCTTTCAAATACATATCGTAAGCCCCGATATGTAACTGTGTATGTTTCACCGTTTGTTTCAAACAATACTAACCAGCTGGAGTCAAGATTTAAGTTACTTACATCTCCTGCAAAACCTGTACTAAAGTCACTTAATTTATTAAGGTTGGTATTCTTAATCAGGCGCCATTCTCTTGCATCTGTGTCATAACGTAAACCAAAGTCGTTGTATGCAAATGTTTGATCAATAATTTCTACTTTTAGATCGTCTGAAACGCTTTGTGCTAATTTAGGTAATAGTTGATCAATTTGTGCGCCTGTCGGAATCTTATCAGCAAATGTAATAGGTCCGCGGAATATATCAGCATCTAAATTTGCACCATTACCAACTACTTGAACAACTTTAGACCAAATATAATCTTTATCACCTACTTTTGTTACAGGACGATTAACAATATTATTGTTTCTGTCAAAACATTTATTCGAATCTCCAGTAACAAATTTAGCAACTGTTCCTGCTTCGATATATCTTAAATTATTAGTTGTAGCAGTGCCAACTCTTAATGTTTGTAAATCGATATCATTGAAATACCCTGTAAATGTATTTGTATCTTCTGATACTGAATTCCAGTACGCTCCAATATCTGTAGTTACTAGATCAGCATATCTGTCTGCGTAAAAGTGTTTTAGTTTTCTATCTCTTAAAATAGGTTCAATTAAATTAATTACTACACCTTCGATATCAGTTTGTGTACTAAAGCTGAACGAAGACTTATTTTCTACAAATTCTTTATAAATGACACCGTCATTGCCGTATAGATTAGTTTTACTGTATTTGCCGGTTGCGTCAATTAAATCAAAGTAACGACTAATACCGCTTGATGTTCTATTAACGCTTTTAACTTTTACAATGTCTTGACTAACTGCAAGAGGAGCTACGTTATAGTCTTCGCCTGTAATCATACGGTTTTGTGTGTAGTATGTTGCAGGTGCATTTGTTTTAATGCTTAAATTACTTTCCGATGTATTTCCGTTTGATACAGTGTATTGTAATCCAAAAGTAATTGTTAAATTCTGTACTTTACCTGCTTTGCTTAGGTATGGTATTTTAATTGTAATACCACGCATACTTGCAGGAGTAATAATCATGCTGCGGTTTGCACTTGTGCGGTAATATGCACGGAAGTTACCTTTTGGCAAATTACCAAAAACACCGTCACTAAAGATTAAATTGATACGGTCGTCTACACGAGTTAGGACGCTGTAAACATTTCTAATGCCTTTGTTAATGCTGTTATAGATAATGTTATTACCTTCTACTGCATCTAGTTTTGTCCAAAACTCTGATTCGTTTCCGTTAGCATCTAGTTTGTAAAGCCATACATCTGAATCATTGATGTTAGCAGCATCAATAGCAACTGTTTGGTTTTCAGTTGGTTGTGTAATAGTAAATTGGCCATTGCTTAGTGTGCCTTGACGGAAGTGTGCAAAGAAGCCCGAGTTAGAACTTCCAGCACCTTGGCCGTCATCTCTGTATACAAATGCAAAGTTGTTACCAGGAATTGGAGGTTCTTCTTGTAGAGCACCGTTTTCAATATCTGTACTAACAATTTGGAATTTAGTTGCTTGTGCTTCAATTGTCTTTTCAAAGCTGAATACAGGAACGTTAGTGTTAACACCATTTACACGATATTGTTCTGTGCTAATTCCTGCTACATCTTCGACTTTGTTTGGACGTCCGAAAACACCGTTTACCGGAAGTGCAGCATTAAGTACTTTAATAAACTGTTCATACCAGTTTGAGTTAGTGCTATCATTCCATTGTATTGTACTGCCAGCAATGTTAGTACCGTTCGAGTCGATAATATCTTCGTCAGTTTTAACTGCTGTAAATTTAAGTAAGCCGTTTGCTGCTTGGTTTCTGCGAGGGTTGTAGTTGAGCATACGTGCAAGACGTAGCACACTTTCACGGCGTTCAGCAAGTTCAAGGAAGTTTTCTCTAGCATTTAAGTCAACACGGAAAGCAAGGTTTTGACCTAGGAAAGCAATTAGATCAATTAGTGCTAGATATTCACTTGATTCAATATAGTCGTTAAAGTCCTCAGGATAGTTTTCTCTAAGGTAAGTGATCATTGTTCGACGTAGATTGTCGAAATCGTAACTTTGAAAATCTGCGTTGCGGAATGATTGATAAACTCGTTTCCAATCCTCTGCAACCAGTAATCTATTCTGTCTATCTGTTGCTGACATGTGCTTTCCTCTGTTATAAGGTATTTATCGTATTTAGAAATGTGCGTATATAATCTACGCTACTAATCCGTTGTCTTGATCAAACTGCAAACGCATAGTTTCAGCGATGCTGTAATCGAGATAGATAAGCGTACATTCAATTTGTATACCGCTTTCATATTCGTTTACAACTACTTGGTCAGCAGTTACACGAGGATCATAATCGATAATATCTTGCACATTATCAACAATTGCTTGTTTTAAATTTTCTGTAAGAGGATCAAACAACACATCCCAAATAATAGTACCAAATTCAGGATTTTCTAGTTTTTCGCCTTGACGGATATGGAAGTGATTGATAATATCTTGCTTGATTACAGCAAGATCATATAAACGAAAACCGTCATTTGCTTCGTTTACTGTACTAATGCTACGGTATGCAGAACTACTAGCAGGACGCTTTTGCGTTTGCGGGTCGTCAACTCTTACACGTTTATATAAATTCTTTTCTAATGTGCTCATAACGTATTTACCTTATGCTAGACCCTGTGCAAACCATGCACTTTCCTCAGCTCTACGCTGTGTAAGACCTGCTAGTCTCTGTCCGCCTGCTTTATCATATAGTTTTATGGCAGCCATAATTTCTTCGTCTGTACGGCTGTTGTTTGCAGTTACTTGACCTAGCCAACCGTAGCCGCCATTGTAAATAAAACTTGTCAAAGCGTTTATCTGTTCGTCGCTCCAGTTTCTACCGTTTCGAAGTCCAAAAGCAACAACGTAGTCTCGACGCCTTTGTACGTCTTGTGCTAGTCTTCTTTCTGCTTCTGCTTCTGTAATAACTTCTGTAGCTCGTCTTGCTCTTGTTCCGTAGCCATTTGTATATTGATTATAATCCCAAAATGCTCTTGCATGGAATCCTTCTTTAGATTTAATGTATTCTATTAGATCATTTGGAACAGTTACAGGACCTGTATAATCTGGAATTTCTCCTACTTCGCCGTCATTGCGGTTTTGTCCAGTAACAGATTGTGCTCCAGCTGCTCTAGATTGTGAAGTTGGATTTAACGGTTGACGTCTATCACTAGTTGCTTCGCCTGCACTATTTCTATTCTTTCTAAATGTATCCGGAGTAAACAATACCGAGCCGCTTTGAGGTTCACTATAGATATCTTGTATATCTGTTTTTTCTGGTTTAAATTCTAACGGATTTAAGTTTTCGTGATGTGGCCAAGGTTCGTGCATTGGCATACGTTTAACAATACTAGATATGCCGCCACCTGATACTAATCCAGCTGTAACATTTGGCAAGTTAAATGTTGGCTGTGCTGCAACTTTAGCACTTTCTGTTGCAGGTGTTGGCTGATTTGCATCAGAAGATTTACCACTGTTCCAATAGATTTCGGTTGCATCGGCTGCAATTTGTGTAGATGCAACAAGATTCATATAATCACCTGATTGTGCATTTAAATTTCCACTAGCTTTTAGATCTACTGTACCTGCTGTTGCTTCTAACTTGTACGATGCATCTGTTAAAACTCCAATTTCTCCATGTGTATAATTGTAGTGATACCCTAGTGTAAGATCATCTCTATTTCCATCAACAGTAATTTTAGAATCTAGTTTAGTGTAGCTGTCACGCAATCCTTCAACGTGAGTTTTTAAATCTTTACCTACACGCCAGTTACTATTAAACTTACTTTCTAAATTAATGTTACCGCTCGATACATCATCTTCTTCGCCTGCTTCACTCCAACGTGCATTTGCGTTCATGTTAATGTTTCGACCTGCTTCAATATTAACGTCTCTGTTAGCAGTAAAGTTTAAATCTTGTTCGGTATGCACACTTATTGAGTCTTGAGCATAAATGTCAATTTTACCATCGGATGTCATTTCTATCCAAGTAGTGCCTCTGGCATTACCTACATAAATTAAATCTTCAGTATTGTGCATTAACAATTGGTGACCAGTGCGTGTTCTAATACGCACAAGTTCATTGTGTAACAGTGTAGGATCACCGCCTGCTTCACCTGCTTCTTTGTTTACATATTCTGGAGGACCTGCGTCAGCAGTAGTTTTACGCAAGAATTTGTCGTCACCGTCGTCCATAACAAAACTAGATCCGCCTAATCTGTTGCTGAACATGTTTGCTCTAGCACCTTCAATGCCCTGTTGTGACCTAGGAGCTCCAATACGTTTATCTAACGGACCAGGAGTATTAATACCAAATACACTGCTAGGAACTTCACGTCTTGCACTTGTAGTAGTTGTACCTCTGTTTTCGTCATCTAGTAAGCCTTGCACTTCAAGAACTTGCGTAAAGTCTTTGTTGTAGGGTTTACGCATCCTAGTAGGATCGTTAAGTTCCGAATCGAGGCCTACTTTCTTGTTATATTCGCCTACTGGAAGTTTTTTACCTCGTAGATTATCAGGTGTAGCATCAGTTGTAAGTTCAGTACTTGGTCTTCCGTCAGGTACCATAAAGTTCATAAACTGATCAGGAATACAGCCTATCCAATAACAACGACCGATACCTTCTACATAAACAACTAACACCTTTGTGCCTACGTCCGGCGGTACCATCCACATACCGTATGTCTTTTGTGTAGCACTGTAACCATCGTTTGCTGTTACTGCTTCTCTATGTGTAGTACCATAAAATGGCATTAAATATCGTGCTTCAATAGTGTTACCTGATCGTTCAGGTAACGAGCCGCTTGTGTTTCCTCTAAGAATGTCAACTTCTAGAGTGCCCATGTACTGTCTGTCTAAATGACTTACTACTATTGCTTCATATATTCCAGAAAGTAACTGACTATTTGCTGAGTTATTTGCACTATCAGAAGTTCTTGCCATTATCTTTGATTCCTTGCTGCTAGAATTGCTTTAATTTTATCACCTGTTTTAAAGTCGTATCTATCATCTTGAGGGTTGATCTGGTAGTAAGGTCTGAGTGAACCAGAGAAGTCTGTATTTCTAACTGTATCAACTTGACTTTGTGTATTGCCGGTTCGTGCATATTGTGCTCGTTGTTCTTCTGTAGTAGGAGTACCGGCTGCCTGTTGCTGTGTTACAGATTGTGTTCCGCTTACTGTGCCTTGTCTTTGTTGTCTAAAAATTGCATCGTCGTAAGAAGCTGTTTCTCGGATATCTGGAACTTCGCTTACTTCGCCAGTAGGAGTTTGAGGAGGTTGTTCTGCTGCTCCTGGAATAATACCGTTACGTGGCCAATCTAAATAACCAAATTCTCTTTTTGCTGCTGAGAAGTGCATCGAGTCAACAGCACTATTCCATGCTCCGCCCCATCCTAAACCGTGTTTTTCAGCAAGTGCTTTCATTACACTACCTGTTCCGTCTATTGGCATATCAGTAGGTTCTGGAGCATCTGCCGGTTTTGGTTTGATGTATCCGTTTTGTGCAGGGTTTAAGTCCATTGCTAGACCACTAGCATGATAACTCCAATTCTGCGATCCTACTGCATTTCGAGGAGAATAACCTCCCATTGCTTTAATTTCATAACCGTAAGTTTCTTCTAATTCGTCAATTAACGCTTGGAAGTTTTCTGCAACTAATTCTGCAACTTGCGCTCGTTTAGTCGGGTCTAATTTACTCGCAACTGTAGCAAGAGGACCGTCTTCGCCTAATGGTCTTGCTGCGGCTCTGCCTGCCGCAGCAATGTTACTGTCTACAGCAACACCAGTTTGTTCAGCAGGTGTATCAGAGTTCCTTGGGTTAGAGTTAGTTGCATTTGGATTTGGACCAAGTGCCTGACGGTTGTTTTGGTCAGCAGCACCTTCCATTGTTTGATTCTTTTCTCTAATTAACTTTAATGTTTGTTTAAACTGATTGCCAGAAATACCTGAAGTTACTTGTAGTACTCTATAAAGTCCACTAAATCCTTCAACTGCAACAGTATCTTCTGGAAAATACATTGATCCATCTCGATTATAATCAATTGGCGTTCTAAAGTTTATCAATATATGGACATGACCTCTTTGATAATCTGCGCATCCGTCTGCTGTTAAACATGCAGATGTATTAGAAGTTTCAGCATTGTAATTGCCCATACCACTATCGTGTAAGAAATACGGATCTCCCCAAATATCTAACTCAGCAGTAATCAAGTCTACATCACTGTTGATCAATGCCTGATGGAAAATCCTTGCTAGGTTTGTTCCGCGATCTATGTTATAAGTAGGCGAAGATGTAGATCTAGGTGTCGGTGTTCCAACTACTTGACCTCCAGTTGTGCCTGTACCACGAGTACCGTCGCCTACACCATATGGAGTTGCTTGCTCAGGCGCTGTCATTCCTTCAGCGGATCCGCTTAACTCAGCAGCAGTGCGTTCTCCAAAGTCTGTAGCAATAGCTGTAAAGAACGCTGCATTAAATTTTATATCAAAACCTAAAACGTCTTTATTTTCGCCGCTATAGATATAGTCATAACTTTTAACTGCTTGTTTTGCTCTTTTTTGTACTGCAACTTCTTGGTTAGGTGCAGTAAATGTACTAGAAGCTACTTCGTAAGGTACAACATTATATACCCAAACTTTTGCTTTTTTGCCTGTTTCTTCTTCGACAATATAATCGTCAATTACATATACTTGTGGTTCAATTCTAAACCAAGGTATCATGTTTTCTTCGTCTGATGCAGCAGCTTCCATTGCTGCTTTACCATACTCACTTACTAAAATCATTTCTTCAATAACTTTAGTAATTTTTGTTCCACGTTCAAACTTAAATGTTCTTACACCTTCAGAAATTTCTAATTCAACACCGTCTCTTTTATAAATTCCGGTGTCTTCGTCAAGAGTATAAAGTCCTAGACCAAAAGGCTGATCGCCTCCAGTGTTAGTCGCAGGAACCATCTGTGACATTCCGATAGCATTAACATCGCGAACTGCACTTGATAACACTTTATCTGCAGGACTTCCTTCACTTGTACCGTTGCCGTTAATTAGAAAGTCACTGACATAAGACCCTGTTCTTACCCTAGCTGCATCTGTGCCTGCTTGTGTTCCGTTAGTTGCTCTAGTTTGTTCAATAGCTTGTAGTATTGCAGAATCAGCTTCTGACGATGGTGTAGTTGTTGTTGCATTTAATCCTGTTCTATCAGTAGGAAATCTTACAATGTAAATGTCACTAACAGGTCTATTTTGATTATTTGCTGCTGTTTGTATTGCATTGTTTATTGTAACTGTTAGACTTTTAGGACCAGTAGTAATTGCTTCAAGGACACTTGGGCCAACAATACTTACTTCGTCTTGTATAACTGCGTATTCATCAAGCAATGCAACTTCGTTCCATGGATATGCTTGTATCTGATACGACGAACCGCCTTTGTCGACTTCAAATTCTATATTTGATAATTTAAATGGTATTTTACGATTAGCATATTCAATCGGAACTGCGTTACCATTATCGTCCCATCCTACAAAGTCAAGTTCTAACAAAAAAGGAGCTTGTAAATAATTTAAAAAACCTGCATCAAGTGCTGCGGCTTGTAATGCTTGCAGGAATAACCCCATAGAATACGGTTCGTGTACAGTAAAGCTAAGTCTAGTTGCAGGAGCAATACCAGATTTTTTAGATGGTGCAACAATTGCTTCCATTTCAAAGTCGTCAATAAAGTATTCTAGGTTTCCTGCTTCTTTTCCTAATGCTTCGTAAATTGTTTGCACACGGCTTTTGTTAATACCACCGCCTCCTGAGCGAAGAATGGTTACATCTGCACCATTTTTTCTGTAGGATTCTGCTGGATTGTTAATACTGTTTACACTTAGAGCACCTAATTCAAACACACAGTTAAAGCTAGCATATTGTTCTAGCTGGTTTTCTATTGTTATGCCTTTGCCTTTTGGCTTAGTAATATTAGTTTGAGAATTTATACCTTGTACACTGTTTGATACGCCTGCACTTGATGCTAAAGCATCCGAAAGACCGACTTTAGGTGCTAGTCCAGTTATCGAATCAAGTGCTGCTATTGCACCTGATGTAATTCCTGTTGCTGCTGTTAATTTATCCTGTGCATCGCCAAATGCAGACTTTAAAGCAGATACTCCTGCACCTATTGCTTTGTTCGCTAATCCTATGCCACCATTAACAACGTCTTCTGCAAAGTCTGCAATTGCATTGTCTCCAAACTCAACATCGCCTATTTCAAAAGAGCTATTCAATACTCTTAAATTTTTTCCTGACTGAACACTATCCCTTGCTTGTACTGCTAGTCCAGGCAATTCAGATGCTACACCTTGTGCTAGGTCTTCAAGTGCTTGACCTGTAGCATTAGAAAGTGTCTTGGCTTTGTTTGCAATTACTTCTCTAGGATCTATCATTTATACTCCTAAAACTTTTTTAAGTTTGTCGGGCTTTGGCAAAAATATTGTTGTACCTGGAACCATGTCAAACACAGGATCTTTAATTACATCCATATTACGCTGTGCAAATACCCACCACAACTTTGGTGTTCCGTAGTAGTCATAGGATAATAAATCTGGTCGATATGTATATTGTGGTTCTATTGTGTACTGTGCATCGTCAGCATCTGCAGGAATAGGACGAATTCTAAGAATGTCTAGAGCTCCTAGAGCTGTAAACTTTGTTTTATTCCACGGGCTTGATCCTGAATAACTTGCCATTATAAGTATCCTTGGTTACCATTTACAAATTTTCCGTCTACGAAATCTTGTAAATTAAATTCTGAAACTCGTCTACGTGAATATGTTGGACGCAGTGTTACTGAAATTTGACTTTGTGTAGGAGCCCACGTTGTTCCTTTACCTGCTGAGCCTTCTGCTGTTCCTGTTATAGGTGTTGCAATATAATCAACATCGCTCGGTAAGTCAACTGTAAAGTTAGTTACTACGCAAGGAACATTATTAAACACATAATCTCCATACCCACTTAATCTTACTGCCATCGGCGGTGCGCCTGCATCTGCTGCTTCGCCGCCATAGTGCATTTTAGTAATTGATCTTAAGAAATGTATACACGCTACCCAGTATTGTCCTTCTTCGGCATTTTCAACAATAAATTCTCCAGTGATAGTAATATCATCTGCTTGGCTGTTTTCATAAATTTGGAAAGGAAAGTTTGTGTGTACTGGATTTAAACTATTATAATTTGCAGTATGACTTAGAATAATTGTAGGAGTATAAGGAAATATCATATACCCAGCAGTTTTACCCAAAGGTGAAAGCAAAGAACTGCTCATGTATTTTTGAGGCACCTTGATTTTTACACGCCAATCTGATTCAACAGTTGAATTATTAAATCTTGCAAGTGTAGGAGTCTTGACTTTTCCTTTAGTATACCCGGGCAGGTTTGAACTACGTTGTTGTTTACCAAATCCAAAAGATCCAAATACATCGTCTACAACATTCCCTGCAACTTTTCCTAGTAAGCCGCCTATAGGTCCGCCGATGTTTAGCCGATCGCCAATAAAGTTCTGTACAGAAGCCTGTGCTTCGTTTTTAATTTGTTCAGCTGTTTTGCTAAACTGCGATTTTAATCTGTTTCCTAACGGGAATGCCATGGTAATTCTCCTATACAGTATTTAGTTGACAGAATTAACAACGTATATTATAATAAGTATAACTATTAGGAGAGTACCTTGAGAAAACGTAATT
>Ga0209961_1000418_pt1 | contig 14371 bp, 16 predicted proteins | sample SalPonA_B_H2O_MG_FD_185719 | JGI IMG/M metagenome (GOLD analysis project Ga0209961, IMG submission 185719) | Water microbial communities from South San Francisco under conditions of wetland restoration - Salt Pond MetaG R2A_B_H2O_MG (SPAdes)... | ecosystem: Environmental > Aquatic > Non-marine... | reverse complement strand
ACAACTTGCAACTAATTGACATCCAGCTGCAAAAGCTGCCCCATGAACTTTAGCAATAACAGGTTTTTTTCCTTCGACTATTTGCAACATTAATTTTGAGCAGAGATTAAAAAGTTTTTGATATTTTTCTTTTTTCTTTAAACCTCTTACTTCTTTTAAATTGTGTCCAGCACTAAAACCCTTGCCTGAACCTTCTATAATGATTACTTTTATGTTTTTATCTTTATCTAATTGTTTAAAAATTTTTATAAGATCATTTAAATTTTTAAATGATAAAGCATTATAAGTTTGAGGCTCATCAATGATGATTAGTGCAATACCATTATTTAATTTTTTTAATTTAATATTGCTAATCATATTAATCAGTTAAATTGATTTAAAACTTTTAATTTATTTTAACTTTCCTTCTTCACGCATCTTGGCCCTAATCTTAGTTGCAGAAATTTTTTGAATTTCTTCAGGTAGCACAATTTCTTCTATTTTATAACCAACACCTCTACCGTAACAAATGTTAGTAATATTCGGCACCAACATGATCTTAAATTGACCCTCAAATTTAGGATTTAATTTTTCTTCAATATTTTTTTTTACTGTATCAAAATCAAAAGGATTATCGTCAACTCCTTGAACATCTCTAATTTGTATACAAACTTGACCAGTTTTTTTTATAATTTCTTTAAACAAAGTGTAATGGCCATCATGAAAAGGTTGCCATCTTCCTAACATTTGAGCAGTTGGTTTTTTATTATCCCATTGGTAAGCCATTATTTAATCTCCTTTATAATTTTTGGTGCCCATTTTTTAGCATCTTGTGTGGTTACATGAAAGTCATACTTATCTGGTTTAACAAACATTTTGTTTGTATCGTCAAATCTTCCTTCTTTAATTGTATCAACCCAAATAACATAATCTGAAGGAAACAACTCTCTTGCCTCAGGCGTTGGGCAAATAAAATCTGCTACAACATAATTTCCATTTTTTTTTAATTTAGCTGCAAAATCTGCCATTCGCTTAGATTGCCTTATCCTTCCTTCCTCTGAAAAATCCCAATCATTTGCTGCTTTTCTTACCTCATCGGCATTTAATCTTTTCGCATTTAATAAAGGAGCAAGTTCGTTTGCTAAAGTTGTTTTGCCAGAACCAGGCAATCCCATTATTAAAATAATTTTCATATTTTTTTTTAACTTTTTTTTTAAAAATTACTAGGGTTTAAAGCTCAGCTTTTGCTTTAAATTCTCTCCATTTAATTACAGTTCTAGCTCCAATGGTTGAAATTGGTGATGGAGGTAATTTTTTTGGTTTTTCATAAGAGCTCATATCTTTAACAATTTCAGAATTTAAACCTAAAGCAAGTTCTGCAGCACCTATTCCTGCTAAAGTACCTTTTGCTGTACCAATTCCATTTTGACAACATGCAGAAAAAACATTTTTTTCAACTTCACCAAAGGCAGGAACAGAATTTAAAGATAAACATAATCTTCCACCCCATCTGTACTCCATAGTAACATTAGGTATCATTGGAAATCTTTTTTTAAAACTTTCATCTTGATCTTTGCCAAATTTTTTTACATTATTTTCTGAAACTTCTAGTGTAGGATTAAAAGTCCATCTATTTCTAATTAAAATTCTATCTCCACTAATACCCGTTATTCTTCTTAAAGTAGATCCCATTGGATCTGATGGAGTAATACCCCAGCTAGATTTTCCACCTAAAATTTTTTGTTCCTCATCAGTTAATTTTCTTGTCATAGATGCATAAGTAAATACATGCATTAATCTCTTTTCAAAAAAACCAAATGACTCCACATGTCCATTTACAGCCATTATTATTTTTTTGGTTTTAATTAATCCTTTTGGAGTTTTAACTTCCCATTCATTAATATTATTTTTTAATTCTAGTGCAGGAGTATGCTCGTATAATGTAAAATTATTTTGAAATTGATTTGAAATTCCCTCAGCAAGTTTACTTATATATAAAGCGGGTTGCAACATAAGGCACCCGGGCATAAATAGTCCCCCACTATAAAAATCTGATCCTGTAATATCTTTCATATCTTTAGATGAAAGATTTTCAAACTTTTCACCTAACTGCTCTAGATGTTTTGAATATTCTTGATTGTGTTTTTTACCAGTTATGTTCACATAGCTGTTAATTCGTCCTACAGGGTCTGCTGCTTCTTTAGGCATCTCATATTCTTCGGAGGCATTTTTTGCAAAATTAAGTGCGTACCGATTTAATTTTACATGTAATTTATCTCTCTCGATTGTATCTTGATAACTTCCTGAGCCTAATTCATGTGGTAGATCAATCATAAACCCTGAATTTCTACCAGCAGGTCCAGATGCAATTTCATTTGCCTCAATCAAGACTGTCTTTTCATTATTGGATAATTCACATAATCTCTTTGCAGCAGACAAACCTGTAAATCCTCCACCAATAATTAACCATTCTGTTGAAATAATATTTTGTAGATCTGAGTATCTTTTTTGCTTAGGTAAAATTTCTCTCCAGGCTGGTGGTCCTGGATCTATAGGTAATCTTTTTGCTTTAATTACCTTATTCATTAATCTATTTGATTAATTTTATTATTCATTTCATTAATAATATTTTTTAAATCATTTTTTTCTTTTTCATCCAAAGGAAGTAAAGGAGATCGAGGAGGTCCAGCTTCAATATCTTTTAAATCAACGCCATATTTTATTGATTGTATAAATTTTCCACCTTGTTCTAAATTTATCATTAAAGGTTTCATTGCATCCCAAACACTTTGACCTTTTTTAAAATCTTTTTCTATTACACATGCTTTCCACAGTTTTATATGTGCAATAGCAGAAAAATTACTTCCAGCACATACCCAGCTTTTGCAGCCCGCTTTAAAAAAATCAAAAGCTTGGTCATCCATCCCACAACAGAGATCAATGTTCGAATAATTATTCATTAAAAATTCTATTCTGGAAATTTCACCTGAGCTTTCTTTTATTGCACAAAAATTTTTAGATTCACTAATTATATCTAAATATTCTTTATCCATGTTAACTGAGGTTCTTCCTGGATAATTATAGAGTAATATTGGTAAATTCGTTGCTTTGTCAATTGCAAGTGAGCTTAATGCATTTTCTTTACTTGTTGGAACCGAATAAGGAGGTGATGAAATCATAATTGCATCTGCTTTAATTTCTTTAGCTTTTTTTCCTAAAGCAATTGAGTCTTCAATTCTTAATACTCCCCCTGTGCCAATTATTAATTTTACTCTTTTGTTTATTAATTTTGCGCTGAGATTGATTAAATGAATTCTCTCTTCAAGGGTTTGTGAATAATTTTCACCAGTTGAACCAGCTACTACAATCCCATGAACTCCTTCAGCAATAATTTTATCGATAAGAATTGCATATGCATTTTCGTTAATTGTAAAATCTTGATTAAATGGTGTGATTAAGGCTGTATAAATACCATTAAACTTCATTATCAATATTTTATTTTTTTATTGATTGCTTTTAAAGAACTATCTGTACCATGATGGAAATGTTTGCTCATATCTGGCATATATTTCATTGAAATTGGTTTTTTACCGATTGCAACGGACATTTCTCTGACATGATGAGCCTCCGCACCACAACATATCCCTATAAAATTAATTTTATTAGACACACAATCTTTTGCAAATTCCGCCATTTCATACCTGTTACAAAGTAAATTATCTAAAGCGACAGGAAAAGCATTCCCACCTGGAATACAATCACAACCATGATCAGTAATATTTAAAAAACCTGGTTCTTCCTCTGTTGTTCTATAAGGAACAGGTAAACCAGAAACATGACAAGAAACTTTTTCTCTAACTTTTTTTAATAATTTCATTGTCATCTTGGGCCCTCGATAACAATTTAAACCCACAACATCTGCGCCAAGATCTTCCATCATTTTACAAGCATCTTCTGCACTATGACCCTCTCTTGTCTTATCTCCTCTTGGAATTGCAAAATTACAAACTGCAATTAATCCTGCATCCTTTATGGCCTTAAGTGCAATCTTCATTTCTTCAGTCCAATTAATTGTCTCCGCTATCACAAAATCAACGCCTGCTTCTTTTGCCCAACCTACTTGTTCTTCAAACATTTTTTGACATACTATTGAGCTATTCTTATCTCCTGGATCAAAAATATTTGTGTTAGCTACATCACCACAAACTAGGAGATCTAAATCTTTAAATTCATTTGCTGCATCTTTGGCAATCTTTAATGCATTTTTTTGAAGAGGTTCTAACAATTCTTCTTTTCCAATTATTCTAAGTTTTTCTCTATGACCATAATAAGTAAAAGCCTGAACAACATCGGTGCCTGCTCTAATAAATTCTCTATGTAATTGAGTTACTACTTCAGGATGCTCTAAAACAACTTCTGGAACAAATGCACCTGCTGACAAATAACCCCTTCGTTCCATAGCAAAAAGATATCCTTCGGCACACATTATTGGACCATCATTTAAACGTTCTAGTAAGTTTTTCTTCATAAAATTTCCTATTATTTACTTAAATTATTTGCCACCCATTTATGAAACATCAATGTTGGAGTATCCATAACAGGAGAAAAATTTCCACCGTTATAAGCTGGTGAATTTCTTCCTTCTTGCATACCTTCAATTGCGTTTATGTCTTCATTCATAACTTCTTGCCAAAATTTAAAATTTTTTTCTCTCATTACTTTTAAATCATCACCAGAAGCACTTTCATCCCCAACATAATACATTTCAAAATGTTCTCTAGTTTTGTTATTAGCCAATGGTTCTAACCAAAATGCATAATAATGATCAACATGTATTCCAAGCATAACATTTGGAAATAAAGACACATATTCAGAGTTATGATGTAAATCACTTGGCCAATTAGGAAAGCATTCAAATTTTTTATTACCATCAAATTGTTGACTATACTTATTACTTCCTTGACCTGAAAAAGTGTCATGAGAATCTTCAATATGATAATGATCTTTTATATTTGAAACTTTATTCAATTCAGGATGAACCCAAGGTAAATGATAACTTTCACAATAGTTTTCTATTGCTAACTTCCAATTACTATTAACTTCCATATTAAAATATCCATTATCTTTTGCATGTTTAATTAAATTCTGGTCTTTTTTAGAAATAAACTTTGACCATCTATCCTCCAAAGGTTTAATTGCATCAGAAAAATTTTTTGCATTTTCATTTATATTTATAAAAATTAAATCCATCCAAACGCTTGAACGAACTTCTTTGAGGTTGCTATTGGATTTATCAAAACCTTCGACTTCATGTTTATTCATTCCGCCAATATGAGGGGTGGCAACTAACTCACCTTTAAAATTATAAGACCAAGAATGATAAGGACATCTAATTACATTTTTAATTGAACAAGGTTCTTTAATTAATTTTAATCCTCTGTGACTACAGACGTTGTGAAATACTCGGATAGCATCTGATTTGTCTCTTATAATTAATAGTGGTGTTCCTAATAAATTATAAGGCTTTGCATCTCCGATTTCTGGTACCGAGCTTGCTACACCAATTACTACCCAATTGTTGTTAAAAATTTTTTCTTTTTCAAAATTTAAATAATCTGGATTGATATAACATTGATTGGGCAGACCATGTGCTTCTAGTATTGGCTTTTTAACTACTTCTATTTGATCTAAATTTAATATGTCTGATAGTTCTTTTATATTTTTATTATTCATAATCCTCCTTTTAGGTTGAAAAAAAAGAAGAATTTCTACGATTCTCTAATTATGACTTGTTGAAATACTGTCTGACAATTCAGACTGAAGTTAAAACCATTTTCAAATTCTAGGTCTATTTTCAACATGCAAGACGCTACCACAATTGGTTTAAAATCAAAATAAAATTCAATCTTAACTTGTTTGACCAGAGATATGAATTTCTTTGACACTTATTTTAAATAAGATAATTATCACGAAAAAATGAATTTCTCTTTGGAGATTGGTCCACACACTGACCTTGAAACCCTACCAGAAGTTAACGATATTTATGTGACTATGCTTCCGGGAGAGGACTATAGAGAGACCGCCCAAAAATCTGCAGATTTAGTAAAAAAGGGATTTAATCCTGTACCTCATTTTCCAGCTAGATCTATTAAAGATGAAAATGAATTAAAAGATTACATTAACAGGTGCAAAGATGTCGGTGTTAAACAGGCGTTAGTAATTGGTGGTAGTAGAGATCCAATTGGAAAGTTTGATAGTTCTTTTCAAATTTTAGAAACAGGTTTTTTTAATGGAATAAAAATTGGTATTGCCGGTCATCCTGAAGGCAGTCCTGATATTCCTGATACAGATTTAGAAAAAGCAATGATAGATAAGAAGCCTTACGCTGATTATATTGTAACTCAATGGTTACTTGATAGTCAGCCTATTGTTGATTTTATTTCTAAACAAAGCGTACCAGTGCATGTTGGAATTACTGGGCCCATGAAAATATCTAGCTTAATTAAATTTGCTAATATTGTTGGTGCAAAAAATTCCTTAAATTTTCTTAAATCTAATTTTAGTAAGGCACTAGATTTATTGAAACCTAAAGACCCTAATGATTTAATTGGGAAAGTTAAATCGCATACTGATAACTTCCACATTTATACATTCGGCGGCTTGAAGGAAACTAACAAGTGGTTGAAGGAGAACAAATATGTCTAGTGAGTTTAATTACGATAAAGTAAGACATGTGACGTCAGTAGATCAGTCTGACAGAAAGGTTCCTTATAATTTAAGACAAAGTGGACCGACTAAAGTAGAATTGCTAATATCAACAAGGGTTAGAAAATCTCCATATTGGCATTTATCAATGAAAGCAGGTTGTTGGAGAGCAACTGTTTACAATCGTATTTATCATCCAAGAGGTTATGTAAAACCTGAAGATGGTGGAGCAATGGTTGAGTATGATGCAATTGTTAATCATGTAACTATGTGGAACGTTGCTGTTGAAAGACAAATTCAAGTCAAAGGTCCGGATGCAGAAAAATTTGTTGATTATGTAATTACAAGAGATGCAACTAAAATTTCTCCAATGAGAGCAAGATACGTTATTTTGTGTAATGCTTATGGTGGCGTTTTAAATGATCCAATTCTTTTAAGAATTTCTAAAGATGAGTTTTGGTTCAGTTTATCTGATAGTGATATTGGACTTTACTTACAAGGTGTTAATGCTGATGGTAGATTTGATGTGCATATTGATGAAATCGATGTCAGTCCTGTACAAATTCAAGGACCAAAATCAAAAGCATTAATGAAAGACTTATGTGGCGATCAAGTTGATTTTGATAACATGCCTTTCTATGGTTTAGCGTCTGCTAAAGTAGGTGGAAGAGATGTTATTATTTCTCAATCAGGATTTTCAGGCGAGGCTGGATATGAGATCTATTTAAGAGACTCTATGTTGTATGCTGAAGATATGTGGAATGCTGTGCTTGAAGCGGGTAAAAAACATAGCTTAATGGTTATTGCACCTGCTCACCATAGAAGAATCCAAGCTGGAATTCTTTCTTGGGGACAAGACATGGACAATCAACACAATCCTTTTCAATGTAATTTAGGATACCAAGTTTCATTATCTGGAAAAGGTGAATGGAATAAAAAAGCTGATTATGTTGGAAAAGCTGCTCTTGAAAAGATGAGAGATGAACTAAGAGCTGGTAAGAAACCTTACAAGCTACAATTAGTTGGTCTTGAATTAGGTGGAAAACCAATTGAAGAATACGCTCCTGACTTTTGGTTAGTATCAAATGAAGGTGGTGGAGATCCTGTTGGATTTATTACTTCTCCTTGGTATCACCCAGAGAAAAAACAAAACATTGCTATGGGATATGTGCCATTTGATGGAACTTTAAACTCAAATGGATTTCCAAAAGGTAAAATTGGAACAAAATATAAAGTTCATTTACCTGAAAAATACTCTGACACACCGGGAACACCTGTTGATGCAGTAGTAGTGGATATTCCTTTCAAAGAGTCTTACAACGCAAACACTAGAGAAGTTGTAAAAGGCTAAATCTTTTTTTGGGGGAGCTACAACTCCCCCAATAATTCATGACCAAATTCTTTTTAATTGCGGTTTGCATTATAATCACTATTGCTTTAATAATATTTCCATTAATTGTTTCTTACAAAGAACAAAAAAACAAAAAAAATAAAGATTAAATGTTTGGTGAATTTCTTAGTATTGTCTTTAAATCTATAAAATTAGACAAATCTCTATACAAAGATAATAAAAACTTTGGTGAAGCTTCAATATATTTTGCTGGACTTATAATGATATTAGATGGAATTGCTGGAGCTGTTGCAGCGAATACAGTTATTAAAACTGCAGTTGCAATGTCAGGTTTAACAGCAATTTTAACTTGGTTAGTTTGGGCAATTTTTATATTTGTCATTGGAGTAAAATTATTTCCAGATAAAGAAACAAAAGTTCCTTTTAAAAAAGTTTTAACTGCCGTTGGTTTTGCTCACGCTCCAGGATTATTAAGATTTTTTGCAGTGACCCCAAATTTAATGATACCAATAATTTTTTTAACTCAATTTTGGATTTTTGCAGGTTTAATTATTTCAACAAAACAAATTCTTAATTTAAAGTCAAATCTAAAAGCTTTTGGTGTAGTCTTTTTATCATTTCTAATAATTGCTTTCTTATCAATTTCATTTGTAATGAGTAGAATGGATTTTCTACCTGTTAGCCAAATAAGCTAGATTGGGAAGATTGTTTTAGACAATCTACAAGATTTACACAATTTAAATCCTGTAAGTATTAAATTTTGAGAAACGCTTTCATCTTCAGATTTACATTCATCACAAAGATTATTAAATTCTTTTAAATCCTCTTCATTAAGAAATTTATCATCAAAATCATCAATCATTATCAGTCAAACCTGCGCCTGCTCCACTTTGTTTTAAACTTTCTGTCTCTTCTACAAAAGTTTCTTCTGATAAAGTATAAAGGTTTTTCCACTCAATCTCTGTAAAGCTATCCTCATTGTCTAAAATTTTAATCTCTAGCTTTTTAGCTAATGGTATAATCTGGCCTGGGTAGTTGTTAATGAGAATATTCACATTTAGATTCATTAAAAATTGATTTTTATCAAATGCTAAAGATATCTTCTTACCAATTAATTCAGAACTTCTGCTTAAAAATGGCAAGAAAAGCAAAGGGTATGCAAGATTTTCAAAAGTTAGTTCTTTAAAATCTTCAATTTTTTTTGATTGATCCAAAAAACTTGTTCCTGCAATAATTGGACAAAAAGCTAAAGTGTTAGAAATGTTTTTTTGATTGATAATTTTTAAATCCTCATACTTTTTAGATTTTCTATCTAAATAATATTGAGTTAAATTTTTAACACCTGGCAATCCAAATAATTCTAATAATCTAATATTTTTACCTACCTCTTCTGCAATCCCCCATGAAAAACCTGAGGCACGGCTTGCACGTTTTGAAGTAGTGTCTATTTCACTAAGCGATTTCATATTATTAATCTAAATTATAAACCCACTGATCGTCATAATTCTTTAAATCAGTTGGTAAAGGCGCTCCCTGAAACATGCAAATTCTTAACCATTTATCTGATCTTGGATCAAATTTAAGTGCACCAAAAAAAGACAGTTTCAATCTCAACATATCTATAGGAACTATACTTTCACTTATAGTATTGTCTTGAATTTCCGAGTAAGGAAATTTTTCAATAATAAATGCTCGTCTCACAATATGTCTAAGATCTGAGTTATTAGTTAAAAATTCAGCAATAGAACTATCTTTTTCTAAAAATTCTATTCTTTTATAAAGTTTTTTTATATCTCGGGCAATTGCTAGAGGTTGTTCTAACTCTGAACCTTGCTCAATATATCTATCTGCTAATCTGGGTTCTTCTTTGTTTTTTGAAATAAACCAAAATTTTTGATTATTTTCTTTTTTATCAAAATCAATATTTAATATTTCAGAATACTTATCCTCTAAAATTTTTTTTAACTCATGTACTTTTCTTGACGTTGGAATATTAAAATACTGGTCTTCATCTGAGCTCATTTGATGAATTAATGGTTTAATAATATTATCAAACGGCTCCATCATAATTGACACAACGTATTCTGTACATTCTGCACAAGCATTTTGCTCTAACCATAAATAAATTTTATTAAATGGATAATCAGCATCGAAATTAAAATCATTTTCAATAAATTTAATCAACTTTTGAACATCTTTTAACAAATCTTTAATTTTTTTTTGCTGATAAGAACTTTCTGTATTCCATGATGTTATATTTACTAATGACTTCTTTAGACTATCTTTAAATAATAGACTGTCTCGAGGTTTAACTTTTTGAATTTCTCTGATTTTTTTTAAGGCTGTTTCCCTAGTTAAAATCCAATTATTTAGTAACGTAGGATGGTTTACTATAAAAGGTGCCATACCTAGTCCAGTAGAATTTCCTATACCTAAATTTTTACAAATTGCCTTATCAAGAGATACCGCTTTAGTAGGATTTTTACATTTAGCCACATGATTGACTTGATCAAAAGTAAATTGTCTTACTAAATAAACCAACATCATCTCTAATCTAAATGGTCCATTTATCTCTTCCCTATTTTTTATTCTAAAACGATCAGCTAACCCAAATTTACCAGAGCCATAAACGGCGGTGGTTCTATACAAATAACCTACTGATGATAATAAATCTAAATCAGGTTGCTTGCCTTCACTCAAATTATTAACTACATGATCAAAAACCCTAACCGACTTGTTGGCTCTAGAAAGTGTTAGCTCTTTATAAGATAATCTTCCAACTTCTTGTTTAGGAACTTCATTTTTTAATCTTTCAATATCCTCTTTGGTAGGGGATCCATCGTGCAAAGTAAAAGCTGCATCCCATTTAGTTGCAATCACCCTATCCGATCTTTCGTCATCGCTTATTTTATTCGCGAAACATACAAGAGAATAAATTCTTTCTTTTTTTTTAAAGGAATAAACAGCAGTACCAAACCCATCATTATCAAGATCAAAAAGGTCTCTTTTATACTCCCAGTCTTTGAATTCACTTAAAAAACTTCTTAAAAAAGAAAGTTTGGATTGATGAAAAGAACCTAATCTTGAAAGCTTCATTACTTCATTAGGATTTCTTAACTCTATTTTCATTTAAATATTTTTATAAAAATTATACCAATTATTTCCCAATATTCCGTCAACTTCTATTTCGGAAAAACCAATTTTTTTCAAGCCTTCTTCAATATTTGCAAAACCTCTAGCATCCTCAAACCAGGCAGGTTGTTTTGGAAAACCTGGTTTATTTTTTGAGCCTTCTCCATAATTTCTACTTTTTGACCATGTACCATTTCTCATCCATTCAACTATAGAGTCTGGTTGTCTCAAACATAAATCAGATCCAATACCAATATTTTTCACATTCATAATTTCTGCTGTTTTAGCTACCATTTCACAAAAGCTTTCCAACGAACAATCTGTGTTATTTTTTAAATGATGTGGGTAGAGTGATAAACCTAGCATACCATCATTATCACTCAGAGCTTTCAATAAATCATTTGATTTATTTCGTTTAGCTGGATGCCAAAATGATGGATTTGCGTGAGTTATAGCTATAGGTTTTTGACTAATCTCGATGGCATCAAAAGTACTTTGTTCTGCTGAGTGAGACATATCAATTACTATACCTATGCGGTTCATTTCTCTAATAACCTCTCTTCCAAAGTTGGTGACGCCACTATCATTTTTCTCATAACATCCTGTCGCTAATAAAGATTGATTGTTATATGTTAGCTGCATAAAACGACATCCTAAATCATGAATTTTTTCTACTAATTTAATGTCATCTTCTATTGGTGAACAATTTTGAAAACCAAAAAAAATAGCTGTTTTTTTTTCTGAGTTTGCCTTTTCTATATCTTTAAAATCTCTACCTAAAAAAATTAAATCTGAGTTATCTGAAAATAATTTTTCCCATTTTTTTGTTTCTAACAGAAATTCATCATAGTCTTCATGATAAACAAGGGTGACATGCACAGCATCTAATCCTGCCATCCTATTAATCTCAAATATTTCTCTAGACCAGTTGCAGTATTGAAGGTTATCTATTTTAAATTTCATTTAGTTTCACAATATCAATAAGTTATTCAAATTCTATTAATTTTATTGAAATTTGAACCTAATTTTGAAATAAAGTTTGAATACTTTATTTCATGAAAAAAAATAAAAAATTAAAAGTTTCAATAGTTATGGGTAGTCAATCTGACTATAAAACTTTGAAATTAGCTGAAAAAGTTTTAAAAAATGTAGGAGTTCCCTATGAAACCAAAATAATTTCTGCTCACAGAACTCCGGATAGAATGTATGAATATGCAAAATCATCAGTAAAAAACAATATTGGGGTAATCATAGCGGGAGCAGGTGGATCGGCTCATTTACCTGGAATGATTGCTGCATTGACACCTTTACCAGTTTTAGGTGTGCCAATCGAAAGCAAAAAATTAAAAGGTTTAGATAGTTTGCTCTCAATAGCTCAAATGCCAAAAGGAATTCCTGTTGGCACGCTAGCAATTGGTGAAGATGGTGCAATTAATGCTGCTCTTCTAGCAGCATCAATCATAGCCAATAATAATTTAACTGTTAAAAATAAATTATTAAATTGGAGAAAATCACAGACAAAATCTGTAAAAAAAATTCCTAAATAAATGTCAGAAATAAATCTTGGTATTATTGGCGGAGGTCAACTAGGTAGTATGTTGACTGTTGCTGCAAAAAAGCTAGGTATTAAAACTTTTATTTTCTGTGATGATGCTGATGCTCCAGCTCAAAATTTTTGCAATGAATTTATTCATGGTTCATATGATGATAAACAAAAAATCAATCAGTTTGTGAATAAAGTAGATATAATTACTTACGAGTTTGAAAATATTCCTTACGAAACTCTTCATGAATTAAATAAGTTTAAACCAGTACTTCCTAAGCCTTCAGTAAATAGAATTATTCAACATAGATTGGCTGAAAAAGATTTTGTAAATAAACTTAATATTAGAACGACAAGATATGCTTCTATTGAAAATAAAGCTGATATTCTGCCTTTGGAAGACCTGTTACCAGGAATATTAAAAACAACAACAATGGGATATGACGGCAAAGGTCAATACCCCATTCAAACTTTAGATGATTTTAATTTACTAAAAATTGATTTTTCAAAAGAATATATTTTAGAAAAATTAGTAAAACTTAAAAAAGAAATATCAGTAATAATAACAAGATTTGATAAAAATAAATATGAAGTTTATGAGCCAATTGAAAATAGACATGAAGACCAAATATTAAAACATTCAAAAATTCCAGCAGAAATCAGTTCGAAATTATTAGAACAATCAAAAGAGTGGGCCACGTTAATTTCTGAAGAATTAAAATATATTGGGACTCTATGTGTAGAATTTTTTATAGATAGAAATGACAATTTATATGTCAATGAAATTGCACCTAGAGTACATAATTCTGGACATTTAACAATTAACGCATATAACGTCAGCCAATTTGAAAATCATATAAGAGCTGTATGCAAATTAGAACAAATACCATTAAAGAAAATATCTAACGCTGAAATGATAAATATTATTGGTGATCAAATTATCCCATTTAGAGAAAATCCAAAATTAAAAGATAATCAATTTTTTTATGATTATTTAAAAAAAGAAATTAAACAAAAAAGAAAAATGGGTCATCTAACAACATTAATTTAAATGTTAACATCAATAGAGGGAAATTTTGACCATCCTGAAGTTAATCAACTTCTCAAAAAACATTTCGTTGAGTTAAGAGCCGCATCTCCAGAGGGTAGTGCACATGTTTTAGATATTCCAGGCCTAAAAGTACCTTCAATTAAGTTTTGGAGCTTGTGGGAAGATGAAACTTTGATGGGCTGTGGTGCATTAAAATTTTTAGAAGAGGGACATGGAGAATTTAAATCCATCAGATTACATGATAATTTTAGAAAAAAAGGAAATGGAATTAAGATAATTAACCATCTTATTACAGAAGCTAAAAAACTTAATATAAAGAAACTTAGTATAGAAACTGGTGCTAGTGATTTTTTTAAACCAGCAAGAAAACTATTCAAAGAATGTGGTTTTGAACCATGTAAACCTTTTGCGCACTATAGAGAGGATATTAATTCAGTTTATTTGAGTAAATTATTAGTTAATACAGATCATAATAAATAGACAGATATTCATATTTTGTTGACAAAACCATTAAAAATCTAAACAAAGCTCAAATTACTTAATTATAAGTAATAAATTAATAACAAAAAGTAAGAAGATAAATATGAGTCTACAAGGAAAAGTAAAATGG
>Ga0209961_1000417_pt1 | contig 14403 bp, 18 predicted proteins | sample SalPonA_B_H2O_MG_FD_185719 | JGI IMG/M metagenome (GOLD analysis project Ga0209961, IMG submission 185719) | Water microbial communities from South San Francisco under conditions of wetland restoration - Salt Pond MetaG R2A_B_H2O_MG (SPAdes)... | ecosystem: Environmental > Aquatic > Non-marine... | reverse complement strand
CACCATAATGGCCATAGCGTAGACAATAGAGGACGCGGAGGCTTGATTGCTAACCCAGACGGCGGCGTTAGTTATCATTGTTTCAACTGTGGCTTTAAAACCAGTTGGCAGCCAGGGCGTTCCTTTTCACATAAACTGCGTAAACTCCTGCAATGGATGGGAGCTCCTGACGATGTAATCAATAAGGTGGCACTTGATGTTATGCGTGAAAACGAAGGCGTCGAAGCTCGTGAAAAGATACTTCAGCTACCTACATTCAACACAGTTCCATTACCGGACGATGCAATTAAAATTACAGACATAACAGACTTTAATAAGTTTAGTCTATCAATACTTGAGTACATGGCAGCACGTAATCTAAACATAGATGACACAGACTACTACTGGTCACCGAGTTTAGGGTATCGCGACAGGCTCATCATTCCGTTCTATTATGAAGGCAGAGTAGTAGGCTGGACTGCTCGCAGTATATTGCCTGATAAAAAGCCTAAGTATCTAACAGAAGTGCAACCAGGATTTGTTTATGGGCTAGATGATCAACGACCTAATAAAGTGTTTGCTATTGTATGCGAAGGACAGATAGATGCTATTCATGTCGAAGGATGTGCACTAGGCGGTTCAGAAATTTCCGACCAACAAGCAATGATGTTAAATAGACTTAACAAAGATATTATTGTTGTTCCTGACAGAGACAAAGCCGGTAGTAAACTAGTTGAACGTGCTATTGAACTTGGCTGGTCTGTAAGTATGCCTGACTGGTCAGAGGATGTTAATGATATCGGTGATGCTGTAGCTAGATACGGACGTTTGTTTGCTATTTACAGCATAGTAAGTGCAGCAGAAAGCTCACCTTTAAAAATTAGACTGAGGAAAAAGAAATGGTTTATTTAAAAAAAGTTTGGTCATGGATATGCTGGCCGTATAATAGAATTAAAGAAGAAATTGCATTTCGTAAAAGAATGAAAGAACTAAAAGAGAAAGATCCGTTTATATACAAATGAGTAGTCCGTGTATAAAAGTGTGCCGTCTTGATTTAGATAACATGTGTACAGGATGCTATCGAACTCTAGACGAAATTACAAGATGGCCTTATTTAAACGACAACGTTAAACAACAAATTCTACAAAAGGTAAAGAAGAGAAAAGATGATAATCTGGGGAATATCTGCAAATAGTCACGATGCTGCACTGGCAGTTTTTAGTCGTGACAAAGAACTTACATTGCACTATGCAAGTCATAGCGAAAGATATAGTGGTAAGAAAAATGACGCACACTTGCACAAAGACCTTATTGATGAAGCACTAAAATGGGGAAAGCCTGATGAAATTATTTGGTATGAAAGACCTTTTGTTAAGACTCTTCGCCAGTTTAGAGCAGGACAAGGATGGAAATGGAGTGAAAATAATATTAAAAAATATTTGGCTAGTTTTGGAATTCACGCTCCTATTCGCTATAGCAGCCACCATCGTAGCCATGCTGCCGCTGGTTATTATACTAGCGAGTTTACAGATGCTACTGTCGTATGCATCGACTCAATCGGGGAATTTGAAACACTTACAGTATGGGAAGGGCAGGACCAATATCTAACGCAACTGTACAGTCAAGGTTATCCGCACAGCATAGGTCTGTGGTACAGTGCTATGACGCAACGTGTAGGATTAAAGCCAAATGAAGATGAATACATTCTTATGGGCATGGCAGCATACGGTGACCCTAAGCGTTTGTTCTGGCGCATATTTGAAGACTTCTTTGAGTATGCGAATGGTGTTGAAGTAAAGTTCAAACAAAATCTGCATCGCGGCTGTAAGCAATGGATGCCCGAACTAACTACAGAACAAGATATGTTTGACATTGCTGCTGCTACACAGGCAGTGTATGAATTTGTATTGCGTATAATATTACGCGAAACTAGCAAATTGTACAGCAGTAAGAATCTTGTACTTATGGGGGGATGTGCACTTAACTGTTCAGCAAATAGTATAGCCTTCGAGTTCTACGATAATGTATGGATTATGCCCAATCCAGGAGATGCAGGTTCCGCAGTAGGAGCAGTACTAGCACACTATAACGAACACATAAAATGGCCAGGTCCTTACCTAGGTCATAATATAGAAGGAGAATATCCTGTTGAAGAAATTATTAAAGAACTTAAAGCAACAGGCATTGCAGGTGTTGCAAACGGCAAGGCAGAGTATGGTCCTCGAGCTCTTGGCAACCGTAGCCTTCTTGCTGATCCTCGTGGCATTGATATTAAAGATAGGGTTAATGAAATTAAACGAAGACAAAAGTTTAGACCCTTCGCTCCAGTTATTCTTGAAGAATACGCCGAGCAGTATTTTGAAGGTTCCGTCGGACCGTATATGCAGTACACATCACGTTGCAGATATCCTAAGGAGTACCCTGCTATTGTCCACGGAGACGGAACCAGCAGAGTTCAAACGGTTGCAAAAGGAGATCGAACTGGTATTAGACTACTGCTCGAAGCATGGCATGCCGAAACAGGATGCCCAATGCTACTAAACACATCGTTAAACATTAAAGGCAAGCCTATGGTAAATGACTTGACAGACGCTGCTGACTTTGCTAAAATGTATGGCATAAAAGTATTTTCATAAGGAGTTATACGCTTGACCACTAGACAAAACACAGACTACGGTTACGATATACAGAAAGTATATCTTGAAATGTTCATGACTGACGCAGAGAGCTTTGTACGCTGTCAAGGTGTGTTTGATCCTGATACATTTGATAGACGTCTAGTAGAACCTGCAAAGTTTATTAAAACATATGTAGAGCAACATAACTCGTTGCCTACATTTGAAATTGTAAATGCTGCTACAAAATCTGACTTAAAGAATCCTGGTGAACTTCAAGAAAGCCATTATGATTGGTTGCTGCAAGATTTCGAAACATTCAGTAAACACAAAGCACTAGAAGCAGCTATCCTCAAGAGTGCAGACTTGCTTGAAAAAGGCGAGTACGGTGCATGTGAAGACTTGGTTAAGAAAGCAGTACAGATTGGTTTGCAAAAAGATTTAGGTACTGACTACTTTGCAGCACCTAAACAACGCCTTGAAGCGATTAAAGACAAGAACGGACAAGTGAGCACAGGATGGCCTACTTTAGACAAGAAACTGTTTGGCGGATTCAACAGAGGCGAGCTTAATATCTTTGCAGGCGGTTCAGGTTCCGGTAAGTCATTGTTTATGGCTAACCTAGGTGTTAACTGGTGTTTGCAAGGTATGAATGTATTGTACTTGACATTTGAGCTTTCAGAGAACTTGGTAAGTATGCGTCTTGATTCAATGGTGTCTGAGATTCCAAGTCGTGATGTATTTAAGAGCATCGACGATGTTGAAATGAAAGTTAAGATGATAGGCAAGAAAGCAGGTGCCTTCCAAGTTAAGTATATGCCCACAGGTAAAACTGCAAACGACCTAAGAGCATATGTTAAAGAGTTTGAAATCAAAAGCGGTAAGAAAGTTGATGTAGTACTAGTAGACTATTTGGACTTGATGTTCCCAATCGGTCAAAAGGTAAGTGCAGAGAACTTGTTCGTTAAGGACAAGTATGTATCAGAAGAACTACGTAACCTAGCAATGGAGCTAAACTGCATCTTTGTAACAGCATCGCAGTTAAACCGTTCAGCTGTAGAAGAAATTGAATTCGATCACTCTATGATTTCAGGTGGTATATCTAAGATTAACACTGCGGACAACTTGATTGGTATCTTTACAAGTCGTGCAATGCGTGAACGTGGACGCTATCAGATACAGTTGATGAAGACACGTTCGTCAAGTGGTGTAGGACAAAAGATTGATCTAGCGTTCGACGTAGACACACTACGCATTACTGATCTAGGAGAAGATGAACAAGATGCACCTACAGCATCGGCTCCAACTGGATCTAGTTCAATTGTAGCAAACTTAAAAAGAAATGGTGCTGCTAGTGCATCTGACACTAGAGACGATCCTGCAGACGGTGCTCCTGCTAAAAAGATCAAAGCAGAAGCAACTAGTTCTAAGCTGCGAGACTTTCTTAATAACTTAGATACTTAATCTAAAACGGCATGTAGTATCCTTATAAATAGTATTAATTATTTTAAATCAAGGAACACTACATGCCACGCTTAGGTACTTTTTCGAGTCGTCAATTAATATCTATAGGACTTAGTCAAGGTCCTAAATGGGTACTTCGTAATACTATCTATAACCCGAATGCTTATAATACAAGTGGTGCAGATGTATTTGGAGATTTTATCGACGTTACGGGAAATTACTTAGTTGTTGGTTCTTATCAAGAGGACGATGCAGGCGGCAATTTATCAGGCAAGGTATACGTCTACGACAATAGATCTAGTCAACTTCTTTATACTATCAATAACCCTAGCGCATCTGGCACGTCTGATAACGATAGATTTGGCACCGGTGGTGTAAGAGCATTTGGTGATTACATTGCCGTGGGTACACCTCTTGAAGATCCTAGCGGTACTAGTAATGGAGCAGTATACATCTTTAACATTGCCGACGGTAGTTTATATTGGACTATTACATCACCTGCTATCGGCACAGGCACAGGTAGTTTATTTGGATCCGGCTATCGTTTTGGTAATTCAATTGACATGCACGGCGATTATATTATAGTAGGCTCCAACGGCGAAAGGCCTACTACTGATGCTGACTCGGGTGCTGCATATGTTTTTCGACTTAGTACAAGAAGTTTAGTACATAGTGTGCAGTATGCAGATGTCGGTGGCGGCTTTAGCTCTTACTCAGATAGCTTTGGCAGAAGTGTTGCAATATATGACGGACCGAGCGTGTCGAAATTTTGGGTAGGAGCACCTTATCAAGACAATGGCGGCACCGATTCAGGCGTTCTATGGGAATTTAGTCTTGCTACTGGAAATTCTATAGTCGCGAAAAATGTTGGCGGATTCAATGCTAATCTAGGTATTGGTTTAGCAAGATCTGAAAACTTCTTGTACTACGGATTCAATCAAACAACGCAGCGTGTTAGAAGGCTCCAAATTGATACAAACACTGAAGTAGAAATGAGTAATCCTAATCCGTACAGTACAACTTCAAATGATTATTTTGGACAAAAGATTGGTTTTGAAGGAGGTATGGCAGCAGACGGCAACACTGAATACACTATTATAGGCGCTTACGGCGAAGAAGGCGCAAACGATTTTGCAACAAACGTTGAATCACAAGATCACGGTAGAGCCTATGTTTACTCAGCCGATGGAAAATTGTTACAACAATTGCCTAACCCTAATACAACTACATCCAAGCGACAAAACCGTTTTGGCTATGATGTTGCTATGCAAGGTAATCGCATGTGGGTTTCTGCACCTTGGACTGCTGACGAAAATGGAACGCAATCCGGGTGTGTATACGTTTATGAATTAGAAAAAGCATTGCAACCCGTTGCACCGAGCATTAGATTCCTTGATACACCAACATTTGAACAGTCCAGGAATTTAAATACTGACCTTGCCTGGAACGGGACTACCTTAAGCGGCGTGTTTTCTAGAAACGGTTATTATTTTGCTGGATTAGATCTTAGCGGTTCGGGATTTGTGCATTTGGTACAATGCTCGACACCTTTTGATTTATCAACTGCTAGTTCGCTAGGTTCTTCCAGCGCAGAGAATTACGAATATGTGATAGCCGTTGAAGAAAAAAGAATGGTATTCTGTAATAATAGTGGTCTACGCAGCGTACCTATGACTACATCGTGGGACGTGACTACACTGGACTGGGCTTCTGCTAGTACACTATCTACAGCATCTAACATTGCACGTGGATTTACCTCAGACGGTTTGCGTGTTGCAATTGCTGGCAGCAGCTCGATGCGTATTTACAGTCTCCAGTCTCCTTTTAATTTTACTAATGCTACACTAGAAAAAACTCTTACAATTACTGGGTCCTCTATGACTTCTCAGTACAATGTTCAATGGGGTAACAATGAACGTGCTTGGACAGACGGCAACCATTTTGTAATGCCAGCTTCAGATCAAGGCGGTCTACGTGCATTCTGGGTAGACACTGACAGTCTAGCAGATGGGGCAGCTCTCGAAAGTGCTACTGGCATATCTCTCGGGTTTATTGCAAGTTCTGTTGATCCACACAGTGTTTCGGGCGTGTACGGCACTGACGGTTTCTTTAGAGCAAGCACCGGTGACAACGATAGAAGACATGCTGTATACAAAGTATCGCATAACAGCTTATATTACTATCCGCTGAGAAACACAGCTATTGATCCTACTAGTTCTGGTTGGAGAACAAGCTATGCACCGTCTGGTTATACATTTGTTCCAAATAACGGTATCTATACAACTGCTCCTATTACTAATGCATCTTACATGTTCGATAGCTCTACGACATTCAACGATCCGGATATTAGCACTTGGAACGTTAGTGCAATTACTAATATGAGTTATATGTTCTCTAATGCTACAGTATTCAATCAGAACCTAAGCAGTTGGGACGTTAGTTCTGTTACTAATATGGACGGCATGTTTGGCTCTACTAATGCATTCTATGTTCCTATTTTTAACAACGGAGAAGCAGCAGGTTCTAGCACAGCACCGTTAACATGGGACACTAGTAATGTTACTAGTATGTATCTTATGTTTAGAGACAATGCATCATTTAACCAAGACATCGGTTCCTGGAATACTAGTTCAGTGAATAACATGGGTATCATGTTCCTTGGTGCAAGCAAATTTAATCAAAACCTAAGCAGTTGGGACGTTAGTTCTGTTACTAACATGACTTGGATGTTTATGCGAGCAAGTGAATTTAACAACGGAGAAGCAGCAGGTTCTAGCACAGCACCGCTAGCATGGACAACTAGCTCTTTAACAGAAATGAAACTAATGTTTAATGATGCAAGTAACTTCAACCAAGATGTAAGTTCGTTCGACACTAGTTCGATTACTGGTAATGACATGTATGGTGTATTTAAAGATGCTATTAGCTTTAACAACGGAGAAGCATCTGGCAACAGCACAAATCCATTAACATGGGACGTTAGCAATACTACTAGTTTGGATCAAATGTTTTGGGGTGCTAGATCTTTCAATCAAGATATAAGCTCTTGGGACGTTAGCAATGTTACTAACATGGCACATATGTTCTTCGGTGCAAATGACTTCAATCAAGACATAAGCTCTTGGAATACATCTAGACTTAATGGTGCAACTAATATGTTTAGAGATGCATGGGCATTCAACCAAGACCTTAGTGGCTGGGACGTTAGCAGAGTTAGTGGTTTCAGTGGTATGTTCCTTGATGCTGCATCCTTTAATTTCGGTGAACCAGCAGGAGCAAGCAATAAAGTAATAAATTGGGATACTAGTTCGGCTCTGAATATGAGCTTTATGTTTGCCGCACAGAGCCAACCAGCTAGTGTGTTCGGTTGTGATATTTCAGGTTGGAATACTAGTTCAGTTACTAACATGACCGCTATGTTCCAACGTGCAACGGCATTTAACCAACCTATAGGATCGTGGGACACTAGTAACGTTGTTGACCTGAATCAAATCTTTATGGGCGCTACATCATTCAATCAGCCTCTCGCCGGTTGGGATACAAGCTCAGCTACTAATATGGGCAATCTGTTCCGAGACGCTACATCATTCAACCAAGACATCAGTGGATGGGATGTGAGTGCTGTAGAAGGATCATTATTTAGATCTATGAACTATATGTTCAGTGGCGCTACTAGTTTTAACCAAGACTTAACCGGATGGTGTGTTACTAATATCACAAGCGAACCAACTAATTTTGCAACCAATTCGGGACTAGCACTTGCTAACTATCCAGTGTGGGGTACTTGCCCAGGCGGCATCAACCTAGCAACATACAGCTTCGAAGGTACTCCTAGTGTTCCTGAATCCGGTGTAGCAAATATCACACTCGGCGGCACAGTTACTACTGCTAGTGCTGTAGCACCTTTATTTGGTAACACAGTGGCAACAAGTGCTACTGCCTACAGTGCTACACTTCCTAAGTCAGTAGGCGACTACATCGATGAAGACGGCGGGTTTACAATCGAAGGTTGGATCTGGCCCGTAGATGAGACTCCAGCTACCTACTTTTCATTACTGGGCATCTTTGGTGATTTAGCAACCGATTATATACAGTACGTTAACTTCTCTGACACTGGTACGTTAATAGTCAATGGATCTAACGACGGCGGCTTCGGCGCTGGTTCTCTGGTAACGGTAAACGCCTGGAACCACGTGTTCATGAGTTGGCGCGATGACGGATTGCTATTTTATGGAATCAATGGCCACGTTTATCACGCACCGTCAGACCCATCTAACATACGCGATCCTCGAGATCCTGCGTACACAAATATAAACCAAGCAGCCCTAGGATACACAGGTAAATCTTACAGCTCATCTTGGCCAGACGGACATGCAGACAAATTCCGTATAAGCGCAGGATTCCGCTATGGTCCTAGTATAGGAACTACTGAAGGATCTTATATTCCTAATGATCTAAAAACGTTTACACCTATGCTGGGTGCTGACGGCACAACACCGTTCTTTGTAGACGGTCGTGGATCAACCAGCCTCGTAGCAAGAAACCTCGCATCTTATCCAAACGCACCAACCCCTCCAACAACTCCATTCTTTGTTAGAGGCGTAACCAGCGGCAGAATAGCGTATGTACGCAGTATACTATTCTCTGACAACACTTCAATACTGTTTGATACTTTCGGCTTAGATTTTGATGACCAAGAGGAACTAGAATGGACAGGCTCTTGGTAATAGTCGACACAAGAGCCAAACAAGCGCGAAGCGCCTGCGGTAGCGCACAAGCCCAAGAGCTGCGAAGCAGCTTGCGCAGCAAGAACGGTGCGGGAATTTTACCTCTAACACATTCAAATCCCCACCTAGCACAGTGTTTAAGCACAGTTAAGGCCAACAGTAGCCTAATCCTATAAACACGCTGTAAGACGCTTACATTAAGCGACAGAAGCCATTTTTAATCTATACACACCGGCTCAAAGCTTGTACTAGAGCTCAGTATAAGCATAGCCAACAGCCTATCATTAGCTGTGTTAAATGCTATTCGTGACGCACTCGTTTGAAAGCACTCTATACCGTGTTCTATATAAAGATCTATACTAGCACAATATGTAACACTTTCTTTAAGAGCTAGATATCTTGGCTCGGGATCGTATATGAGTTTGATTTCATAATACATAACAGTAATTAGCACAGTAGCGTATACAGTAAACACTACAGTAAACACACAGTTCGCAGCCGCCGTGCCGTCTGACAGTTCGCTACGCTCGACTCCTTGGCAGAGTCGCTACGCTCGCTGTATCGAGAAGTAATAGCAATAGTCCGAAAAGGGTCCTACAGCGAAAAAATTTCTGTGCGCAAAAAATTTTCCAGAAGTACTTACAGATTTCTCGAAAAGGGTTTTTACAGTAAAAAAATCCTGCTGCGCAATTTTTCGGGGTGAAGTACTTACAGATTCGAGGTGGTGAATGTAGCTCACCATATTTTAAAAAAGCGCCATTAAGCTAAGTGCTTGTTTTGTAAAGACTTTTTATATAAGCCCCGACCCCCCTCGAGAAATTTTTTTTTGAAAAATATTTTTTTCATTTACAAAAAAGAAAAAAGGTATAGTGCGCTAACACTATACCCCGAGTCTCTCTTATTGTTATTAGTCTAGTCGACTGCCCGCGTAAGCTGTAAAGCCATAGTGTGTTAGTACACGAGCGGCTGCTTCTGCACCAGCTAGTAGTGTGTCTACATTCTGTGTAGGGTAGCCACTTGGGTTCCAAATCTCATATGCTTTAGTCCAGCTACGACCTACGCCTGCTTGCTTGAGCATACGACCTATGCGAGTATTGCCTTTAATGTTGTAGATGCTAACCCAAGCAAAGCCACATGCTCCCCAGCCGCCTTGCATCACATCGTGCTCGTATACATCAGCAGCCTTGTATGCGGCCATCTTTGCTTCTGCTACAATGTTCTTGATGTCTTGAACAGTGTAACGCTCTGCAAGCTGTGCTGGAGTGTAAGTAGTAGTTGTCATAGTATTGCCCTCTATGTGTTGTTTCAGTGTTCAAGTATTATATGATCGTTGCTGTCGGAAGTCAACCTCTAATTAATAGCAGTAGTCTTCGTCTTCTTCGTAGTGGTCGTAGCAGTAAGAGCAGATGTGACCCATGCCGCTCTCGTTCGTACTGTCTAGCACATCGTCGCACTCTTCACAAAAGTGCAGTTCGTCTTCTTGTAGGTCATACATGTCCGGGAAGTCTGTAGTGTTCTTAAGAGTGAGTTCATGTGTGTCCACATACTCTACAGTTCGCTCAAGCATTGAGTCGATGGCACAGTGCAAGCTGTCGTTGTCGTAACGGCCGTTGTATATGCGTCCGCGAGTGTAGTGGTGTATGGTTTGGAAAGTCTCATCGTCGAAGTACTTGGGGAACACACCGTACTCGCCGAGGAAGTTGATAGCACCGCTGGTGTTATTGCCCATGCCGTTGTTGAAGAAGTCGTAGCGCAGTTTGGCGGCAGCTCGGATGAGCTCACCTGCAAGTGTTTCACTCTTGCCCATTGGTGCTACGTATTTTTCGAACAGCTCGTTGAAACGTGTTTCAGTAGTAGTAAGCATAGTTTTGCCCTCAGTGCTTAATGTTTATACTGTGTATTATACTGCCATCCTTGGCGTGTGTCAACCCCTTAGTAGCTACGTGCGTTCATGGATTCAACTGCCTGCTCAAGTGTCAGGTCGTAGTGTCCTGAGTGAAGAGCATCGTTGCCTGCGAAGTACTTGTGAGTCACGTACACACGATCGTCTCCGAATGGTGAGCGTGGACGACGAGATATTACAATAGCTTCGCCTGCTACTGAAGTTTGGGTTGCTTCTACAAGTTCCCAACCATTGCGCTCTACTGCTGTTTTGATCGACATAGTTTGCCCTCTTTGTCGTTTGCTTTAGTATGTGTATATTATGCACTCACTTGGCGGAGATGTCAACCTCTTTTTGTAAACTTTTTTGAATTGATTTTGGTAAGCCTTCTACTGGTTTCTTTAGCTTTTCTTCTAGTTCTTGATCTGCTGTGAAATAAACTCTTCTACGATTGCGTACCTTGCCCACGTGTGTTCCTTAGTCTAAGTATTGTTCTATCTGTACAAGGCCTTGATCGCGAGTGTGTTCGATCACTTCTATGATGCCCTTGCCACGATATTTATTCGCTGTGGCCATTGCGTTCTCACGGCTGCCAGTTGCAATCAATAGTTTCTCTGAAGTGTAGCCTTTGTTCATGTATACAGTGTAAGTCATAGTGCTTCTACCTCGTCGGTGATTGATAGGTACATCTCTTGCAGTTTGTTGTCTAGCATTGCTTCGTATAGTGTTTCGTATACTTGCTCGTCTATCTGGGAAAAGTTCAGTCCGTCTGGAACTTGGACTTTGATGAGTACCTCAGTCATTAGTACTCCTCCTCTTCGTAGTCTTCAGTTTCTTCAATGAGTGTTTCGAGTGTAGTGTCGTATCTGTTCCAGCTCTTGCCGAAAGTGAACGCACCGTATGCATCACCCTGTTCTGCTAGACCTGGGAAGTGTTCGCGCATCAAGTTACGTGCTTCGTTGCCCAGTGCGCTAAGTTCTTCCTGGATCTCAAGTAAACGTTCTACTGCATTGTACTTTGACATAGTGTGCCCTCTGTGTCGTTTAGTGTATGTGTGTATTATAGCGTCTTGTTAGGGAGTTGTCAACCCCTAATTTTCTTGATCGACAGTTTAGTGTGTAGCAATTACGATTGCAATCGTTGAAACCATACAGCCCATTACAATGTAGAGGTTACCAAACTCTGCAAGATGTGTGCCACGCTCATGTCTCCAGAACTTGTCCAGTAGTACCTCACGAACCACAGTCCAGATCAGGATGATTGTGATCATTGCAATAGTATCTAATAGTGTCATGGACTGTGCCCTCATTGCTTTAGTGTATGTGTGTATTATAGCACCGTCCTTGTGCAATGTCAACCGTTTTATTTGGAATCTTTAATTTTTTTCATAGCACGGTATTCAGCTTGCAAACCTTCAATGTAGGAGTTGATGAAGTTGTCGTTGGCGGCAAGCTCAGCGGCAATAATACGAGCTTGTTTCTTCATTGCGAACGTGAGCTCCGTCTTGGTCATGTTTTTGAGATTTGCTAGTTCAGTAATTGTCATAGTGCCCCCTTAACTTGACGATCGTATAGCATGTCGTCGATCATGTTAGCGTAGTCCATTAGCGCAGTGTATTCTACACGCTCGTATGTCGTATCCATTTCCATGCTTTCCATTTCTTGGATATCCCACTGTACAGACTGTGCAAGGTTTAGTGCATCGTTGAGTTGATCTAGCATAGCAGTGCCCTCTTTGCTCATTGCTTTAGTGTATGTGTGTATTATAACTTCGCTAAGAGGATTTGTCAACCCCTAATTAATAAAAAATGCCAACGGAAAGAACTGAACTTAGCCACAGCAGGCTGAAGCCTGCCCATGCAATTAAAGTTGATAGGAGTCCTGTTTGCCACAGGACTATTGCTAGGATACACCAAAGGAGAGTTCTCATTTGCACACCTCCTGTGGGTTCACACGTTGGAGTTGATCCAAGATGTGCTCGCGGTAATCTTCGTCGCTTGGAAGATCATCCAACCACTCACTCTCTGTCTTCCACTCTACTGGAAACTCCTTGTAACCAATCTCGTTAGCCATGCACTGAGCGGCAACGAACGCAACCGCATCCTGGATGCGATCCAAACCACTCACAAGGTAGTCAGTACCGCCTTTCATCTTCCAGTACGCATTACCGCTCTTGAACTTACCGTCCTCGCAGTGTGCGCCGTAGTTTTCCAGGAACTGTGTAGTGATTACGAAGTTAGTCATGTGCAAGCCCTCTTTGCTCAATTTCTTAGTATGTGTGTATTATAGCACCACACCTGGATGTTGTCAACCTTTTTTTAGCGGTAGTCGTAGTATTCGATGCGCTCTAGAACTCGTCCTGTGCAGATATCAATCTTCTCTTCAATACGCATATTGCCTTGACGGATCACGCGAGTGTTGTAGCCACGCTGGCAAGTTGGCTGGCCGTAGTAGCCATAGTTCTGCTGGTAGCCTCCGTTGTTTGGGTAGTGCTGTGGACGAGGAGCTGAATGATTGTTGTTGTACATATGCTGAAGGAACAGTGTTCCTATAACACCTGCAAGAGCGCCTTGCTCACGATCGCCCCAAGCCATAGCCGGAGTTGAAACAATGCTGGTTGCAAGTGCGGCTGTAATAATTAATTTTTTCATATCAGTTACCTCTTAACTCTAATTATGTGTAGTATATAGTCACTTGCGCTCAATGTCAACCTTTTTCTGCAACCAATCTGCAATTAATTTTTGATCCTCTACAGTGAAGTCTTCAGCCTTAGGACCAAAGGTTGTACCAAAGCGAGTGAGCATACTACCTACGTGACTTAGATCGTTAAGTGTGGCAAGCCCATTATCAGTGACTCCTTTGAGTCCATTCTCGATGCCGTATGCTTCGCTGAAGTCCATCATAGCACGGCCGATGTTTGCGAGTACTTTCTGTTCTGCTGTTGCTTCGAAGTATGCCATGTGAGTCACCTCTGTGTTGTTAAGTAATGCGTGTATTATATGATCACTGTGCGGGTTTGTCAACCCCTAATTACAAAAAAAGAAAGCCCGGGTTGCTCTGAGGGCGTGAGCTTCCCGGGCATATTGTGTACAGTGCGGTTGAGGGCATATTGCACTGTACTGGTCTATCTAAGCGTACACCTCTTAGTGGGTGCTTAGCCTTGGTACCAGTGGACGAAGGATGAGGGCGGTCCTTGTGTGTCCACACTGTGCAAGCCTTTGGATGAGGGCGGTCCTCCAGCTTGCGTTTCACAGTGTGCGGAACTTGAGGGCATTAAGCTCTACGCATCACCGTGTTCTCGGCTACCAGCTCCCATTTGCTGGGAAAAGCTTTAGCCAAATCTGCCACTTTTAACACTGTGCGGAGTGACAGTTCCCGCAGTCGACCTTTGTTGATGTCGACGAAGTCTATGATCTCTTCTTGAAGATCTTCTTCAAAGCCGTACTCTGCAAGCATACCATCTTGGATAACTTGCTTGATGCGCAACATCTTATCGCGCTCTGTATCAATAGTCAAGTCCATGTAGTGACAGCGTGACTCTAGTGCTTCAATGTGCTCACGCAGTTTACCTTTTACTTTATCAAACTTCAAGTTGGTAATAAAGATTGCACTAGCTTCAAACTTGAACTTGTCCGGCACACCTTCGTTTCGCAGTTTGAATGAATCAGTGTTCCAGTGGATCCAACGATTCTTCTTGCTGTCTAGTGCCGCTTTCAAGATATTCAAGCTTAGTTCAT
>Ga0209961_1000413_pt1 | contig 14458 bp, 11 predicted proteins | sample SalPonA_B_H2O_MG_FD_185719 | JGI IMG/M metagenome (GOLD analysis project Ga0209961, IMG submission 185719) | Water microbial communities from South San Francisco under conditions of wetland restoration - Salt Pond MetaG R2A_B_H2O_MG (SPAdes)... | ecosystem: Environmental > Aquatic > Non-marine... | reverse complement strand
ACATCTAGCATCATCTCGCCTGCCAGTTTATGCATAGTATTAGTGGCTAAAACCAAAAGCTCTGCGCCACCACGCTCTAACGCGAGCGCCTCCCTATTTAGTACTTTTCCAGCCTCAGCCCAGTTACCTGACATCTGCAGCCTTTCAATTCGGGCAAAATCTATAGAACGAATCAACAACTCTGGCGAGTGCAGCCCTCCCAACCTTTCGCGTGTCAGGCGGCAGAGCTCTTGGTAATAAGTTTGCGTTGAAGCGGCGGACATACCACCAAGAATTCCTATAATTTTCATACGAGTCTAAACCCAGACAGCAAGGGCTGCTGCCAGCATACCGATGAATAGCGTCTCAAGAACAATCAAACTGAGCAGCGGTCGGCTCATACCCCTTAGTTTAGCGGGCTGAGTCCTCAAGCCAATGGCCGCGATCGCTGTAATTAGAAGTGCTGTTGAGAGTGTCTGAAATAGAGAAACGACTGTAGGTGGCAGATAGCCTAGAGAGTTGATGACCATTAGCAGGACAAAGACCCAAAGAAAGCCGGGAACACTAAAGCTTGGCTTACCCGTCGAGCGACCTGAGCGGCTGTAGAGTGCCCCGAGCACAAACACTATTGGCGCCAACATCGCGACCCTAACCAGCTTAATTAGGGTAGCATCATCACCTGCTACTTCAGATACGCTGTACCCAGCGCCAACCACCTGAGCCACATCATGAATTGAGGCTCCCAAAAACAACCCCATCTGCCGATCATCTAGCCCTAACCAATGCCCGATCAATGGATAAGTCACCATGGCGATTGCGCTCATTACGGTTATGCCAATAATAGTAATTGCGGTGGCACGCTCCGACTGTTCATTGCGCGGAGACACAGCGGCAATCGCAATAGTTGCCGACGCACCGCAGATCCCGACCCCACCACCAGTCAGCGTACCTAACTCACGCGAGACCCCTAGGAAGCGTGAGGCGAAGGTTCCAAAAACGATGGTTGCCAGCACAATAACAACGAGAAAAACGAGTGTCGTAGCACCGAAATGGGCCAAAGCATCAAAAGAGATCCGCGCGCCTAATAGCGCCACTCCGACCCTTAAGAGTGAGGTCGCACTAAAATTCACCCCCTCAACTACTTTGGGAGCTTCATAGAGAAAGTTACAAGCAAGCCCGAGTAAAAGAGCAAGCAACAGCGTTGGGGTATCGTAGTGCTCGCCCAGAAAAGCCGCTGCCAGCGCAACAACCGCTGCCAGCAAAAGTCCAGGTAGACGCAGCTTTACCGCACTCATCGCGTTTGCAACCTAGCGAGTAACTCAGGCTCATCGAGAAGTTTCAAGAAAGCCAGAATCTGATCAATTTCCACATCACTGAGCTTGAGCGGTTGTAGGTCAACCGAGCGTTTGATCCGCTCAAGCTCGCGCTTGTCAGCGAAGCCAATCCAGTCGATCACCTCTATATGGGGTGCATTGGGAAGAATTGCTTGGGAGCGGTCGTAGCTCTCTAAAGCCCGAATTGGATCATTGTGATGCTCAATCATTGCGCGCAGCGTTGCATAAGCGCCGTTGTGACCATAGGGAGCCGTGAATGAGAGGTTTCTCAGCGAGGGCACTCGAAAAGCGTAGGCATCTTCTGCACGATTACTGACGCCCATGCGACCTACATCACGCGCCCAGGGGTCCCATTGCCGCGTCCGCCCGGGTCCCATCGGCGGCAGAGCCAAAGAGTAGTAGTTGCCGTCAGTGAAAAGTGGACCTGAGTGGCACTCTCCGCACTGCCCTTTGCCATAGAACAGTTCCATCCCTGCACGCTGCATCTGCGTTAGAGCGATATCCTCACCGCGTGAGAGACGATCAATCGGGGCATTGAAACTGCGAAATTCAGAGTTGATATAGTCGCCAATCGCGTTCGCTAGATGCGTATATTCTGTATCTCTACGCCGCTCTAGCTCAGGGTAGGCCTGGCTAATAAGTTTCCAGTATTCGTCATCAGCAATGACGCGCTCAACGATCACCGGCCAGGCGTAATCAATACGCTGGCGAACCGCGCCAATGACTTCGTTCTCTCCAGTATTCCCCGCCATCTCAAACTGCGCTGTCACTGGCAAGGTAGCCTGCACCGCTGACAGGCTTGTAAGGCCATGCGGCAACCATGACTCAGCTGGGCTGTCATAGCCTGATGGCGCTTGAGGGTCTATTGAGACGCGTCCGTCCCAAAACTGTTCGGTAACGGATTTATGTCCCAGATTAAATAGATGTGGGGAGTGTCGCGGAACACGCTTGCGCACACCCTCGTTTGCTTCGCGCTCGGGTCCAATGCCCATCGCGCCTTCCCCCAGCCCCAAAGAGAGGCCATCGGCGGTGCCAAAATCGGGATGGTGACAGGTCTGACAAGAGATATTTCGATTACCGCTAAGTATCTCATCGGCAAAGAGTTTTCGTCCAAGCTCGACAGCCTCAGGACGAGTGGTAAGATAATCCTCGACCCCAATAGGCTGCCAGGGCAGCTCTGCATAAACAGGTAAAGAGATAAGAGTAAGAATGCTTAAAAGTTTAGTTTTAACAACCTGCATTGTGCTTTCAACTCCGGTCTTGGCTATCGATGTTGAAGATGCGAAAAATATGATGGAGCGCGGCGAATATGAGCAGGCCTATGAGGTGCTCTACCCGATGGCACAGACCGGTAACGCTGATGCCGAAGAGTTGATCGGCAGTATGTATGCGTTGGGGACTGGTGTTGAACGGGACGATATTCGTGCCTTTGAATGGTACCTGCGTGCCAGTATGCGGGGCCATGCGGGCGCGCAATCGGGAATCGGCTGGTACTACGAAGTCGGACGCGGCATGCCTGCTCCCGATCTCGTGAGGGGTTACGCTTGGTACACCTTGTCCGCCATTGGTGGCGATCCGGATGCTGCAATTAGCCTCGAGGAGATCGTTAAAAAGATGTCTCCTGAAGAGATTAAACAGAGCCTGATATTGGTAAAAGACTACCGCGCGCATATCTACCCATTCCAATAAAATGGGGGACGTTTGCGTCCCCCTTTGAACACTCTGCTGACTTACATCAGGTCGCGTTCGTACTCAGCAGCAAACTTAGCTTCTGCTTCCTGAGATGCCGCCTGGAAAGCTTTGAAGAAACGGTCGCCTTCACGAACGTTGGACTGGAACCAGTCGTACACGGGTTTAGCTGCTTCAGCCAAGGCCGCTTTCTCATCAGGGGTTGGCACGTAGAGTTCACCACCAATCTCTTTGAACTCCTGGTAAGCCTGAATCGATTTACGCTTAGGACTTGCGAACGTTGCCTGCTGCAGCGCGGCAAAGCCGTCTACCACTACACGACGCATATCTTCTGGCATTGAAGTGAACACTTCATTATTCATCATCCACAGCGCCGCCATGTAAGCGTGACCATCCAGAGTGACGTACTTAAGACCTGCCTCTGGGAACTTCATACCCATGATGTCGGTGATACCGTTCTTAGAACCGTCAACAACGCCGGTCTGAAAGCTAGAGAAGAGCTCTGGCCATGGGATTGGCGTTGGGCTCGCACCCAGCGCTTTAACCAGCTCCTGCGGCAGGTCAGCGACGACGGTACGAATCTTCAGACCTTCAAAGTCAGCCGGTGACTTCAGAGTGCGCTTAGTGTTTGCAAAGTTACGCCAGCCACCTGTGTTACCCACCGTCATCAGACGCACAACGCCATCAGAATCTTTGAGCATCTGATCACGCAGATCACGAGTAAATGGCCCTGTCAGTACCTCTTCCGCTACACGGTCGTTAGACATTACGTACGGCAGATCGAACATCTGTACGTATGGGAAGGTGCTAGCCACGCCACCTGAGGTTGATACATAGATATCAACACTGCCATCTTCGATTGCCTGCAGACACTCGGTACCATTGGCACAGAGCTGCGTACCGATGTAGAGATCAACTTTGATCGCACCGTTACTTGCCGCCTCTACGTAGTCTTTGAAGACAACCAGACCATCGTAATCTTCATCGTTCTCGTTCGAGTTCGCTACAGCACGCAGATTGAAATCTGCTGCTGTTGCAGCGCCAGATAGCGCAATGCTTGAGCCGATAAGGGCCGCGCTCAACATTTTTTTTGTTTTATTAAACATGTTGCTTCCTCTTGCTTGCTTCTTGATGAGGCTTTGCCTCGTTTAAATCAGGGTTAGTTCGCTAGCCCTAACAATCTGGGTACTGTCATTGAGATCGCCGGGAAATAGGTGATCAGGAATATCACCAAAATTTCAACCGCCAAGAAGGGTAGTATCGCTTTGCTTATGGTCTCCACCTTCTCACCGGAGACTGAACTGGCGACGAACAACACCAGCCCCATAGGCGGGGTTGCCAGGCCTACCGTCAGGTTGACGGACATAATGATGGCGAAGTGCACGGGATCGACGCCCATCCCAATGAAGACCGGTCCGAGAATAGGACCCAAAATAATAATGGCGGGGCCAGCATCCAAGAACATGCCAACCACAAACAGCAGAATATTGATGAGGAACAGCAGCAGGTAGACAGAGTCACTCAGACTCAACACATACTCAGCTAGATTCTCAGCAACGTGCGAAAGACTCACAACCGTTTTAAATGCGATCGCCGCGCCGACTAGCAGTAGCACTACCGCACTGGCCATTGCGGCCTTGTTAAAGATCTCCGGCAATTCACTAAATTTCAGCGTCCGCGTGATAAACAGGCTTAGGATCAGAGCGTAAGCCACGGCGATAGCACTCGCCTCCGTTGGAGTAAAAATACCGCCGAGGATACCACCAAGAATAATTACAGGGGTCAGCAGCGGCAGAAACGCACCGCGCGCAGCTTCGCCTCGCTCGCGCCAGGTAGCCTTCTTACTCGCAATCGGGAAGTCGTACTTGCGCGCCATAACTGAAGTTATTGCCATCAGCGCAGCACCAACCAGCACACCAGGAACAATACCTGCAGCAAACAGCGCGGCCACCGACACCTCCATGGTGTAGGCGTAGATAATCATAATGCCGCTCGGCGGAATAATGGGCCCGATTACCGAACTTGCTGCTGTAATAGCCGCAGCGAATTTACGCTTGTAGCCGTTCTTCTCCATCGCAGGAATCAGCATCGAACCCAGCGCACTGGTATCCGCTACAGCACTGCCGGATAGACCCGCAAATAGCATCGAACTGAAGATATTTACATGCGCCAGGCCACCGCGAATGTGACCAAGCAGCGACTGACTGAAATTCACCAACGAGAGCGTAATACCGCCTCGATTCATCAATTCGCCCGCCAACATGAAGAACGGGATTGCCATCAGTGGGAAGCTATCAATGCCGTTATAAATGTTGCGGAATAGCAGCGGGATATCGCGATCCATATCCAGCAACATCAGCATCGAGCCCGGAGCAGCCAGCATAGCGAAGAACACTGGCATACCGATCAGAATCAGTATCAAGAACAGGGGTAGGAAAAACGTTAAGCTCATACTTCAGACTCCCCGACGATCAACGCTTTGAAATGTCTCAACGCCATCTCAACAGTAACGAACAGCATAGTGAAGTAGCAGACAGCCATCGCCAGATAGATCCAAGCTCGCGGCAAATCAAAGCTGGCAGCACGCGTGCGAAATCCTCGCTGGAAAAAGTCGATAGAGATATCGCTGAGCACCACCAGAATTGCTACCGCTACGCACGTCAGGACGAACCTAAGCAGACGACTCAATAATGAGGGGAGTGAGTCCGGCAACAGTGTAATCGCCACAAAGTCACCTTTTCGCAAAGCGGGCGCGGCTACAAGGGCCATCATCCAAATCATCAACGCGCGCGCAGCCTCTTCCGGCCAAGGAAGCGCGTTGTTAAGTACATAACGCATGAAGACCTGAAGCAGGATGGAGGCAACCATGAGCGCCACCAGTATCCAGGCAAGACCGAGGCCGATCTTGGAGGTTTTGTCGTTGATCCAGCCAAGCGTAGCAAGAGCCATATCGACTGCTTTCATCACTCGTCCTTTATTATTTTTAATATATTGGTGTTAAACCTTTGCCTCCTTGCCCAACACTCGGGTTAGGCAAGGCTGGGAACTCTTTAAGGCACCTCTTGTCCCGCTGCCGCAGTCCAGAGTTCAAACCAGGTCTCACGATCCAGTTCTACCTCCAAGGCCTTTGCAATATCCCTAATACGAGCAAGGTTATTAGTTCCAACCACTGGCAATATTTTTGCCGGGTGCGCAAGCAACCATGCCAGCGCAACCAAGTCCGCACTGAACCCCTGCTCCGACTCGATGCGTCGGAATATCGGCGCCAGACGCGCAGCTGCCTCAGAGTTACCGAACAATGAACCACCACCCAGTGGCGACCATGCCATCGCACTCATCTGGTCCAATTGCATTGCAGATAGCGTGCCATCTGTGAACGATTCTCTCTGTACTAGGCTCATCTCTATCTGGTTAACAACAAGCTTAGAGGCCATGTGCTGCTGCAGCAGCTTCCAATCCCAAACATGGAAGTTTGAGACGCCGATCTGCTTAACCTTGCCGCTCTCAACTAACTTATCGAGCGCCGCTCCAGTCTCAGCAGCATCCATCAAAGGATCAGGGCGATGAATTAGCAATAGGTCTAGGTGATCTGTGTGCAAGTGTCTAAGGCTGTTTTCAACACTGGTGTGAATGTATGACTCAGTGGTGTCGTAATACTTCACGCGCCGTTGGGGAAACTTATCGGAGATCAAAGCGATATCGCACTTGCTAATCAACTCCATTGAATCACGCAGGCTAGGCTGCTCTTTGAGAGTCTCACCGAAAACCCGCTCACACTCGTAATCCCCGTAGATGTCAGCGTGATCGAAGCTTGTAATACCTTGCTCTAGGCATGCATCAATTTTGGCGCGCACTGTTGAAGTGTCAGTTTCTCCACCATCAGCCAGACGCCAAACGCCGTAGATCAAACGACTCAGTGAGGCTCCCTGTTTGCCCAATTCGATTCGTTGCATGCTGCTCTCCGTAAAACGCTAAATAGGAATCAATAGTGCATCAATTTCACTTGATCCTAGCAACGCAGTCGAATAATGTAAATGAATTATGAATGTATTTTCCTCATAATCTGCGAAACTACAGCGGAAACAGGACTACCCATATGCCAATTTCGAGCGGTAAACAGGCCAAAAAATTGCCAATTTATCAGCAGATCAGCGAGTACCTGATCCGTGAAATCAATTCCGGACGATGGCTCGCGGGCGATAGACTGCCGATAGAGGCGGAACTTGCGGCCAATCTCGGTGTGGCTATTGGCACATTACGCAAAGCCCTTGCGAAGCTTGAAGAGGATGGGCTTATCGAACGCCGCCAGGGCTCCGGGACCTACGTACGCCAGGCGCCTGAAGGCAAACCGATCTACAGCTTTTTTCACCTCGAACTCATTGAGGGTGGTGGCGCCCCCTCTGCCAACACAATTCTCGTCGAGCCCCGGGAGGTAACTATCCTTGCGTCGTCTTTCCCAGGCGGATCGGTTTGGAGTATTCGTCGCGAACGTATGCTCAATCGCCGACTGGTAGCGATGGAGGAGATTTTCGTCAACTCAGCGCACGCTAAAAAGCTTGAAGTCAAAGATCTACACGAGTCGCTCTATCTACACTACGAAACCCAATTTGGGTTCTGGATCAGCAAGGTCGAAGACCAGATAGATTGCGCCAAAGCGCCAGGTTGGGTCTGCAAATCGCTTGGTGTTCCCGAGGGGACGGTTTTACCTCGCGTTCAGCGCTGGAGCTGGTCCAACGAAGACAAAATAGAAGAGTTCTCTTACACCTGGTTCGATCCAGCAAAAGCACGGTATATCGCACGGTGGCGTTGATACCGCCGGTTTTACATTCACTTCGGAGTTAAAAATAGATGAGCAGCACGCTTAGATACGGCCTTCTCGGTGCAGGCATGATGGGGCAAGAGCATATTCGCAATATTGCGCTAATTGAGGGCACCCGAATTGAAGCACTGATTGAACCAGATAGTCAGATGCTAGAACGCAGTCTTGCGCTTGCACCGGGTGCGAAAACCTTTGGCTCACTCGACGCGATGCTGGCTAGCGGGATAGCACTTGATGCACTTGTCATAGCGACTCCAAATTACCAGCACGCCGACCAGTTACTGCAACTGTTCGAGAAAACCAAACTGCCGATACTAGTCGAAAAACCTGTGGTAACTTCGCTGGAGCAGGCACAGGCAATTCGCCAAGCAGCTGCAAACCACCCTGCTCCAGTTTGGGTAGCAATGGAGTACCGCTACATGCCGCCGGTTGCTCGTTTCCGCCAACAAATCACCGATGGTGATTTAGGCGACCTCAAGATGCTAGCCATCCGAGAACACCGCTTCCCCTTTCTTGAGAAAGTACAAGACTGGAACCGTTTTAACGTGAAGACGGGCGGAACCTTGGTAGAAAAATGCTGCCACTTCTTCGACCTCATGCGGCTAATTGTCGGTGCCGAGGCGACCCGAGTCTATGCTTCGGCCGCACAAGACACAAATCACCTCGACGAGCGCTATGAGGGCGAGACCCCCGACATTATCGACAACGCCTTTGTTATCGTAGATTTCGCCAACGGTAAACGAGCCTCTTTAGACCTAAATATGTTTGCCGAAGGCTCGCGCTACCAAGAGGAGATCTGTGCAATTGGCCCGCAAGCGAAACTTGAGTGCTTTGTTCCCGGACCAGGACGCTTCTGGCCTACAGAAACACTTGGCCCCGCTCCTATCCCTAAGGTTGTTATCAGCCCACGCAACCCTAAAGGGCCAACAGAGCTAGATATTCCGGTTGACGAGGCGCTACTTGAAGCGGGTGATCACAACGGTTCGACCTTTTACCAACACCAGGGCTTTTTTAACGCGATCACCCAAAAAGGCAAGGTGGATGTCAGCATAGAAGATGGTCTCAAAGCTGTAGTTCTAGGCTTGGCTGCACAGGAATCAGCGCGTACTGGGAGAGCGATAGAGATCATAGATGACGGTCTGAACTACCGCTGAGTCGACGCATGAATTAATTCATTCACTAATCATTTACTTTTGAGTTTAGATTAGGTACTGTTGATTCATTCACAATTGATACATCTCCGTATGAATAATAACTCCAGCGGAGAGTGAGGATGGCAAGGAGAGACGATGGGCATAGCTATTTCTAAACTGGCAGAGCAGAAGCAGGTCGATGGACTGGATTTTCCGCTATTGATCAACCCGCCTTCCGCGGAGGTAGCCGCGAGCGAGCAGGCGAGCCTAAAGTGGATCTCTGAAAACCGAGCGGAGTTGCACAGCTTGCTAATTAAACACGGTGCGGTACTCTTCCGCGGCTTTCCCGTTAGCTCCGACGATGCGTTTGAGCGTATGTTAGACCACACTGACTACGTCAATATGCCGTACATCGGCGGTGCTGCTCCCCGTACTCAGGTAACCGCATCGCGTATCGTTACAGCTAACGAATCGCCCGCTTCTGAGAAGATTCCGTTCCACCACGAGATGGCACAGGTACCCACACCACCCGGATACATCTTCTTCTACTGCGATATCGCCTCGCCGGTCGGTGGCGCGACCTCGCTTCTCCACTCAGCTGAAATCTGTGATGCGTTTTTCGAGATTGCCCCAGACTTCGCAGCTAAAGTAGAGGCACAAGGCGTACGCTATGTACGTGTGATGCCAGAGGTCACTGATGCAACCTCAGCTATCGGTCGCTCCTGGAAGGATACATTCCAGGTTGAAACCAAAGAGCAGGCTGAGGAGGCGATGCGTGCGGCAGGTATGGATTGGGAGTGGCTAGAGAATGGCGACGTTAGAACGTACACCGCTGTTCTTCCGGCTGTACGTTTCGACGAAGAGACCGGCCGCAAGGTCTTTTTCAACTCGTTAGCGGCTGTCTACACCGGTTGGAATGATAGTCGCAACAAGGGCGAAACCGCCGTAATGACAGCAGATGGCGACTACCTTGATGCCGAAGTCATGGCCCGCCTGGTAGAAGCGATGGATCAGAAGTGCGTTAACTTCAAATGGGAGAAGAGCGATGTGCTGTGGGTCAACAACCACACGGTACTGCACGCTCGCCAACCGTTTGAAGGTGATCGCCGTATACTTGCGTCTATCTCTTTTAAAGAGTCAGCTTAATCGAACCTACCTGGCGGCTCACTGGGCCGACGCCGCCGGGTAATTCGTCAAGTCCAAGCGCCTACTCCTCCACTGATTTTTCAACCGGTCAAAGAGGCGCCCTAGCTATGTATCAGCTAACCTGTATCTACGGACAGAGAAGAGAAGCTGGGAATGGATACGCAGGCGCACTACCGACCGCTGATACGGTTGAGCTACTTAGCAATCAGCGCATATGCTGCGTTGGGGCTCGCACAATTTCTGCCGCCTCAGCAGACCGCTTCACTCCTGCCAAGCTACGCTGCATTGGGCACGATGCTGCTCTGCTTTATCGGACTGTTTCAAACCAAAGCTGGTCAGCAATCTTGCAATAACAGTTATACAGACAAGTTCCACGCAGTGCTTCTGAGCCTAGCCACACTGTGTTTAGGCGCTGCCCTGCCGGATACTCAAGTTCAACTCTTCGCCCTAATTTCGCTGAGTTGTCTAATCGCTGCTGCTCTACCACTGCGCTTTGCAGCCCTGCCGTTCGCCGCCGGAGCCGCGTTAATCGGCCTAACTTTCGTAGATCTATTCACAACGGAAACAACGGAGTTTTCCATCGAACTTGACCGCGAGGCGCGCGGGCTCGTGCTTGCCCTGTTTGCTGCGTCGACCGTCTATTTATGGAAGGGAAGAATCGCCAATGAGCTCTCGTGGGAAGAGGGTGTAAAGCGACTAGGAAAGGCACTGCTTAGCATTTCGATCTTCCCCGCGATTACTTTAATGGGCTACCTGGCTGATTCAAACAGCTCAAATGCAGCTGTTTTCGATGCACTAGCCGGGCTATTGATAATCGCCGGCTGCGGCTATCTAATGGTTAAGAGAGAGCAGCTTACCCTCTCTTGGCGCTGGGGAATCGTACTCACATTCACCATCGGGTTGACCCTCTCTCTCCTATCAGTTGGAACGACTGCACTGCCCATTCTATTTTTTGTAATCCCCATAGCCTTTGTACTACTTGACCGAATCGACGCTTTAATTATGAGCTTGGTTGCTCTAACCATTCCCCTAAGTCTAGGGGCCCTGAGCCATTATGACTTCCCCTTTGAGGCCACTTCTCATGCAACACTCTCCGGGCTCACTCTTCTGGGCGTCAGTCTATTTTTAACGGGGCAGATTGAGGGAGCGAGCAAACTTTTCCTGCAAGGCGTGGCGAGAGAGCCAGCATTCCAACTGCGGCTTATTCAGTCTCTACTCATCGGTTTAGTCCTCTTTCTCATAGCTATGTCACCTATTTTGGATACCTTCTTGCTGGATCCCTTCATGCAAGAAAATCTGCAGGTCTTTGCCAGCGCAGGTGTTATAGCCCTAGGTTTATTTGTATTTCTGGGGCTGCTAGTCGGCCAATTCTCGGTGCAGACAGATCGTCAGCGCGAGCTAAGTACAGTGCAGAGCGAGACAATTAACCAACTAAAACGGGCGCAAGAGCGGTTAGACCGTGTCGCATCAGGAGCACAAGTCACCTTCTGGCGCGTCGATCGCGCGACTGGACAGATCACATCAAACCGGCTCTGGCGAGAGCGCTGGGGCTACTCCAACTCAGACACAGTCCATGTTGAGCAATTCTGGGAGAAAATGGGGGCTGAGCCTGCAGGTTTTTTCCAAGACCTTTTCGAGCGCGTCTATGCAACCGCAACTCAAATAGTGGTGGTACGCAAAGCCTCCGATAAATTCGATAACGCTTACCATCGAATCACCGTAATACCCGAGATTGATTCGTCAGATAATGTCATAGCAGTTGAAGTTACAAACATAGATATCTCTGCTGAAATGCGTGCTCAGGAGCAGCTCAAAGCCGTAAACGCTGACCTAGAAAAAACCCTTGAGCGCCAGCAGCAGATGTTTGCAGTCATTGGGCACGAACTTCGCACACCGGTCGCTTCTATCGAGATGTTGATCGCGGATGACGAACTTACCGAAAGTCAAAAACTCAAGAATATCGAAGAGATATCAAGCAACATGCTCGGTGTACTGGAGGACCTCAGGGTTATCGTAGTCCCAGAGCGTGCGATTGAAGCCAAATCAGAGAGGGTTTCGCCTCAAGCTGTGATACAACGAACACTTGGCCCCCTAACTGGCTTGGTTAGGAAAGCGGGACTCTCTCTTCATATGGAACTCGACCCACAGGCATGTAAGTGCGAGTTCAATGCTCAAGCGTTAAGACGCTTGCTAACCAATTTAGTCCGAAACGCCCTACTTCACTCAAAAGGTCGCAATATATGGGTGAAATACAGAGTCAACCAAGCACCCGAGGCCTATCATCAGAGCGCAACTCTGATAGTTGAAGATGACGGCAAAGGGATAGGTGCCGCCACCGAAGGAAAACTCTTTGAAGCTTTTTATCGCGGAGACTCTGATGCCGATGGAACCGGCTTAGGCCTTTATATTTGTGCTGAGTTGGCGCAAATCCTAGGCGGTAGTATCGACTACAAGAGCAGAACCGAGGGCGGCTCAACCTTCATCATAAAGATGAAACTACCCCTCCACTCCGAAGTCGAGACCCAGACACTCACCTCCTCAGAGATGGTAAACCTCAATGGTATGCGAGTGCTGATTGCGGAAGATGAAGCGATGCTGAGGATGCTAACCACCAAGCAGCTAAGTAAAGTGGGCGCAGAAGTTACAGCCTGCGAGAATGGCAGAGAAGCACTCGACGCGTTCGAAACTGGTGAGTTTGACCTAATCCTGACCGATATTATGATGCCAGAACTCAATGGGTATGGTTTAACCAAAGCTCTGAGAGAGCGCAACTACACCGGCCCTATTGTAGGTATCACAGCCGCTGTAGTGGGCAAAGAAACCGACGAGCTAAAAGAGGCCGGGGCAGATTTGGTGATGTCCAAACCGTTCCGAATCGGCGACTTCGAAAAAGTTCTACAGACCCTCGCAAACCTTCCGCCGCGCACTGCCACTTGAGCCAAGCGTACGGGCCGCGACTAACGCTTGGTTAGTACGCGACCCACAGCGTCCTGCCAACCAGCATAGCGCTCATCGGCATCCTCACTGCTCATCTGCGGCTCGAAATGACGCTCCAGTGCCCAGGTCTTAGCGAACTCATCCTGCGCCGGATAGAGCCCCGCCTTGAATCCCGCCAACCAGGCCGCACCCACCGCTGTTGTCTCAATCACCTCAGGACGATCAACCGGCGCCTGTAAAATATCTGCGAGAGATTGAGCCATCCAATCGTTAGCCACCATTCCGCCATCAATACGCAAAACGGCTTGTGCCGACTCGCCACTACTCGCTTCCCAGTCAGAGCGCATCGCCTCGTAGAGATCGCGAGTCTGATAACCAACGGAGCGCAACGCAGCACGCGCCAGATCAGCAAAACCGGTATCCCGTGTCAGACCAAAGATCGCACCGCGACACTCACTATCCCAATAAGGCGCACCGAGCCCGGTAAAGGCAGGTACCAGATAGACACGGTTCTCGGGCTTTGCGCCACTTGCAAGCGCCTCTGTTTCGCTCGCGTGGCGAATAATCTGCAAACCGTCACGCAGCCACTGCACTACCGCACCGGCGATAAAAATTGAGCCCTCCAGCGCATAGGTCGGCTTGCCATCTAGCTGGTAAGCGATTGTTGATAGCAGACGATTTTTGGAGTGAACGCACTTATCCCCGGTATTGAGCAGCGCAAAACAGCCTGTACCGTAAGTTGATTTAAACATCCCGGGCTCAAAGCAAGCCTGCCCTAAAGTTGCGGCTTGTTGATCACCCGCAACGCCATAGATAGGGAGAGCGTGACCGCCAAACAACTCTTTGCGCGCTGTACCGAAATGGGCCGCACAATCCTTCACCTCCGGCAGCATCGAGGCCGGCACACCCAATAGATCGAGTAGCTCCTGGTCCCAATACCCATCGCGAATGTTGTACATCAGTGTGCGAGAGGCGTTGGTAGCATCCGTAACGAAGGACTCGCCCCCTGTTAGCTTCCAAATTAGGTAGGTATCCACAGTCCCGAAGAGAAGCTCTCCGCGCTCTGCACGCTCACGCGCACCCTCGACGTTATTGAGTATCCAGCTCACCTTTGTGCCAGAAAAGTAGGGGTCTAGCAGCAAGCCCGTGCGTTCGTTGAATAGAGCCTCATGCCCCTGAGCTTTTAGACCCTCACAAAAATCGGCTGTGCGGCGATCTTGCCAGACTATTGCGTTGTAGACCGGTTCCCCGGTGGTCTTATCCCAGACCAAGGTAGTTTCACGCTGGTTGGTAATACCTATAGCGGCGATATCAGCAGCAGAAATACCCGCTTTCTCAACGGCTGCGCTACACACCCCTACGGTTGAAGCCCAAATCTCATCCGGGTTGTGCTCTACCCAGCCCGAGTGCGGGAATATCTG
>Ga0209961_1000411_pt1 | contig 14562 bp, 12 predicted proteins | sample SalPonA_B_H2O_MG_FD_185719 | JGI IMG/M metagenome (GOLD analysis project Ga0209961, IMG submission 185719) | Water microbial communities from South San Francisco under conditions of wetland restoration - Salt Pond MetaG R2A_B_H2O_MG (SPAdes)... | ecosystem: Environmental > Aquatic > Non-marine... | reverse complement strand
CATGGCAGAAGGGTAGCCTGTACGTGGATCAGATGTTGGGTAGTCGATATCAACGATTTCTTTTTTATCGTCGATGGTAATGTGCTTCAAGCGCAAATCGCGGTCGAGCCATGCCGTTACTTTACGTCCTTGTGAGATGCTGTATTTGGTGGTCCAAAGGTCTTTTTGTGCGTCAAATTTGTAGCGCATGACAGGCTCTGCTTCGATCAGCTGTCCACGGAGCAGCTTGTTGAGGTAGAGGAAGGGCACTTCTACACCTGTGATTTCGGCAAGTTCAGAAGCCGATCCAGTCCACTCCATACCGAGCAACGTGGAGGTAAATGCAGCACTGTCGCCAATCACGATGGCTTTACCCACGCGCAGTCCAATCATGTCGTCGGAGATGGCGGCCCAGAGAATACTATCTTGTTTCGAGCGCACTTGAACGCGGAAACGTTGCTCGCCCTCTGGGGTGGTTGCTTTGATTTTCGTGAAGACTTGGTTCCAGACAAATTTGTCTTCGACCATGATGCGGCGCGAGGTTCCGTCGCCAATTTTTTCACGCTTAAGTGGGTTTTCGGGAGAAATGGTGCGCCCACAATTCGTCAAAAAAACAGCCAATACCGCCGTGAAGCAATACTTCAAAATGGAATATGTGGCTGTGTTTCTCACTCGTTATTTGTCGCTCTGTTGCGTTGCTTGTTCTCTGTAAATCAGTGCTTTGCTTTTGTTGCCGAGTGCCTCTTCAATCTTTGCTGCGAGTTGAAGCATGTTTGGAGTGGGCGCTGAATCAACAAGTTGCAAAGCTAGTTCCATTTTTTCCTGTGCTTGCTCAAACTCGCCCAATTTATACAACACGAGCGCCCAGGTGTCCAAGTATAACGGCTGATCCTTTTCTTTAGCGTTTGATTCAGCGCTTAAAAGCAGTGCCTTGTCGAGGTCTAAATCATTCTTAGCCAGGGCCCAAGCGTAGTTGTTGAGGGTCTGCGCATCGCGCTTTATTTTCAGACTCTTTTCGTACTGTTCTACTGCTAGAGTCATGTTTTTACTTTGGTAATAGCCGTAGCCGGAAGTGGAGTGCAGCCAGTGTTTTTCTTCTGGGTCAAGAGTTAATGCTGCCTGCTCAGCCGCTAAAGGCGCACATTTTTCCCAAGCGTATAAATTGGCCCATTGCCCCACAATGTATTTGGCGATTTGTGAATCGTGCCCATAGACTTCGTACATGATGTCAATGAGTTCCAAGGCCTGTGGTTTAAGCTGGTCCCCATTGGCCACTTGCAGCGCGGCATCAATGACTTCAATCTGATCGATTCCTCCACGCACAGCTTGCAAATAGGCAGCTACAGCGGCCTCACTCTGATCTTCGATGCGCAGGCGCTCTGCAAGAACGAGCTGCCAGCCCAATTCCTCTTCGTGCTGCATTCGCGCAACCTCCCAAAGTTCGTCAAAGGACACTTGGAAACTCGCATCTTTCTGTGCGACACCGAGGAAATCGATGAGAATGCTGCCCTTCGTACTGAGCGGCACGCCCTCCACTTCGAAGGCCTTGTGGATGGACTCTGATGCCGCATCCCACTTGCCCAATTTCTGTAAAATCCTTGCTTTTTCCAGATGCAGCGGCCCATTCCTAGGGTGCGTTTCAATCCCCTTTTCTAGAACCTTGATGGCTTTCTTATCCAAATCATTTCCAGCATACAACTGCGACAGCAATCCTATGTACTCTGGCACTTCTGGATGTGTTTTAGTCGCCAATTTCAGCACGTTAGTGGCGGCTTTCAAATCGTTCGCCTTGAGCAAATATCCCACTCGCTGTTGCGCTGTTTCTGGGGTTTGGCCGTAGGTCGCCTCGTAGGTTTGAACGATCTGGTCTGCGGTGTAAAATTCTTCACCATTCACTGCGGCGTCGAGCGCTGCTTCGAGGTACTCGGGCTTGTCGGGACGTTGGAGGTGAAGTGTCTTAAACGCATCGATCGCCGTCGAAAAATGACCCAATTTTGCCTCGCTTAGCGCTAGGAGCTGTAGCATCCACTCATTATCTGGATGTGCGTCATGACCGTTCTTGAGCACGGTTTGAGCACCTAAATAATCGCCCGTTTGAAGGAGCATTCGGCCTAATTGGTACAAAGCAGCCTCATGCGTAGGCTCCTGTTCCAACAGCTTCATGTAGGCATCGGCAGCAAGGCTCGTGCGGCCCGTAATTCGGTACGTCTCCGCCTGGTAAAAAAGCGGTGATAAAGCAGAAGGCCCCTCTTTCGAAGGGCCTTGCGCAAATACTTGTGCTGATAAAACGAAGCCGCAAATAGCGGTCAGTAAAATTCGCATTAGTCCATCGTTGAATAATCTCCTAAAGATAGTGAAGTCCACTTTCCATCAACGCTTGCGTGATTTCCAATCATACTGTCCTTAAGATCAATGTTTTTGATGGATGTATTGGTCTGAATCAGAGTGTCTTGCAAGGTTGCATTTTCGATATGGCAACCGTCACCGATACTTACGTTCGGTCCGACTTTAGCGTTTCTTAAGACCACGTTCGACCCAATGTAGCAGGGTTCGATGATTTCTGAGTTTTCTACGGTAATGTTCTCGCCGCGCAATTCAGGTTTGTTCTCGAGGTAGCCGAGCATTTTAGAATTGGTTTCAACGGTGATGGCCTTGTTTCCGCAGTCCATCCAATCGTTCACCGTACCAGGCTTGAATACTTTGCCTTGTTCCAACAGTGAACTCAACGCATCCGTGAGTTGGTATTCTCCGCGGTCCATGATTTTGTTGTCGAGGATGTGTTGCAATTCTTTGCGAAGTCCTGGTCCGTCTTTGAAGTAGTAAATACCGATGATAGCGAGGTCGGAAACGAAGTCGGTAGGCTTTTCAACGAAGTTGTTGATATTGCCGTTGTCTCCAAACTCAACCACCCCATAGGCGCTAGGGTTGTCCACTTGCTTCACCCAGATCACAGAATCGGCCTCAGTATCTAGAGTGAAGTCTGCACGGAATAACGTATCGGCGAATGCCACAACGATCTCATCGTCCATGCTATCAGCTGCGCAATGAATAGCGTGTGCAGTACCGAGCGGCTTGTCTTGGTAGTAGATGCTTCCTTTGGCGCCGAGATTCTCAGCAACTTGGATCAAATCAGCTTCCACTTGTTCGCCGAAATCGCCAATGATAAAAGCAATCTCAGTTACCTTTTTATCGCCACAAACTGCTACAATGTCCTCTACCAAGCGCTGCACGATAGGCTTACCAGCAATGGGAATGAGCGGCTTAGGAACAGTTAATGTGTGAGGGCGAAGACGCGAACCACGTCCGGCCATAGGTACAATAATTTTCATCTATGAAAAGGTTTATTTGGTTGTAATCAGTGTTCTTAATTCTTGCCGGTACTTCCGAAACCACCTGCACCGCGCTCAGTGCTGTCGAGATCATCGACGGGGTTCCATTCGAATTGGCTGTATTTTGCGATGACCATTTGTGCAATACGCATGCCATCTTCAACGGTGAAGGGTTCTTTACCGTGATTGATCAAAAGTACGCCTACATCACCTCGATAATCAGCATCTATAGTTCCGGGGCTGTTTAACACAGTAACACCGTACTTGTAGGCGAGTCCAGAACGGGGTCTTATCTGTGCTTCAAAACCTTCCGGCAATGCCATGTGAATGCCTGTAGGAATCAGTGCTCGATCTCCGGGTTGGAGTACCACAGGGGTGTCGATGTTTGCACGCAGATCCATACCTGCACTTTGCGCAGTTTCGAACTGAGGCAACTCGTGTTTTCCGATGTACTTGACGTTTATTCTCATGATGTAAAAGCGAATTTAAAGAGTCCGCGGCGTTCTACCGCTATCATTGCGAAAAGGTAGCCAATTCCTAAGCCAATTTTAACAATGGCGCCTCCTAGGTCCACATAATGCAGGAAAAAGGTCACTAGTGTTGCACTCCCTACAAAAAAAGCGAGACGAGACCAGCGATACGGAACAGGGTAGTGTTTTAGTGACCAGATCAGGCTGGAGGTGAACATGGCCGCATAGGCAACAAGTGTGGTGATGGCCGCTCCCATAATGCCCATAATGGGTATGAGTACCAAATTGCCGATAATGGTAAATGCCAGTCCGACAAACGTAATGTAGATGCCGTAGGTAGTTTTGTCGCTGACCTTGTACCACACATTGAGGTTGGTGTTGATCCCCAAAATCACATTGGCAAGTAAGAGTATCGGGACCAATTCTAGCCCCACCCAAAACTTCTCGTCGATAAAGAATTTCAGGTAGTCCAGTGAGGCAATGATGAGGACAAAACCTACGCTCATCACCCAGGTAAAACCCACCATGATATCTGCCATCTTCTGCCTTCCATCGTTGTTCTTGGCATTTTTAAAGAAGAACGGCTCCGCAGCGTAGCGGAAGGCCTGGTTGAATAAAATCAGGAATATGGAGATTTTGTAAACCGCTCCATAGATGCCGACCCCAGCAAAGGAGGTTTCCTTGGGTAACAAGTATTTGATGAGCTGACGGTCCAGCATTTCATTTGCAATACCCGCCAAACCGCCGATGAGAAGTGGAATGCCAAATCGGAGCAGTGTTTTAGTGTATTGAGGTTCGAGGTTGAGCGAGAGCGGAAATAGCGAAGGGGTGAGGAGCCCGAACATGAGCAGGGAGGCCCAGAAATTGGCGATGAAAATGTATTCTACTCCACGCATCTCGTGCGACCACCACCCTGTGAGCTCTTTGAGTTCCCACCAGCTCGGAAGGAAAATGTAGAGATTGATGGCAATGTTGGTAAGGATAAGCGCCAATTTTATTCCAGCGAAACGCACTGCCTTTTCTTGTCGACGCAGCCGTGCGAAAGGCAATGCGCTCAGCGCATCAAGTCCCAAAATCGCTACGAAATACAACAAATACGATGGAGAATTTTCCCATCGTAGCACGTGCAAGAGCTGATCCTGAAAGGCCCAACTTCCCAGCGCAAGCAAGGCGAGTACTAAGGTGATCATACTCATGCCGGCGCCAAAAACGCGTTTCTCATCGAAGCCGTCTTTTTCAGAAAACCGGAAGTATGCCGTTTCCATTCCAAAGGTGACCACCACGATCAAAAAGGCGATGAGTGAATAGAAGTCGACATTAATCCCGTATTCAGATTCGGACAAAACTGCCGTTTGAAGAGGCACAAGGAGAAAATTGATCATTCTTCCCAAGATGCTACTCAAGCCATAGATTGCGGTCTGGCCCGCGAGTTGTCTCATTCCACTCTTCACACCTCAAATATAGCTATCTGTCGCTACCTTTGTAGTCAAATACTCAGAACTCATGAACAAGTTTCCGCTCCTTACTTCACTCCTTTTTTCTTGTAGTGCATTCCTAGCGACAGCGCAAGTGGTAGAGGTTGATCTTAACGCTCCACAGCGCATGCAGCGCGATATGCTGTTCTTGGCGTCAGATTCGTTAAAAGGTCGTTTACCGGGGACTCCGGAGGCGGATGTTGCACGCGATTACATCGTCAATAGACTGGTCCAATTCGGCGTCGAACCCGTAGGTCCAAAAGGCTACTTACAAGAGTTTCCAGTACCGGAATACGCTACCGTAGATTACGATAAAACGGGAGTCGTTGTAGGGCGCAAAGCCCTGGTGCCACATGTGGATTTTTACCCGGTGGCCTACAGTTCGAATGGACTAGTCTCTGCAAAAACAGTGGCTGTCGGCTATGGAATCGTGAAGGAAGACAGTTCTTACGACGACTATGCGGGAAAAGACGTTAAAGGTAAAATTGCCGTCATGAACGTGAGTTCCCCTGATGGTATTCACCCGCACAGCGCCTATGCCGCGTACCACAGTGTGGTGGAACGCATCAAGCTAGCCAAAGAAAAAGGAGCGGTTGCAGTATTGCTTACCAACCCTGAGGAGACGGCTTCGGATACGCCAGAATTCTTCAAAAGCATCAAGAGCTTAGGTCTACCGGTGTTGTTTATCCGCGATGGGGAGTGGGAAGCGAAATTGGCCAAAAAATCGCGTAAGGTGGCTCTTCAAGTGGAGATGAAAGAACGTACGTCGACAGGGTACAACATTGTTGGTTTCATCGATAACGGCAAGCCTCAAACAGTCATTCTTGGTGCGCATTATGATCACATCGGTATGGGGCGTGAAAACAGCTTGTATAAAGGAGCGCCTGCCATTCACAATGGTGCTGATGACAACGGATCTGGAACCACATTGCTTCTAGAAATGTTGGGCTACTACGGCACTCGGGTGGAAACCAACTACAACTACCTCATTCTCTTTTTCAGTGCTGAAGAAAGTGGTTTGATAGGATCGAAATACTTCGTTGAAAATACGGCTCCATTACTTAGAGACGCTGCGTATATGATCAACATGGACATGGTCGGTCGCCTACGTGAAGACCGCATTCAGCTCTCGGGAACGGGTACTGCGGCAGAATGGGATGCCATCTTAGAGGAGCCAATCAACGGATTAAGCATTAAAAAGGATCCTGCGGGAGTCGGCCCTTCAGACCACACCTCTTTTTATTACAAAAACATGCCGGTGCTTCACCTGTTCACAGGGACGCATGAGGACTACCACAAGCCTGCAGATGATGCAGAAAAGATCAATTTCAAAGGCATGGCACGTCTAGCATCTCTTGTGTATACCATCACATCACGTACTGCCGCCTACGATCGTTTGACGTTCCAGAAGACCCAAAGTGCCGAGGCCAAAACGACTCCGCGTTTCTCCGTGACCTTGGGCGTTGTGCCTGATTACTTATTCTCAGGTCCAGGATTGCGTATAGATGGTGCAACAGAGGGACGTCCTGCTGCAAATGCGGGATTGAAAGGCGGTGATGTGATATTGAAAATTGGTCAAATAACGATTGATGACATTTACGCTTACATGAATGCATTGGGAGCGTTCAAAAAAGGCGATAGCACCACCGTAATCTATACACGTGATGGTGAAGAAGTCACCACTGAAATTACCTTTTAATGACCACTGACCGCCAGCCCAAAGTAGCTGTGATTGGAGGGGGATCCTTCGGTACAGCGTTGACTAAAATTTTTAGTGATCATTCCGGACATTGCCATCTCTGGATGCACCATCCAGAGCACGCAGAATACCTTGAGCGCCATGGGCATAATCCACGCTATCTCTCTTCGGTTGGTTTTGCAAAAGGATCAATCACGGTTCATACTGACGTCAATGCTGCGGTTGCGTCAGCCGAGATCATAGTTTTGGCGGTTCCGAGTGCCTTTGTAAAGTCTGTGCTGCTTCAGCTAAAACCCGGAGCATTTGAAGGGAAATTGATCTGTAGTGCCATCAAAGGAATCATCCCTGACGAGCACATGATTGTGGGCGAGTACTTGCGTGAAGTCATGGGTGTAGATGAGTCACAGATTGCGGTGATTACAGGCCCTTGTCATGCTGAAGAAATAGCACTGGAACGCTTGAGTTTCTTAACAGTCGCAGCTATTGATAAATCTATTGCGGCACGTGTTGCTGAGCTGTTGAATATCCACTACGTGCGCACGACGCTATCGAAAGACCTCTACGGAACAGAGTATGCGGCAGTATTGAAAAACATCTATGCCATTGCCGCAGGTATGTACCACGGCCTGGGCTACGGGGACAATTTTCAGGCGGTACTTATGTCAAATGCCGCCCGTGAGATGAAGCGCTTTTTAGGTGCAGTCTCGGACCGTAAAGTGAGCATCAATAAAAGCGCTTACCTGGGCGATCTTTTGGTGACCGGCTACAGCCAATTTTCAAGAAACCGCATGTTAGGAAACATGATGGGTAAAGGCTACACCATAAAAAGTGCGCGTGCCGAGATGACTATGGTGGCGGAAGGATACTATGCCGTACCGCTGGTGAACAAGCTCAAGAAAAAGCGCGATGTGCGTATGCCTATCGTACGCGCGGTACATGCTGTGTTGTACGAGGGTAAGAGCGCCAAACGAGAGATGGAAAAATTGGCCCAAAAACTGAATTAATTTCAAACTTTTAGCGGTCTGCAGGCGTTAAATAGTCAACAAAGTTGCATTATGAAATACCTATTTACTGCCGCCCTTTTTGCTTTTACCTTCTCGCTTTCAGCACAAGATGCTACGGAGATTGTGCGTAAAAGTGAGGAAAACGTTCGTGGCACGCAGAGTACCTCTACTTTAGAAATTCGCACTATTCGCCCGAGTTGGCAGCGCACCATGGTTGCTAAAACCTGGTCGAAGGGTTTGGATCAAAACCTCATACTCATCACGGAACCGGCACGCGATAAGGGCACCGTATTTTTAAAGCGCGATAAAGAAATTTGGAATTACGTACCCACCATCGAACGCAGTGTGAAACTGCCACCTTCGATGATGATGCAAAGCTGGATGGGAACCGATTTCTCCAACGATGACCTGGTTAATGAAAGCTCCACGCTGGTAGATTACGAGCACGAGATCACAGGAGAGGAGACCATTGAAGGTTTGGATTGCTGGGTGGTCGAATTCACTCCGAAGCCAGAAGCGCCGGTGGTTTGGGGTAAGATTGTCAACTACATTTCCAAGCAAGATTACCTCCAGCTCAAGGGGGAGTTCTACGATGAAGACGGTTACCTGATCAACACGATGCAAGGCTTCGATATCAAAGAGCTGAACGGACGTAAGTTGCCGACACGTATTCGCATGACTCCCGCAGAAGAAGAAGGCCATTACACGGAAATGATTTATAGAGATTTGGACTTCAATGCGAAATTGACGGATTCATTTTTCTCTATTCAAAACATGAAACGCCTGAGATAATGTTAAAACTGGCTTGGCGCAACATCTGGCGCAACAAAGGCCGCAGCGCCATTTCTATCGCGGCAGTAATGTTCTGTGTCATCTTCGCTGTAGTCCTTCGCAGTTTTCAAGTGGGTGTTTGGGAGAACATGACCCATGAGATCGTCGCCAATAACTTCGGCTACTTACAGCTTCATCAGCGCGGTTTTTGGGCGGATCAAACCCTTGACAACAGCATGGACATTAGCGCGGTGGACCAGGCACCATTCACGAGCCATCCTGAGGTAGCTCGGATGATTCCTCGCATAGAGAGTTTTTCTCTCGTGAGCACTGGGGAAGGAACTAAAGGAACACTGGTCATGGGGATCGATCCCGAGCGAGAATTGCCCGGTCTTCGATTGGAGGAGTACATGATTGAAGGTGAAAATTTCGGACCTGATGACCACGGCATTGTCGTCGCAGAAGGCTTGGCCAATTTTTTCAACCTCTCTGTCGGTGATACCCTACTTTTCATTGGCCAAGGCTACCACGCCGCAACCGCCTATGGACGTTTTCCAGTGTTCGGCATTGCTAGAATGCGCAACCCAGAGCTCAACAAACAGCTCGTACTTATGCCCTTCAAGGCTGCTCAACAGATGTACAACCTCGATGAGCGGGCTACCACTATAGTTTTGGAACTGGAGGAAGGTGCAGATTACAAAGAGGTCGGTGCAGATCTTATGACCACGCTCGATACAGCAGCCCTAGAGCTTTTGACATGGGAGGAGCTATTCCCAGAAATCATTCAAACCATAGAAGCGGATATGGCCGGCGGTCAAATCTTTGTCACGATACTCTACGTCATCATCTCATTTGTGTTGCTCGGGACTGTAATCATGATGGTTGCCGAACGCCAACGCGAGTTTGGAATTCTGGTGTCTATCGGCATGCGCAAGAGCAAGCTAGCCGTAGTTACGGTACTCGAAAATCTCATACTCACCATGGGCGGCGCAGTACTGGGAATGGCCCTTGTTAAGCCGGTCCAATTTTACTTTAAATACCATCCAATCGACTTAAGCGGTCAGCTTCAAGAGGCAGTAGAACAGTTCAATTTCGAGCCGAAACTCTACACTACCACTTCTTTTATCATCAACTTTAACCACGGATCCATCGTCTTTTTGATCGGCATTATTGTCTCGCTATATGCCGTTTGGAAAATCATGACTTTGGACCCGATAAAGAGTATGCGCTCATGATTCTGAAAATCGCTTGGCGCAACATTTGGCGCTCTAAAGTGCGTTCTTTCATCGTACTAACATCCATTGCTATTGGAATTTGGGCGGGTCTATTGATCATCGGTTTCTCGTTTGGAATGAACAACGAGCGAACTGCTGCGGCCATCGGTTCCACCCTCGGTCACAGCCAAGTTCACAGCGATACCTTCCTACAAGAGCCTACAGCGGCTGCAGTTATCGGAACTACCGCTGAGGTGGAGGTATTGAAAAACCAGCTTCTTGAGGCGCCTTTTGTCACTGGAGTTTCCATTCGTGGGGTGATGATGGGCATGGTTTCGGCTCCCAAAAGTGCCCGCGGCGCACGAATGATTGCCGTGGACCCGATGAGCGAGCGTGAGAATAGTACCTTACCGTCAACCATTATTGAGGGAGACTTCTTTGAGTCTAGCACCCGTAACAGCGTGGTGATCGGAGCCCAGCTCGCCGAAAAACTAGGGGTTGGGTTGCGCAAAAAAGTGATCCTCACCTTTCAAGACGGCGAGGGCAATATTTCGCGTGCATCTTTCCGTATCACAGGAATATACCGGACGTTAAACGCAACTTGGGACGAACTCAATATTTACATCAAACGAAGCGATTTGACCAAGACCATAGGAAAAGATTTGGTCCATGAGTTGATGGTGCGTTATGATGAAACAGAAGGAACAGAGGAGAAGACTGCGGAATTGGCGCAAATCATGCCGCAAGGTCTCACCATTTTGAGTTGGAAGCGCAATAGCCCCGAGCTCGGTTATGCCGATGACATGATGGGTATTATGCTCGTTTTGGTGTTGGGAATCATTATGATGGCACTGCTTTTTGGGATAGTCAACAACATGCTCATGGCCATTTTAGAACGTCGTCGTGAACTTGGAATGTTGATGGCCGTTGGGATGAACAAGCGAAAGCTGTTCGTTATGATTCTAGTGGAAACCCTGATGCTCGGCTTTGTTGGAGGTCCAATAGGCATCGTTCTTGGTGATCTAAGTACCCGATTAATGATGGGTATTGGGATCGACCTAACGAGTAAAAAAGAGGGGCTCGCAAACCTCGGTGTTCAAAGTGTGATCTACCCAGAAATTGTTCCGGAATACTACATAATCGTGGCCATCATGGTGGTCCTCACTGCGCTTATTGCTGCACTCTATCCTGCCTTTAAGGCGCTCAAGTTGAACCCTGTACAAGCCATTCGAGGCGAATAATCATGAGTAAACCAGTTATCAAGGTCCAAGACCTCTACAAGACGTACGAAGGAGCTGTTCCGGTGAAAGCCGTAAATGGTATCAGCCTAACCATTACTGAAGGGGAGTTCACTGCACTGAAAGGTCCTTCGGGGTGTGGTAAAACCACACTGTTAAATATGCTTGGAGGATTGGATACGCCTACCTCGGGGTCTATAGAAGTCGGAGGAGTGGATATTACGAAGCTTCCGCAAAACGAATTGATTGACTTCCGCTTGCGCAACATTGGGTTCGTTTTCCAGGCCTATAATTTAATTCCTGTGTTATCTGCGACGGAGAATGTCAGTTTTATCATGCTTTTGCAGAACCGGCCGAAGGAGGAGCGTGAGCAGCGTGCACGACAGTTGCTTCAAAGTGTTGGGCTATCCGGCAAAGAAGATAAGCGCCCTGGTCAACTCTCTGGTGGACAACAACAACGAGTTGCGGTTGCACGCGCTTTGGCGAGTAAACCTCAATTTGTTTTGGCGGATGAACCTACGGCAAATTTGGATTCGGAATCCACCGCCAATCTGCTTGACATTATGTTAAAATTGAACAAGGAAGAAGGTATGACCTTCGTTTTTGCCACCCATGATGATCGTGTTATTAGTAAAGCTCGTAGGGTGGTTGCTGTAAGTGACGGTACCATCATAAGTGATACCAAGAAATAATGCGCAGTACTCGTTCAGTGATCATAGCGTTTTTTCTACTTCTCGCAGGCGGAATCACCGCACAGGAAACAGGGGAGTGGAAGAAGAATTGGTCTGTGACGGGTTATCATAAATTGTTGTATCAACACAACAGTATCAATGCGAACTTCGTGCCTCAAGGAGGGCCCATTACAATTGCTCTTCCCCAGCTTAATACTAATGATTATTTGTACCATAACCGGCTGAACATCCGCTATTATGGTCAAAAGTTCACCTTTGCTGCAGGTGTACGCAATCGCATTTTCGCTGGGTATACCAACAGCAAATTCGATCAACTACGCGCAGATAATATCCCTCCCTATGCGAGTTATGACTCCTTTCTTGCGTATCAACACCAGCCTGGCTATTTGCCACTGTACATACCGTGGGTACAGACTAAAACAGCTTCTGCACTGACGGTCTTTGACCGATTCTATGTCGATATGGATCGTGAAAAATGGCATTTACGAGTTGGGCGACAGCGCATCAACTGGGGTATCAATCAACAGTTCAATCCCAACGATCTCTTTAATCCCTTCAACCTCTTCGACATTGATTATGAAGAGCGTCCAGGAGTCGATGCTGTGCGCTACGAGCGCTATACCGGTATGCTGTCAAGCTGGGAAGTAGCTTTTGCCCCCGCTGATAGCCTCAAACGAACGGTAATGGCCTATCGCTACCGAACGAACTACAAAGGTTACGACTTTCAGGCAATCGTTGGAAAATGGAAAACGAGACTTGCTTTAGGCGGTGGTTGGTCCGGGAATTTGAAAAAGGCTGGATTTAGTGGTGAATTCACGTATTTCCTGCCCTATAAAGACCTTCCTCGGATCAACCCATCACAAACGAATTTTGTACTGTCCACCTCCGTTGATCATGCCTTTTTAAAAGGTCCTTTTGTATCGCTAGGTTACCTCTACAATTATCGCGGTACTGGAGACCCTTCATTATTAAATCTAGCCGGAGGAAGTTTTACAACGTCAAGTCCATATGGACCGTTGCCTTTTAAACACACGGTTACCTCAACTGTGCTGGGTTCGTTCTCAGATTTATTCGGAGGAAGTATCACCTTTTTAAGCACTCCCCGTGCTGAAGTGTTTATCCTGATTCCTGCGCTGAATTATAGCATAAAGCAAGATCTAGAATTGAGCGTTTTTGCACAGTTCTTTATGACAGACAATCCGTTCGAAGACCAGTACAGTTGGTTTAGTAATGTACTGTTTTTACGCTTGAAGCAGTCGTTTTAACTTGAAGCACGCTTGTCCCAATTATTAGCAATACGCGACATTTTATACCCGTGTTTACCCTCGGCCGTGTACTCGTCAATTCTCCATCCACTTTCTAGGAGAAGTTTAAACACGAAGTAAAACTCTGTATTCCCGTCCATTGCTTCATTATTTTTTACGTTTTGCAATTCAGATTCGAGGACGCTTTCTGACTGCTCTGTTTTCTCGTAAATAAGGATTGCATTGTTTGTAAGTTCCACGACGAACGAATTACGATCTTCTTTATGTGCTAGAATAAATGAGTTCAACGCCAAGAGTAACGATACTATCTCAGGTCCTCTAATGGAGGTAGATTGCTTATCATTTAGGATTAAAGAGATGTGTTCAATGTTTTCATTGGTAAAGGTTTTCAAAACCTCAGAAATTAAAATCCCTTCGTTATTCATGTTTTTGATATTCGATGCAGCGATAAAAGTATTTAATACACGAGTCATCTCATCGGTGCCCTCATTAATGCGAATGTTCAATTCCTCTTTTTTATCTAAATCGGCGACATATTTCAAGAGACTGAAGTTAGTGACCACTTGTGTTAATGGTGTTCGAAGGTGATGTGACATGTGTGAAATAAGCGTGACGTACCACTTACTGTGCCATCGGTCTTCCTCTACGGCATCGATGCTTTCTTTTATGGTTGATAAATAAATGAGGAAGATCGTACCAGCAAAGGCGAAAGTATTGAGGTTGATGATGTATTCCTGAAATAGGAGGCCTTCTGTGATTAAAGCTTCAGTTACCACCTCTGGTTGATTGATAAATTTAAAAAAGCCGAAAAGACTAATCGCAGAATACAGCACTAGAATAATCAATGATATGTTGAAATAAAGTCGCTGAATATGCAACATGAATCTACTCGTAAGAATGACTAGCCAAGGAAGAGACAATACGATGGCGATGAAAAGGCTTTCGATGAAAAAACTTAGAATCAGTGGAGTTACGAGTTGAAAATATAGAACCAGTAGGTAACCGACTTTAGGATGGTTACTGCGTATAGCGTACATGATATTAAAATGTAGAACGGACATCCAAATGATGTGAAAAAGAATTGAAGTAATAGACCACGCACCTCGCATGAAGTAAACTTTCAGGCTCACTTGGGCGAGAGTAAAGACAACTAGAATAACCACGATAGATTTGCGGTTATTAATTCTTTTAAATATTCGGTTCACTGTGAATTGGTTTTGTAGTCGATTCAAATGGCAATGTTGTGGTAACATTTACCGCCTCAGTTGAATTTTACTACTGTTTTAAATTCCCATTTACATGATTCTCGAATCACATCATAAGTTATAAGTCTTGCGCTGAGGTAAGTTTTTATACAGTACATCGCTAACCTTTGAATTTAAAAAACTTTACGCATACCTTCAAAAATAAGCATAAATACTTTAAA
>Ga0209961_1000408_pt1 | contig 14589 bp, 14 predicted proteins | sample SalPonA_B_H2O_MG_FD_185719 | JGI IMG/M metagenome (GOLD analysis project Ga0209961, IMG submission 185719) | Water microbial communities from South San Francisco under conditions of wetland restoration - Salt Pond MetaG R2A_B_H2O_MG (SPAdes)... | ecosystem: Environmental > Aquatic > Non-marine... | reverse complement strand
GCATGAACTAAGATATTAGGTGAATAAAAAACAAAGAAAGCAAAAACGATCATAAACATCAATAATGCAAATCCATCTTTAATAACAATGTATGGATGAAACGGGACTGTATCTTTTGAAGGTTTCTTTATATCAATTCCAACAGGATTATTATTACCAGGAACATGTAACGCCCAAATGTGTAAAACTACTAATCCCAAAATTAAAAAAGGAATTAAATAATGAAGTGTAAAAAATCTTGTTAAAGTAGGATTGTCTACAGAGTAGCCACCCCATAACCAAGTAACTATACCCTCACCTACTAATGGTATTGCACTAAATAAATTTGTAATAACTGTTGCTCCCCAGAAACTCATTTGACCCCAAGGTAATACGTAACCCATAAATGCAGCTGCCATCATTAATAGATAAATAATTATTCCAATTATCCAAATAATTTCTCTTGGAGATTTGTAAGATCCATAAAATAAAGATCTAAATATATGAATGTAGACTGCTAAGAAAAACATAGATGCTCCATTTGCATGAATATATCTTATCAACCAACCATAATTTACATCTCTCATGATATGCTCAACACTTTCAAAAGCCATATCAGCATGAGCAATGTAATGCATTGCAAGTGTTAAACCAGTTACAATTTGAGTTATTAAACAAAAAGTTAGAATTCCACCAAATGTCCACCAATAATTTAAATTCTTAGGAGTGGGATAATCTGTTAAGTGATTTGCTAAGGTTAAAAGTGGAAGTCTATCGTTAAACCATTTTCCAACTTTTGATGAAGGTGTATATTCGTGATCACTCATAATATTAATTATCCAATTTTAATTGTATTAGCGTTAACAAACTCGTATTTTGGAATTTCCATATTTAATGGCGCAGGTCCTTTTCTTATTCTGCCAGATGTATCATAATGTGAACCGTGACATGGACAGAACCATCCATCATAATCACCTTTATCATTTAATGGCACACAACCTAGGTGAGTACAAACTCCAAGCATAACTAACCACTCAGGATTTTTAGCTCTATCTTCATCTTTTTCAGGATGAATTAAATCCTCCATCTTAACTGATCTAGCTTCTGAAATTTCTTCTTGAGTTCTTCTTCTAATGAAAACTGGTTTTCCTCTCCAAAGAACTGTTATTGTGTTTCCTGGTTTTACAGAACTTACGTCAACTTCTGTACTTGCTAATGCTTTCACTGAAGCATCCGGATTCATTTGATCTACTAACGGCCAAACTACCGCTCCAACACCAACTGCCCCAACAGCATAAGATGCCGTGAATAAAAACTCTCTTCTTTTTGGCTTTTTATCTGACATTTTTTTAAATATTATTGTTAAAAAATTACTTAATATACGATTTCTTATAAGATAATAGTTTTTTTTCTACTGAAAGAATGACACATAATTTATGAGCCAGAGACCTAATATTGCATTGTATGAGCCGGATATTCCTCAAAATACAGCAGCAATAATAAGAACTTGCGCTTGTTTAGGAGCTAAACTTGAAATCATCGAGCCATGTGGTTTTCATCTAAGTGATAAAAGGTTTAAAAGAGTAGTAATGGATTACATGGATTTAAATAAAATTGAGATACATCAAAGTGCAGAAAAGTTTTTTGAAGCAAAAAAGAATCATAGAGTAGTATTAATGACCACAAAGGCTTCAATATCATACTTAAAGTTTAAATTTGAAAAAAATGACACAATATTATTTGGTAGAGAAAGTGCTGGTGTACCAGAAAGCATTCACCAATCAATTAGTGATCGTTTAAAAATACCTATGAATGAAAATGCCAGATCTTTAAATATTGCATCTTCTGTTGCAATTGTTTTGGCAGAAAGTTTAAGACAAACTAAATTATTATAAAATGGATATTGAAATTAAAAAAGATTTAGCAAGTAATTGGTTCAAACTACTTCAAAATGCGATCTGTGACGATATTAGCAGATTAGAAAAAAATAAAATAAAATTTAAATCAACCTCATGGCAAAGAAGTAAAATAAAAGATGAGGGTGGTGGTGAATATAGAATTATCACAAATGGAAAAGTTTTTGAAAAAGTGGGAGTAAACTTTTCAAAAGTTTATGGAAAATTTCCAAAAAAATTTCAAAAAAATATTCCTGGAGCTAGTAAAGATCCAAGATTTTGGGCTTCAGGTATCTCAATTGTAATGCACATGCAAAATCCACATATTCCAGCAATGCATTTTAATACTAGATACATCTGCACTACTCAAAATTGGTTTGGGGGTGGTATGGATGTAACTCCAGCTATTAAAGATGATAGGGAAAAAAACAAATTTCATCAATCTTTAAAAAAAATGTGTAATCGTCACAATAAAAATTATTATAAAAAATATAAAAAATGGTGTGATGAATATTTTTTCTTACCACATAGGAATGAAGCAAGAGGAATAGGTGGCATTTTTTTTGATTATAAAAAAGATAACTTTGAAAAAGATTTTAAATTTGTAAGAGACGTTGGAGTTACATTTCAAATGATATTTAATAGCATTATAGAAAATAAAATTAAAAAAAAATGGACTTTAAAAGATAAGGAGATGCAGTATATTAAAAGAGGCAGATACGCTGAATTTAACTTATTATATGATAGAGGAACTAAATTTGGTTTACAAACTGGTGGAAATGTTGAAGGTATATTAATGTCGTTACCTCCAGTTGCCAAATGGAAATAATAAATGGATAAAGAGCCAATAACATTGAATGGATTGAATAAACTAAAAGAAGAATTAGTTTTTTTAAAAGAAAAAAAGAGACCTGAGATTGTAGCTGCAATTGCAGAAGCAAGATCACATGGAGATCTTAAAGAAAACGCAGAATACCATGCTGCAAAAGAAGAACAATCTCACAACGAAGGAAGAATAACAGAGATAAATGATATTATAGCAAGAGCTAACGTCATCGATGTTACAAAATTAAATAATGATGGAAAAATAATCTTTGGTTCTACGGTATTTTTAGAGAACTTAGATAATGGTGAAAAAATTAACTATAAAATTGTTGGCAAAGACGAAGCTGATTTAAAACAAAAGCTAATTTTTTTCCAATCACCAATAGGCAAAGGTCTAATTGGGAAAAATAAAAATGATCTAGTGGAAATCACGACTCCTGCTGGAGTTAAAAATTTTGAAATAAAAGACGTAAAATATATTTAACTTTTAATAATTTTTTGAATTTGTTTTTCTGAGATTTGGAAACTATTTTGAACCCATGTTTCCTCTATCAACTTAAGTTTGTTACCTAATATCTTTCCTTCAGGAATATTATATTTTGCCATTATGGTTTTTGCGCTTATTGGAAAAGTAGGAAGAATTTTATTTTTATAAATTTCTATTAATTTTAATAATTTTTTTTCAACTTTAACAGAAGAGAATAATTTAAAATTAATAATATCAAGTACAGTTTGTTTGCCATTATAATAAAAAATTTTATTAAAGTTCTTTTCATTAAAATATTTAACATTCACATTTTCTTTATAAAAAAAATTAATTGACTTTAATCTTTTTTGATCTTTTTTAGATAAATTAAATTTATAAATAAAATAATCAGTATTATCTGTTCCATCAACTATCATTAATGACAATAGAAAAATAAAATCAACTTTAGATAAATTTTCTTTAGCATGAGAATTTAATTTCATAAAATTATCTAAGTTTGTAAGTTGAGGGAAAATTATTTTTATTAACTCTAAACAAGTTTTGTCATTAAATATTTTTAAGAATGCATTTGATTTTGTTAATTTTTTGAATTCATCTAACAATCTCTCTGATGATAATTTGGAAACACCACCAATATTTCTTTTGATAATCTTAATTATTTTTGGATCATGGCTTTGATTAGAGTAATTTATGAAAAATCTCACGTATCTAAGAATACGTAAATAATCTTCTTTAACTCTACTTTCTGCATCTCCAATAAAATTAACGTTACCTTCTTCAAGATCTTTCTTACCATTATAAGGATCAAACAAATTTCCATCTTTATCTGAATAAATTGAATTAATCGAAAAATCTCTTCTGGCTGCATCTTCCTTCCAATCAATAGAAAATTCTACTTTTGCATGTCGTCCATCTGTAGAAATATCTTTTCTCAATGAAGTAATTTCATATTTATTATTATCGATTATTGCAGTTACTGTTCCATGCTCAATACCAGTTTCATAAAAATTAATTTCTTTTTTTTTAAGAGCATCACAAACTTCACTAGGTTTTAAATTTGTGGCTAAATCAATATCATCAACAATTTGTTTTTTAATAATCTTTCTTACACAACCTCCGACGTATCTCACTTCACTATTATGAGAGTAAGAATTAAGTGCTTCAAAAATTTTATTTGCAGGAGTTTGATTTGTTAAATCAATAAGATTTTGACTTATATAATCAAGATTACGAGATCTAAAAAAAATTTTATCTAAAAAGTTATCCATATATGGCTGGGGCGCTAGGATTCGAACCTAGGATGCCGGTACCAAAAACCAGTGCCTTACCACTTGGCTACGCCCCAATCTTGCTTTCATATAGCACAAAAAAATAAAATTTATATAGTTTTTGATATATTGCACCAATAATTTTTAAATTTTCTTTTAAATCTAACTTTTGCTAATTTGCAATCTTGTTTTTTTTGATAATACGCAACTATAACTGAACCAGATCCAGTCATTCTTACAAATAAGGGTTGGTTTAAATTTTCTAAAAAAGATTTTAATATTTTAAGCTTTGGGTACTTTGTAAATGCAATTTTTTCTAAATCATTTTTATATTTTAACAAAGACTTTAAATTCATCATATTTTTTCGAGGATTATTCATTATAGGTTTACTAAAATCTTTTACTCCTGAGTAAATTTTTTTTGTAGAGCATCCAAAATTTGGACGGATAAGTAAAATATTAAACCTTGAAGTTTTTGAAAATTTTTTAACAATCCCATTTGATGATAAAATTGCACTCTTTGGATTAATACCCAAAATTACATCAGAGCCTATTAATTTTGAAATTTGTATAATTTTTTTTTGATTAATCTTAATAAATTTTTTTTGAATTAAGAAATTTAGAATTGTAGCGGCGTTCATTGACCCTCCTCCAAGACCTGCTTCGTGAGGGATATTTTTTTTAATCTTAATTTGAAATTTTTTATTATTTAAAATTTTTTTGTCCTCTAAAACTTTAAATAGTTTACTAACCGTATTATCTTTTTTTATATTTTTTGAAAAATTACCTATGAAAGAAATATCGTGCTTATTACTATCAATTTTTTTGATAAATATCTTATCATGTAAGTCGATAAAATTAACAACACTCTCAATTTTGTGAAGGTTGGCAAGTTTGCCAGTAACATGTAAAGCTAAATTGATCTTAGCAAATGATTTTACTTCATAGATTTTCATCAAGAATTATGGAGACCTTCTATAATTTTTATATTTATCTTTTTTTTAATATCTTCATCTGCGTCATCTAAACTTAGGACATAGTTCCAAAAATATCTGGCTTGAATATTTCTATTTAATTTCCATAAAATATCGCCATAGTGATCATTAACAGTTGGATCTTCGGGCATTAGTTCAACTGCTTTTTTAATATATTTTTCTGCTTCAATATAATTTTCTATTAAATAATACGCCCACCCTATCGAGTCTGTAATATAAGGATCATTACTTCTTAGAGCATATGCTTTTTCTAACATTTCCATTGCTTGATCAATTTTATAATCCCGCTCTAACCATGAATAGGCTAAGTAATTCAAAACATAAGCATCATCTGGATTAATTTTTAATGAATATTTTAAATCTTCATCAGCTTTTTGATAATCCCCTAATCGTTCATAACTGCCACCTCTTCTATATAATAAATCAGATTTGATCTCTGAGTTATCATCCAAGGATGAAATAATTTTAGTATAATATTCAATTGCTTTTTCGTAATTTTTTGAATTTTTATAAAAATTTGCAACATCAAAAACAATCTTCTCGTTTGGATTTTTAATTTTACTAAATTTTGAGCTTAAATAATCTATCCCTTCTTCATACCCCTTATCTTTAATAATTATTTGAGCTTCTTTTTTAAGCCTAAACCAATAATAAAATTCATATTTCTTATCAAAAATACTTAATATTTTTTTTGCCTTGTCATATTCTCCATTTAAGTAAAAATTTTCAGCAACAAGTGATGAGTTTAAAATAAATTTCGGATTTAAATAATTAGAAAGATTTAAATAGAAATTTGATTTTTCAATATCCTCTTGAGAGGAGTACAAATTAGAAATTAAAAATAAAAACTCACTGACAATATCATTGTGATTATTGCATGAAAAAATTTTACCAAATTCTTTAAATTTTTTACCATCTACCCAGCTTTTGCTTTGGGATAAGAGAAGTGTAGAGTTGATATATTCAAGTTGATCGGTAACTGCTTTAGCTTCTTCAATTTGATTATTTTCGATCAAATAATTTATATAAAAAAATATATATCTTGAATAATCTCCATCAGGATTATTTATTAAATTTAAAAAAGATGATCTGGTATTTTCTTTTTTCAAATAACATCTTAGAAATGCTTGATTTATAATTGAGATATTACCAAAATTTTTTTTATTAAATAAAGTTTTTTTATTTTTAAAAGTGTAGAGATATTGTCTTAATGTTTCATATATTACAAAATTAAATCTATTTTCATTCTGAAATTGTAAACTTAGATTTAAATACTTTTCTGCTTGATTTAAATTATTCTTTTTCAAACTATCAGCTATTAAAAGTAGATAAGCTTCAAAAAAATCTAAATTTTCATTATTGCTACTATTTTTAATTACATTAATAGCTTGAGCGACTTTATTTTCTAAAACTAAAGAAAAAGAATATCGTTTTAAATAAGCATCGTGTTTATTTAACAATACCTTAGATGCGTTAAAAAATTTTAATGCATCAGAATTATCCTTATTTTCAAACGCAATAATTCCTGAAAAATAATTTGATAAATCTCTTGAATTAAACTCATTAAAACTAGCACTTTTAGAATATACTGGTGTCTGATAGAATAGACCTAGAATAACAAATAGTTTTATTAGTTTATTAAACATTTAATCATTGTATGACTAAAAAAGTGATAAATCAAAAAGGCAAATTCGACGAAGAATTAATAAATACAATAGAACCAAATTTTGTATTTAAAAATAAGCCTATCAATAGATTTAAGTTTACAGAAACTATTTTAGAAGAAAATCAAACTGATAAAACTGAATTGCTCAATCGTTTGAAAAAGCAAATAAATTCAATTGAAAATTGTAATCTAAAAAATAATTCACAAAATCTTGTTTTGGGGGATGGCAATATAAACAGTTCTATTATGCTCATAGGTGAAGCTCCAGGAATTGAAGAAGATAAATCCAGCATGCCATTTAAGGGAGAAATTGGTGAACTATTAAACAAAATGCTTTTAGCGATTAATATAAAAAGAAAAGATATTTATTGTAGTTATGCAATAAATTTTCGACCACCGGAAGATCGAAAACCTACATCTATGGAAGTTAAAAGATACTCAGTTTTTCTTAAAGAACACATATCTATTATTAACCCAAAAATTGTTATTTTAATGGGAAGTTCTGCAATGGAAGCTGTTACAGGTATAAATACTAAAATATCTTCTGAAAGAGGAAAATGGAAAGAAGTGATATTAAAAAATAAAACCTATCCAGTAATGATTACGTTCAATCCATCATATTTAATCAGATTTCCAGAAAATAAAAAATATTCTTGGGAGGATTTGAAAAGAATTAGACAAAAAATTCAAGATTTAAAAATAAATATTTAATGAAAATTACTGCAGGAGTTGATGAAGTTGGAAGAGGAAGTCTAATGGGTCCTGTTTATGCTGCTGCAGTAATTCTAAATAGTTCAATTGATATAAAATTACTTAAAGACTCTAAATCAATTGCTAAAGATAAAAGAGAGTTATTATCTAATTACATTAAAAAAAATTCAACTTGGGCCGTTGGTAAAGCCTCAGTTAAAGAGATAGATAAAATAAATATATTACAAGCAAGTTTATTGGCAATGAAAAGAGCGATAAAAAAACTTAAAATAAAACCATCTCATATTTTAATTGATGGAAATAAACTTCCAGATTTAAAAAATTATAATTTAAAAGCTGTCATAAAAGGTGATCAAAAAATTCCCTCTATCTCTGCCGCTTCTATAATTGCCAAAGTTTCAAGGGATAAATTTATATCTGCACTTGCTAAAAATAATAAAGGATATGGTTGGGATCAAAATTTTGGCTATGGAACGAAACAACATTTGAAGGCAATTAAAAAACTTGGTATTAACAAGCATCACAGAAAAACTTTTTCCCCAATATCTAGATTGAAGACACACAATATATAGTTGTCTACTATTCACTGAACACATATCGAATCCAAATAATTCAATCCTAGGTTGACTGAAGAATCCATCTGGAGTCTAATTAATTTTTACAAATGAATAGTGAATTTAAAAATAAGATTATTAACGGCGACAGTCTCGAAGAATTAAAAAAAATTCCAAGCGAAACTTTTGATTTAATTTTTGCAGACCCTCCATACAACTTACAGTTAAAAAGTGAGTTGACTAGACCAGATCGTTCAAAAGTTAGTGCGGTAAACGATAAATGGGATCAATTTGAAAATTTTAAAAAATATGATGACTTCACTTATCAATGGTTGTCAGAATGTAAAAGAATTTTAAAAAAAAATGGAGCTATTTGGGTTATTGGGAGTTATCACAATATATTTAGAGTTGGTACAGCAATACAAAATTTAGGTTTTTGGATTTTAAATGATGTCATTTGGAATAAAAATAATCCTATGCCTAATTTTAGAGGGACAAGGTTTACTAATGCGCATGAAACTTTAATTTGGGCTTCAAAAAGTGAAAAATCAAAATACACATTCAATTATCAATCATTAAAATGTTTAAACGACGATCTTCAAATGAGATCTAATTGGAATTTACCAATTTGTAATGGATCTGAAAGACTTAAGAAAAATGGCAAAAAAGTACACTCAACACAAAAACCAGAGTCTCTTCTTCACAGAGTATTATTAGCATCCTCTAATAAAAATGACATGATCTTAGATCCATTTTTAGGATCTGGAACTACAGCAACAGTTGCAAAGAAATTGGGTAGAAATTATTTTGGTATTGAAAAAGAAAAAAGTTATTTTAAGGCAGCGGAACAAAGATTAAAAAATACAAAACCTATTGAAGATGACTTGCTGGATACACTTAAAAATAATAGATCAAAACCAAGAATACCTTTTGGCTCGCTTGTTGAACTAGGAATAATCAAACCTGGCACTAACATTTTTGATAATAAAAAGAAAATAACTGCAAGAATTATGGCTGACGGTAGCATTAAACATAATCAGGCCGAAGGCTCTATACATAAAGTTGCAGCTACTATCTTAGGTGCTGAAAGTTGTAACGGTTGGACTTATTGGCATTGTGATATCAACGGAAGAACACATCCAATTGATTATCTAAGACAAAGATTAATTGCAAAAAATTAATTCTTGTAAATCTTACCCAAATAATTTTCTAAAAATTTCTTATTCTTTGTTAATAACTTTAAGCTAATATTTCTAAAAAAAACCATAAGTGGATTGGAGACATGAAATGCAAATTGATTTAATTTTGATCTGTTATTAATCATTTTTACTTTTGCAACTCTATTGTCATAAAAGTTTTTTTCATTATTTATTATATTATTAAATAAATCTGATGCCCCCTCAATCGATTGTGATGCTCCTTGAGCAAATGAAGGAGGAAAAGCAAAAAATGCATCTCCAAGTAAAAAGATATTTTTACCTGGTTTAAGATAGCCTTTGCTTACAAAAACTGGGAAGCACTTAATATTATCAATATTTTCTAAAATAGTTGTTGAAAACTCATTTAGTAGTTTATGTTTAATACCTTTAATGAAAGTTTCTTCTTTAAAAAGACTGTAATTACTGAGCTCTTTTTCTGTTAATTGATATTTTAAAACTCCAATAAAATTATAATTTTCATGCGCTTTTTTTATTGGATAAATCACATAATGAAAATTATGCCCCATAAATAATGAAATATTATTTTCATTTAAATTCTTAAGTTTATTTCTTGAAATATTGCCCCTTATGGCAATGGAATTATTATATGAGGGCTTTATCTCATTATTGGAAATTAATGATTTTCCTTTTGAAAAAACACCATCAGAAATAATTAAATGGTCACAAATTGCTTTATTGTTTCCATTAAAAGTTAAATATATTTGATCATTATTTTTTTCAATTTGTTCAATGCAGTGATTATACTTAATTATATTTTCATTTAATTTGTCTTTTAAAAATTCAATTAACTTAGATCTTTTAAGGGTTGTGTACTTGCAATCTTCAGAATTAAAATTAGAAATATTTAGATCACATATTTTTTTTTCTGGTTTAATTGTATAAAAATCAATTTTTTCAGGATTAAACCTGTCTCTATCTTCTAAAGTATTAAATCCAATTTTATTAAGAAGTTTGATACTATTAGTTGATAGCTGTATTCCATATCCTTCAACTAAATCAATTGAGGTATTTTTTTCATAAATAGTTACCTGATAATCTTGATTTTCTTTAAATAAATTTGCGATAAATAAGCCAGAAATACCCGCTCCAATTATTGCGATTTTTTTCATGAGTGATTTTCTAAATATGAAACAATTTTTTTAGTAAAAGTTGGCAGTGTATATTTTTCTAATTTTTTAGGATCAATCCAATAAGAAAAAGGTAAAGGTTTTTTGATCTTATTAGTTTTAATTTTAATATTCATATTCATGTTAGACATTTTAAAATTTAAATTATAGTCAAAGTTTTTTGGTTTAACTATTTCTTCCATTGGGAAAATATCTAAATTTTTTAAAAAATTAAAATTCTTATTTTTAATTAATAAGTATTTTTTCTCTTTTTTATAAACATTAAGTAAATAATATTTCTCTTTGTTATTTTTTTTTAATTTATTCAAAACAAAATCTTTTTTTTTATAAGATTTACATTTTTCTGAAATAGGACATTGTTCACAATAAGGATTAATTGGTTTACATATTAGTGCTCCTAATTCCATTAATGCTTGAGCGTAATCACTAGCTCTTAGAGATGTGCCAAATATTTTTTTTTGTTTGACCAAATTATCCTTTTGAATTTGATTTTCATTCTTTAAGTAAAGATATCTTTTTAAAACTCTTTCGATATTACCGTCTAAAGGAATAAAAGGTTTGTTAAATGCAATAGCCATAATGGCACTTGCAGTATAATCACCAATTCCAGGGAGTGACTTAAGGTCTAAAAAGTTATTAGGTAAATTTTTATTAAAATCTTTGATAACAATTTGTGCAGTTTTTTTTAAATTTTTAACTCTTGAATAATAACCAAGTCCCTCCCACAGCTTAATTAATTTTTGATCATTAAATTTTGCAAGAACTTCTAAGTTTGGAATGTATTTTATAAATCTATTAAAATAAGGAATAACAGTTGCAACTTGTGTTTGTTGCAACATAAACTCACTAACCAAGGTATAATATTGCTTTTTTTTAGAGGATGTTTTTTTTCTCCAGGGCAATGTTCTTTTATGAATATCGTACCAATTGAGAATTTTATTTGTTATTATTAATTCTTTCATATGCAATTTAAAGATAATACTAAGCAGAGAAGTAAAACCATTCAAGGTTTAAGATCATTCAAAGACACTTTGCCAAAGAATGTAAAAAAAATTATAAATAAAAAAGGACATATTTATTCTGAAACATTAAGTAACTGGAAATATATAGTTGGTGAGGATTTGTTTAAAGTTTGTTACCCAAAAACATTTAAAAACGCGAACAAGTTTGGGGTAAGCACCTTGCTTATAATGGTCAAACGAGGCCATGAGGTTGATATGGAATATTCAAAAAAAGACATAATGGACAAGATGAATAGCTTTTTTGGTTATACAGTGGTTGAAAAGCTTAAATTTATAAGTTTTGATGATGAACAAAAAATTTTTACTAAGAAAGAAACTAAACAAGAAAATGTCGCAATTAATAAATACCAAGATAAAATTAATAATGTTAAGAATGATAAAATAAAAAAATCACTTATCGAATTAACCAAGGTATTTAAAAATAAATGAAAAAAATTTTAGCTTTTACTCTTATATTTTTTAGCACTATCTCAAGTATTAATGCAGAAGAAATAAAAAGAATATTTGTTGGCAATGAAGATGCAAAAATAACTATAATCGCATTTGAGTCTTTAACTTGTAGTCACTGTGCAAACTTTCACAAAGATGTATATCCTCAATTAAAAGAAGAATATCTTGATACAGGTTTAGCTAAAATTGAATTCAGACATTTTCCATTAGATGTTGCGGCCTTTAATGCTTCAAAAGTTTCACAATGTAAAAACGATGGTGATTCGGCAATTTTAAATAGTTTATACGCCAACCAGCAAAAATGGGTTAAAGGCAGTTCCGTAAAAGAAGCAAATGAAAATCTTCAAAAATTCCTTGTCAGTGAAGGTTTTGATCTAGATTTTGAAAAATGTATAAATAACAAAGAAATAGAAGACTTTGTTTTAAATGACCGAATAGATGGTGTCAAAAAATTTAAAGTAAATGCTACTCCCACTATAGTCATAAATGACAAAAAGTTTGAAAAAACTCTAACTTATAAAAATTTAAAAAAAGCTCTAGAAAAACTGATATAAGTTAATGCATGGAGTTTAAAAAAATCCAATTAAATGGATTTAAATCTTTTGCAGATAAAACCAATTTTCTAATTGAAGAAGGTCTAACAGGAATAGTGGGTCCTAACGGATGCGGGAAATCCAATATTGTTGAATCTTTAAGATGGGTAATGGGAGAAACATCTGCAAAAAGCATGCGTGGATCTGGAATGGAAGATGTGATCTTTAATGGTACTTCCAATAAAGCTTCAAAGAATATTGCAGAAGTTTCTATTGATGTAGAAAATAAAAAAAATGAAGGACCTGTTCAATATCGAGATCTAGATCAAATAAGTGTTAGAAGAAAAATTGAAAAAGATAAAGGTTCTAAATTTTATATTAATGATAAAGAAGTAAGAGCCAGAGATGCTCAAATGTTTTTTGCAGATCTATCAACTGGAGCTCACTCACCTTCCATGATTAGTCAGGGGCGTATTGGAGCTTTAGTAACAGCAAAACCGACAGATCGAAGAGCAATTTTAGAAGAGGCCGCAGGAATTTCTGGTTTACATGTAAGAAGGCATGAAGCTGAACTAAGATTGGGTGCCGCAGAAAACAATCTTAAAAGAGCTGATGAATTACGAAGACAACAAGAAAAACAATTGGCCAATCTTCAAAAACAAGCAGAAGAAGCTACAAAATACAAATTAATTTCTGAAGAAATTAAAAAAATTGAAGCAGGGTTATATTACTTAAAATTATTAGAGATTGATAAAGAGATTAAAATTGAAAATGAGATTAACAATGAAGCAGGAGGAGAAGTAGAAGGATTCAATAATAAAATTGCTGAGCTTGAAAATTTAATTAAAATAGCAACCGATAAAGTATCTCCACTTAGAGAAAAAAATATTGAAAACTTGTCTAGAATTCAAAGGCTAAATCTTGAGCTTCAAAGTTTGGATGAGGAAAATACTAGAATACAAGATGAGATAGAGTCTATTAATAAATCAATTAGCACTCTAGATGAAGATATAAACAGAGAAAGAGGAATTATAATAGATGCTAATTCTAACGAAAAAAGACTTAAAGAAGAAAAAGCAGATCTAATTGAAATAGACTCTAAATATTTTGAAACTGAAAAACTATCTAATGAAGATTTAGAAAATGCTAAAAAGGAACTAAAAAAAGAGCAAGAAGCAGTAGATGAAGTTGTAAACAACATTGCAGAAGGAAGCATAAATATAAGTTTAGGACCAATTAAAAATGTCAAAAACTCTATAAATAGAGCAAAAGAATTAATTGATAGCAATGAAATCCAACAAGCTGTTACCCTATTAGACAGATGTAATATGGAGCTTGATAATTTCTTAAATGATTTAAAAAATGAAAAAAGTAGACAGGAACTTTTAAACGTAAACGAGAAGTCACAAAATATAAAACAACTTCAAGAAAAATATGCTGACGCATATAGTAAAAATCAGTCAATCAAAAATGAGTCAATTAAACGTAACGAAAGAATAAAAACAATTGAAACTGAAATTGAAAGTTGGAAAAATTTATTATCAAATTCAGAAAAAATGGTTGCAGAATTAATTGAGAGAAAAAATAAACTTTCAGATCAATTAAAAGAATTAGAAAATCAACCTAGAGTTCAAGCGGAGAGAAAAGGACAGATTTCTGAAAATTTAAGAATTTCTGATAAAGAAAAAATTGATAACGATATAGTAATTGAAGAGACTGATAAAAGAATAGAAGCATTGAGAACTGAGTTAAATGAAATTCAAGAACAATCTATTCAAATTAGAGAGAGAAAAGCAAGTTCGGGAGCAACTATAGAAGGTCTCCAAAAAAGAAAAAGTGATTTATTAGATAGAATAA
>Ga0209961_1000407_pt1 | contig 14603 bp, 13 predicted proteins | sample SalPonA_B_H2O_MG_FD_185719 | JGI IMG/M metagenome (GOLD analysis project Ga0209961, IMG submission 185719) | Water microbial communities from South San Francisco under conditions of wetland restoration - Salt Pond MetaG R2A_B_H2O_MG (SPAdes)... | ecosystem: Environmental > Aquatic > Non-marine... | reverse complement strand
GAACGCATCAGCACCATCCTGCCGGTGAAAGAGTTTGATGATAACCGTTTCGTCTTTATGGCTACGGCTCAGGGTACGGTTAAGAAGACTCGTCTATCTGCGTTCTCCCGTCCGCGCAGTACTGGTCTAATCGCTCTAGATATTGTTGAGGGTGACCGCCTGATTGGTGCCGCTCTGACCGAGGGCGAGGACGACGTAATGCTTGTTACGAGTGCGGGCAAGGCTATTCGCTTCCATGAGGGTGATGTGCGTGAAATGGGTCGTACGGCTCGTGGTGTTCGCGGCGTCAAACTCGATGGTAGCGCAGCAGTCATCTCCCTGATTATTCCGCAGGAAGAGGGGATGGTTCTAACGGCTTCCGCCAACGGTTACGGCAAGAAGACTGCCGCAAGCGAATTCCCGCTGCGTGGACGCGGCGGTATGGGCGTTATTGCGATGCAGTGTACTGAGCGCAATGGTGATCTTGCAGGCGCTGTACAGGTGCTGGATGGGGACGACGTTATGCTCATCTCTGACCTGGGTACCATGGTGCGTACTCGCACCTCGGAAATCTCTGAGCTGGGTCGAAACACTCAGGGTGTGCGTCTGATTCGTGTAGCTGAGGGTGAAAAGCTCACTGGTATTGCACGCATCGAGGAGCCTGAAGAGGATGAGTCTGAGCAAAGCGCTGATGAGTCTCAGCAGAGCGCTGCTGCGGCGATAAGTGAGCAGCAGCCATCTGCTGATTCCGAAGGGCCAGCTGAAGAGGCTGGTGACGATACAACGGCTGATGAGTAACGGTCCTACTATTATATGAGTCGTAAACACAACTTCAGCGCGGGTCCGGCCGCGCTACCCACTGCTGTGCTCGAACAAGCACAGGCGGAAATATTAGACTGGCAAGGTAAAGGCTTGTCCGTGATGGAGATGAGCCATCGCAGCGACGAGTATGTCAGCATCGCCAACTCAGCTGAGCAGGATCTTCGTGAACTGCTCAATATTTCGGATGAGTACTCAGTGCTCTTCCTGCAGGGGGGGGCGACTAGCCAGTTTGCTATGGTGCCTATCAACCTGATGGGCGAGAAGCGCCGTGCTGCCTATATCAACACGGGTGTCTGGTCCGACAAGGCGATCAAAGAGGCGAAGCGCTACGGTGAGGTGAGCCTTGCGGCCACTACCGAAGCGGAAAAATTCTGCCGCGCGCCGGCTCAGTCTGAGCTGAGTATTGATGCCAATGCAGCTTATCTGCACTACACCACCAACGAGACAATCGGCGGTGTGCAGTTCGATTACATTCCAGACTCTCAGGGACTACCTTTGGTCGCTGATATGTCCTCGGATATCTTGGCTCGCCCAGTAGATGTCAATAACTTCGATCTGATCTATGCCGGTGCGCAGAAGAATATCGGGCCTGCGGGTATCACCGTTGTAATCGTGAAAAGATCCCTGTTGGGTAATACGCTTGCGGGTATGCCGACAATGTACGACTACCAGGTGCATTCAAAAGCAGACTCGATGAACAACACACCACCCACCTACGCCTGGTACTTGTCAGGATTGGTTTTCAAATGGCTCAAAGCCCAGGGTGGTTTAGAGGCGATCGCCAAGGTCAACGCGCGCAAAGCGGCGAAGCTCTATGCCGCCATTGATACCAGCGACTTCTATGCAAACCCGGTAGCGCTGAATAATCGTTCGATTATGAACGTGCCATTCACGCTGGCAGATGCATCGCTTGAATCCAAATTCCTGGCTGAAGCAGAGGCGGCTGATCTGCTCAACCTACAGGGTCACCGCTCCGTCGGTGGAATGCGGGCGAGTATCTACAATGCTGTGCCAGAGTCATCAGTTGATGCGCTGGTTAGCTTCATGGCTGAATTTGAGAAACGCTGGGGCTAAATATGTCACCACGGAACGAGCAGCTTAGCGCGCAAGAGAGTGCGCTGGGTGAAATTCGCAAAGAGATCGACGCAATTGACCGCCAGATCCACCAGTTGCTCAATCAGCGTGCGCGCTGTGCGCAGGCCGTGGCTGAGGTTAAGGCTGAGTTTCAGCAGGATAAAGTGGTCTTCTACCGTCCGGAGAGAGAGGCGCAGGTGCTTCGTGGCGTGATGGAACGCAACGAGGGGCCGCTTCCCGATGCGGAGGTTGCCCGTCTGTTTCGCGAGGTTATGTCCACCTGTCTGGCGTTGGAGCAACCGCTCAGGGTCGTTTTTCCAGGGAAGCTCTGTTCCAAATCGCATCAAGCGGCGATGAAACAGTTTGGGCAGTCTGCTGAGTTTGTCGCCCTTGATAGTATTGACGCAATTTTTGCCGAGGTAGCCAGCGGTGCCGCGCACTACGGCATAGTGCCGATCGAGAATGTTGATCCCAAACTTTCACAGGCGTCGCTACAAGCCTTCTCTCGCTACTCTCTTGCACTCTGTGGTGAAGTGTCGGAGCTTGGTTCCAGATACCTTGTTATTGGCGATCAGCTTGTCGATCCATCAGGCGAAGATAAAACTGCACTGATGGTTGAGGTGGCGGGTTCAGTCTCGGCACTGGATGACATTCTAGAACAGAGCCGGGTGCTCCCAACCGCTCTGCTAGATATGGAGACAAGTAGCGGGCGATTGATCTACCTGGACTTCAACGGTCATAGTTCTGCGCCGAGTGTGCAGCAACTCATTGCCGCTGTGGAGGCACGAGTGGAGCGGTGCAAAGTTTTAGGGTCCTTCCCGATGGCAGTTTTATAAGGCGGATATAATGGCGTGTGACGCAATTAAGTTAGCAGTACCCGGGGTGCAGGAGCTAAAACCTTACCAGCCAGGAAAGCCCATTGAAGAGCTTGAACGTGAGTTGGGCATAGAGAACAGCATCAAGCTGGCCAGTAATGAGAACCCTTTGGGTCCCAGTGAGAAAGCACTGGCGGCGGCAACAGCGGCCCTCAAAGAGATGACGCTCTACCCAGATGCGATGGGGTTTCGTCTTAAGCAGCGACTAACACAAGAGTATGGTGTTGGAGCAGAGCAGCTGACGCTAGGCAACGGGTCGAATGATCTGCTCGAGCTGATTACGCGCGTTTTTGTGAATCCAGGTGACGAGGTTATCTACTCAGAGTACGCCTTTATTGTCTACGCGCTGGTGACTCGCGCTGCAGGAGCGAAGGTAATCGAGGTCCCGGCAAAGAATTTCGGGCACGATTTGAGCGCGATAGCTCAAGCGGCCAGTGTTCATACCAAACTGATCTTTCTGGCGAATCCTAACAACCCTACGGGTACTGCGTTCACACTGCAGGAGATCCGCACCCTTATGGCGGCTATCTCTGATCAGACACTGGTGGTTTTGGACGAGGCCTACACTGAATACGTTGACGATGAAACCCTGCCGGATGGGTTAAAACTTTTGGCGGAGTATCCCAATCTCATCATCACCCGCACCTTCTCAAAAGCTTGGGGTCTTGCCGGGCTGCGCGTCGGTTTTGCTGCGGCGTCTAGTGAAATTACTGATTTACTTAACCGTGTACGCCAGCCCTTCAATGTAAATATCCCTGCCTTGGCGGCGGCTGAAGCAGTGCTAGATGACAAAGAGTATCTGCAGCGCAGTGTGGCGGTTAACCTTGAGGGTTTGGCGCAACTCTATGCCGGATTGGATCAATTGGGTGTTGAGTACATTCGCAGCTTCGGCAATTTTATTGCGGTAGATTTCAAACGTGACGCCATGCCTGTGTACGATGCGCTGCTGCGCCGAGGCGTAATTGTGAGACCGGTTGGTATCTACAAAATGCCTCAACATCTGCGCGTTAGCGTGGGTACAAAGGCAGAGAATCAGCGCTTTCTAGATGCGCTGGCTGAGGTGCTCAACGCATGAGCTTCTCCTGCGCGCGTATCTTGGTTGTCGGTCTTGGGTTGATCGGTGGCTCCTTCGCGCGCGCGGCACGCAATCTTCCCAAGGTAGAGCGAGTCGTTGGGTTCGACCTAAACAGCGAAGAGTGTGAGCTCGGTGTTGCGCTCGAGGTGATTGATGCCATTGCAGACGATCTTGAGGCGGAGGTTCGTGCTGCCGATCTGGTGATGCTCGCAGTGCCGGTAAAAGCGATTGAGACTGTACTGGCACAGATTGCACCCTGGGTTAAAGCAAACGCTATCATTACCGATGTTGGTAGCACCAAGCTAAATGTGGTGCAGGCGGCGGAGCGGATTTGGGGTGAGGTACCGCCCGGTTTTATACCCGGGCACCCGATAGCGGGCGCCGAAAAAAGTGGTGTTGCCGCATCTGATGCGCGTCTTTTTGTGCAGCGCAAGGTCATACTGACCCCTTTGCACTCTACCCCTGATGCAGCGCGACTCACGCTGGCGCGGTTATGGCAGGCGATGGGGGCTGAAGTTCTCCAGATGGAGCCCGCGCGTCATGATGAGGTTTTGGCGGCAACCAGCCATTTGCCGCACCTATTGGCATTTTCTCTGGTAGATACCCTAGCGGCAGAGGCTGAGAGTACCGATATTTTCCGCTACGCAGCTGGAGGGTTTAGGGACTTTACTCGCATCGCCGCAAGTGATCCGACGATGTGGCATGATGTCTGTTTTGCTAATCGCGAGCCGATTCTCGCGCAGATCGACCGTTTTACTGAGGGGCTCCAACAGTTGCGTGCAGCTATTGCGCACGGTGACTCTCAGCGCCTTACCGGTATTTTTACCCGTGCTCGCTCCTCCAGAGAGCAGTTCTCTCGAATCCTAGAGCGCGCTGGCTATCTCAGTTCAAGCAGTAATCCCGAGTCTCTGATTGTACAGCCTGCGAGCGAGCTCAAAGGGCGCCTGCGCTTGCCTGGCGACCGCTCTATATCCCATCGAGCGATAATGCTGGCGGCTATTGCTGAGGGTGTCAGTGATATCGAGGGGTTTGTTGAGAGTGAGGATAGCCTGGCGACTATTCAGGTGTTTCGTGATCTCGGCGTGGTTATAGAGGGCCCGCACCAAGGGCGCGTGCGTGTGTATGGTGTGGGTTTAGACGGGCTGCAAGCGCCTGCTGGTGCCCTCTATTTTGGCAACTCGGCCACCTCCCTGCGTATGTTGCTGGGCCTATTAGCGGCGCAGAGTTTTGATAGTCAAATTAGTGGAAGTCCTGAGCTGCTGCTGCAGGATTTCGCTGAAGTTCTGCTACCGTTGCGCGAGATGGGTGCGAATATTGAGCTAAACGACGCCGGTGTGCCTGTTCGAGTAGTGGGCGGGCAGAGCCTCAAGCCCATAGAGTATGCGCCGGGGTTCTCCAGTGCGCAGGCGAAAGCGAGCTTGCTGCTGGCTGCTATGGCTGCCGGAGTGGGGCTGGATCTCTATGAGTCGAACACCACGCGAGATCATACTGAGCGTCTGTTGCGCGGCTTCGGTGTGCTGTTGGAGCGAGAGGGTAGAAGCCTGCGCTTAGGGGCTGAGGCGAAACTGCATGCCCAGAAAATACAAATTCCCGCAGACCTCTCGTTAGCGAGTGCATTTGTTGTAGCGGGTACCTTGGTGCAGAACTCAGAACTTCTCATCGAACACACCGGTGTAAATCCGACCCGCCAACAGCTTTTACGGCTTCTTTCACGCATGGGGGCCCGGTTTGAGTTGCTCAACGAGTGCTCCTCTAACGGTGAGCCAATCGCAGACATTCGTGTTCTGCCAAGTCAGTTGCAGGCTGTGGACTGCACGAGCACTGAGTTGGCCGGTGTCGGTGATGATCTGCCTCTACTGTTAGTGGCTCTGAGTGCGGCGCAAGGCGTTTCTGAACTCTCTGGCGTTGCTCGTTTACCTGAGCGACATCAGCGGCAGATCGAACAGTTCTTGTCACAACTTGAGCGCCTCGGTGTCGGGGTGGAGCGAACTGGGGCAGATATCCGCATAACCCCGGTCGCTAGTTTCGGGAGTAGTACCGTAGATGCAGAGAACCGCCCGGTCGCGGCCCTGGCGTTAATGATTGTAGGATTAGTGTCACAGCAGGGGCTTAGTATTGCCGGCTGTCGAGCGCTGAGTAGTGTTTTTCCCGAGTATGTTGAGCAAGCCCGACGGATCGGTGTGCGTTTAGTTAAGGAGTAGAGATGAGTCCCAAATATGGAAATCAGGCCGCGGTTATTACCGTCGATGGGCCGTCTGGGTCAGGTAAGGGTACCATCTGCAGGTTGCTCTCGAATCAACTTGGTTGGAACCTGCTCGATAGTGGGGCGCTCTATCGTTTAACCGCTCTCGCTGCTCGTCATCATGGTGTCAACCTCGAAGATGTCGAAGCCCTGCAGGTATTGGCTGCTCATCTAGACGTACGCTTTGACGCCTCTGAATCAACTGCGGATGTGCAGATCTTCCTGGAAGGTGAAGAGGTAACCAACGCGATCCGTGCTGAAGATGTGGGATTGGACGCCTCCAAAGTTGCGGCTATTCAGCCAGTACGCGATGCTCTGCTGAGTCGTCAGCGTGATTTTGCGCACCCTCCAGGCCTTATTGCCGACGGTCGCGACATGGGAACTGTCGTCTTCCCGCAAGCGGCCCTTAAAATCTATCTCGATGCGAGTGCGGAAGAACGTGCGCAACGTCGTTATAAGCAGTTGATAGATAAGGGAGTGGGTGCTAGCCTTGAAGATATATTGCAGGACTTGCGGGCCCGCGATGATCGGGATATGAACCGGTCTGTCTCTCCGCTAAAGCCTGCTGATGACGCCATTAGGTTGGATAGTACCTCTATGACAATAGAAGAGGTGCTAGCTGCCATACTGGAAGAAGCCCGACACAGAGGGGTGCGGTAGCCCCAAATTGAGGTTTAAAAATGAGCGAGAGTTTTGCTGACCTGTTTGAAGAGAGCCTGCAACAGGTAGAGATGACACCCGGTGCCATTATCACTGCCACTGTGATTTCGATTGAAAATGACTTTGTTGTCGTCTCCGCGGGATTGAAGTCCGATGGTGTTATCCCGGTCGAACAGTTCCGCAATGACGCTGGCGAGATCGAAGTGCAGGTGGGCGACGAGGTGCGTGTTGCGCTTGAGTCGTTCGAAGATGGCTTTGGCGAAACAAAACTCTCGCGCGAGAAAGCTAAGCGAGCAGAAGCTTGGCTAGTTCTCGAATCTGCTTTTGAGAAGGGCGAGGTGGTTACAGGTCGTATTAGCGGTCGAGTACGCGGCGGTCTCACCGTGGACCTAAACGGTATCAACGCCTTCCTTCCAGGATCGCTGGTGGACATGCGCCCTCTGCGTGACACTTCACACCTTGAGAACCAAGACCTTGAGTTCAAGCTCGTTAAGCTAGATCAGCGCAGCAACAACATCGTTGTATCTCGCCGTGCGGTACTTGAAGAGGCAAACAGCGAAGACCGCGAAAAGCTCTTAGCTCAGATGGAAGAGGGTGTCGTACTCAAGGGCGTGGTGAAAAACCTTACCGACTACGGTGCCTTCATCGATCTTGGTGGTATCGATGGTCTATTGCACATCACCGATATCGCTTGGAAACGTGTTAAACACCCAAGCGAAGTGCTCAATGTTGGCGATGAGATCGATGTCAAAGTACTGAAGTACGATGCCGAGCGTCAGCGCGTTTCGTTGGGCGTGAAACAACTTCAGGATGATCCATGGACTGCGATGGCGAGTCAGTTTGCCGTAGGGTCTCGTATCAAGGCACGTGTTACCAACCTCACAGATTACGGCTGCTTTGCTGAGATCGGTGAGGGTGTTGAGGGTCTGGTTCACGTCTCTGAAATGGATTGGACCAACCGTAATATTCACCCGTCGAAGGTTGTGCAGGTCGGCGACGAGGTCGAGGTTCAGATTCTTGATATCGACCAGCAGCGCCGCCGTATTTCACTGGGTATCAAACAGTGCAAAGACAACCCATGGAACACCTTCGCAGCGATGCACAATAAGGGCGACAAGGTAAGCGGAGCTATCCGCTCTATCACCGATTTCGGTATTTTCATTGGTCTAGATGGTGGTATAGACGGTCTGGTACACCTCTCAGATATCTCTTGGGATCAGCCAGGCGAAGAGGCGGTGAAAGCCTACTCTAAAGGCGAGGTGATCGAAGCGGTTGTGCAGTCGGTAGATGCAGAGCGTGAACGCATCTCACTGAGCATTAAAGCGATGAGTGGTGATGACTTTAGCGGTTACGCTGACTCGCATGGTAAAGGCACGGTTGTGACGGGAACAGTCACAGCCGTCGATGCACGTCAGGCGAGCGTTGAGCTAGCAGACGGTGTCGAAGGCGTGCTAAAGGTCGCTGAGTTTGCTGTAGGTCGCACTGAGGATCTCTCAGCTGAGTTGAAAGTGGGCGACAGTGTTGAAGCGATGATCATTAATGTGGATCGTCGCAATCGTAACATCGTACTCTCCATTAAACAGCTAGAGTCTAAACAGCACTCGGAAGCGCTGCAGGCTGTGCAGCAGCAGAGCGCTGAAGAGGCAGGACCCACCACGATAGGTGACCTGATTAAGCAGCAGATGGACAAGAAAGATTCCTAATCTTAACGCACGAGGCACCTATGGGTGCCTCGAACGCCTCTGGATCCTGGAGCGGGCATGACGAAATCTGAGTTGATTGAACAACTGATAGATAAACACCCTGAGTTATCGGTAAAGGATGTCGAGCTGGCGGTAAAAATTATGCTCGAGCACATGACTGAAACGCTTTCTCAAGGTGAGCGGATTGAGATTCGCGGGTTCGGTAGTTTTTCGCTACATTACCGCGCACCGCGGGTTGGGCGAAACCCAAAAACTGGCGAGTCTGTTTCGCTTCCAGCGAAGTTTGTGCCGCATTTCAAACCAGGTAAGGAGCTGCGTGAACAGGTTAACGATAGCCTGAAACACGAGCGCTAAACCGAATTAAACAGGTGCAATCTTGCGAACCGCTAAACTAATTTTAACGCTGGCTGTGGGGCTTCTAGTGCTTTTGGTCGGTGTTCTATTTGCCATCCACAACACGGCCAAAGTGAGTATTGATCTGATTTGGATCGAGCTGCCTGAGGCGAGTTTGTCACTTTGGTTGATAGGCTTCTTCGTTGCTGGAACTCTTTTGGGCGCGCTGCTTACAGGCACTCGGTCCCTAATTCTCTCTGCCCGCTTAAATAGTACCAGTCGCAAGAGACGCAAGGCTGAAGAGCAACTGAAGCGCCTACAGCAGCCCAGCTAAGCCTCGCCGCATAAGATGCAGAACGCTCCACTGTTAATCTTCTTGCTTCTGATCGCTTTAGCTCTCGGCTGGGCGATTGCGCGTTGGCAGCAACGCAAGGGGACGGCAAGCACACTCCCTGACGCCTACCTTACTGGTCTTGACCACCTGATTGATAACCGCACCGAAGAGGCTATCGAGAGCTTCATCGAGGCGCTCGAGGTCAACTCAGACACGCTCTCTGCGCATATTGCGCTAGCCAAACTACTGCGCCGCAAAGGTGATGTTGAGAGAGCTGTGCGTATTCATGAACGGTTACTATCGCGTAGCGATTTGAGTGAGGAGGATCGTCAGCGGGTAAGTCTCGCCTTGGCGCGCGACTTCTATGCGTTGGGTCTGCTAGACCGGTCTGAGGAGTCACTGCGTAAATTGTTGGATGAGACCAAGGACGCAAAGTTGCGTGGGCACGCAATTCGACTTCTCGTTCGCCTCTATGAACAGGAGGCTGAGTGGCAGCAAGCTCTGGAGATTGCAGATCAACTCACCGCGGAACAGCGCCACGCGTTGCGAGTAGAGCTCGCACACTATTTCTGCGAGCGGGCTGAGCAGTTGCTTGAGCAGGCTGAGACCGATTCAGCGCGGCAACTGCTGCAGCGAGCACTGGATGAGGACCCGAAGTGTGTGCGAGCAAATTTGACCTTAGCGCGGATTCTGCAGCAGCAGGCGCAGTGGCGTGCATCGATTCATGCCCTGCAACAGGTCGCGCAGCAAGATCCACAGTTCATTCCCGAAACTCTGCGGAGCTTGCGTCGCGCTTACGAGGCGAGTGATGATGATGCGGGGCTACGCACCTACCTTTTAGAGCTGCAGAGACGCCACCCGGCGACTAGCACAATGTTAGCGCTAGCCGAGCATAAGCGAGATCGCGAAGGCGTGCTTGCGGCCGGTATGTATATTACTGAGGCGCTTAAAGAGCGACCGTCGGTGAAGGGTTTTAACCGCTTAATCGATATGCACCTTGAGTATGGCTCGTCTAGTGCTCGCGAGAGTTTAATGAGTCTGCGCTCACTGACGCAGCAGTTAGAGTTATCGAAACCGGTCTATCGCTGCGGGCAGTGCGGATTTGCCGGGCGCAACCTAGTATGGCAGTGTCCAAGTTGCCGTCGATGGGGTAGTATTCGACCGATTTTTGGACTTGAGGGTGAATGATGCAGGATAACAAACGCATTCTGGTAGCGTTGGACTACCCAACTGCCGAGCAGGCGCTGGCAATGGCGCAGAAACTCGATCCTGCGGTGTGTCGAGTGAAAGTGGGTAAAGAGCTATTTACGCGCTGCGGGCCCTCGATTGTTGAGTCTATGCATCAGCTCGGCTTTGATCTCTTTCTCGATCTAAAATTCCATGATATCCCTAATACCGTAGCGAAGGCCTGTGCAGCGGCCGCGGAGCTGGGTGTCTGGATGGTCAATGTACACGCTAGTGGCGGTCGCCGAATGATGGAGGCGGCGCGTGACGCGGTTGAAGCAAGCAGCCGCGGTGATCAACGTACTAAATTGATCGCGGTTACCGTACTCACCAGCATGGAGCGCTCAGATTTGGCTGAAATAGGGCTGGATATTGATCCGCTTGATCAGGTGAAACGCCTGGCTGCCCTGACTCAGAGTTCTGGGTTAGATGGTGTGGTCTGCTCAGCGCAGGAGGCGAGTTCACTGCGGGCGCAGTCTGGTGCGGGCTTTGAGTTAATTACCCCAGGGATACGTCCGGCTGACTCCGAAAAAGGTGATCAGCGTCGAATCATGACACCTGCACAAGCAATAACAGCCGGTAGCACCTATCTTGTTGTGGGGCGCCCAATCACATCCGCTACGGATCCTGCGGCGGCTGCAGCAGCAATTCAGGCTGAGGTGGACTCAGTTCTGTAAAAACTAGCGCTACCTCCATATTGGGCTATAGTGAAGTTGTGACGTAGAGGATGCGTCACCTCACTAAATGTTTCCAAAAGCTACATGGAGGTAGTCATGAAACTTTTCTCACTTCGTTCTAATCTTCTCTCTGGTTTGGCGCTGGCTTTTTCGATGCAGGCCTTCGCCGGCTATCCGGTTGATATCAACTCTGCAAGCGCTTCTGAACTAGCCTCGGGGCTCGACGGGGTCGGTCCCGCTAAAGCGGAGGCGATTGTTGCTTATCGTGATGAATTTGGCCCATTTATGGAGGCAGAGGAGTTGGTTGCGGTTCGTGGTATTGGGGCGGCTACGCTAGAGCGCAACCGCGAAAATATACTGCTGAGCAGTGATCCCGAGCTTAACTCAGCGGAGTAGTTTTGCAGCCATTGCGAGTATTGGGCAGCTTAGGCTGCCCTTTTTGCGTCTCGGCTAAAGGATAAAGATCAATGTCAGGGGGATTATCGCCAAGCTGGCCATGTTGCCGATCAGAACAATGGATGCAACGGATAGCGGGTCTAAGTTGTAACGCTCTGCTACCAGGTAGTTGAGCACCGCCGGCGGAAGTGCCGCAAACAATATGAGGTAGGCAGCAAAATCTTCGGGTAGATCGACTAAGAGCACAAACGGGATAGCAAACACCAGGCTTGTGAGCGGAGAGAGCAGTGCCCCGTAAATACCAATCTTCCAATTCGACAGGTCAACGCCATTCATGCGAACGCCTAATGCAAATAGCATCAACGGAATTGATATGTCACCGAGCATCTTCATGGGTACTTGAATAGTCTCGGGGAAGGGAAGTTTAAACAGGCTCCACACCAAACCCGCTAGAGTCGCAACAATCATAGGGTTGAGCAGGATGCGTTTAACTGACGCCTGTCCGCTGACAATATAGGCGCCCAAGCTAAAGTGCAGTGTGTTACTTACCAAAAACATCGCCACCGCAGCTGCAAGGCCAACATCCCCAAAGGCAAGTAGGGCAAGGGGAAGACCTAGGTTGCCACAGTTATTGAACATCATTGGTGGGACAAAGGTTTTGCCGCTTACACCCAGTAGGCGACCGATTGGCCAGGCGATCAGACCTGAACCAATTACTGTGATAAACGCTCCCAAACAGAGTATTGCATAGGTGTTGATGTCGAAATCTTTAGAGGCCATAACCGAAAAGATAAGTGCCGGCAGAAATATATCCATATTGAGTCGATTCGCTACACGCATATCCGATTCCATCTTGCGTGCGTATAGAAACCCAACCAGCACGATAGCGAAGAGTGGGAAGACGGTGCTGAAGACCCGGTCGAGTAGGTCGGCAATCTGGAGGGTCTCGTGCATGAAAAACTCTCGGGCTAGGGTAAGGATGGCGAAGGATACGAGAATTTCCACGGAGTGCAAAGCCGAAGAGATTTCGTGATGTGCAGTTTGTCTGTAGAGGATGGAGTGAATGGAAAGCGATAACGATCTTTATAATGAGCTGCGACAGCTTTTTGACACGCTAGGCGAGGGGGAACGTATCCCTAGCGAGCGCGCATTGGCAGAGCGTTTTGGTGTCTCGCGGGCAACCATAAAACGGGTGCTGCTGCAGCTCGGATCTGAGGGTATGCTTAGCCTAGCGCCGGGTCATTGTCCAAGGATCGCAAAACGAGCCGGAGTTCCCATGGCTCTGGAGCGCTTGCTGAAAATTGAACCTGCGCTCGAGCAGGAGCTAGGCGAGTTCGTACGCAGCCTAAAAGTAGGTAATGAGGCAGGGTATCCTGTTGCGGTGCAGAGTGCACTAGAGCGTCTAGAGGAGATTGCCGATCAATAAATAGTCAGTTTTAATAGCTGAGCGTTTTAAGCTTATTTCACCTTGTAGTGAAATAACAAATATGGCGCTATTTTTTCATCATTGTCGTTATTCTTTCTCTTTTTTCTGGACTAAAGTCGGGTACGGGTGTAGTGTCGCTACTACTAATTTCGACTAGAAGAAGTGTTTAAACACTCGAAATCATAGATTCAACAAACTCAGAACCGCACTGACCAACGGAACGTGCACAAGGGAGATTGCTGGTGCAAGACTTAACGAACGATATCGATCCGATTGAAACGGACGAATGGTTGCAAGCACTCGAATCCGTCGCCAAAAGCGATGGTAACGAGCGCGCAAAGTACATCCTGTCAAAACTCGGTCACAAAGCTTCAGAACTTGGTGTAGATAACAGCTCAGTCCTGACTACCCCATACAAGAATACTATCTCCCCGAAAGATGAGCCGCCACTACCGGGCGATCTTTTCATGGAGCGCCGCATCCGCTCATTTATTCGCTGGAACGCGATGGCGATGGTTATGCGTGCTAATGACAATGATGAAGGCCTTGGCGGTCACATCTCATCATTCTCATCTTCCGCAACACTTTACGATATAGGCTTTAACCACTTTTTCCGCGGTCCAGAGGGCGAGCAAGAAGCGGATATGGTCTTCTTCCAGGGTCATATCTCACCCGGTATTTATGCGCGCGCGTACCTCGAAGGTCGTCTGACTGAAGAGCAACTGGATAACTTCCGCCGCGAAGTGGATGGCAATGGTCTCTCCTCCTACCCACATCCATGGTTGATGCCTGATTTCTGGCAGTTCCCAACAGTTTCTATGGGTTTGGGCCCGATTCAAGCGATCTACCAAGCACACGTAATGCGTTACCTCTCTGCACGCGATCTGGTTAAACGCGGCGATCGTAAAGTGTGGGCGTTCCTTGGTGATGGTGAGTGTGACGAGCCAGAATCACTGGGCGCCATCTCGCTGGCGGGTCGTGAAGGACTTGAGAACTTGATCTTCGTTGTTAACTGTAACCTGCAGCGCCTAGATGGCCCAGTGCGCGGTAACGGCAAGATTGTGCAGGAACTTGAAGGTGTATTCCGTGGAGCTGGCTGGAACGTAGTTAAATGTCTCTGGGGTCGTCACTGGGATCCTCTGTTTGAGCGCGATACAACAGGTCTGTTGCAAAAGCGTATGGACGAAGTGGTTGATGGCGAACTGCAGAACATGAAGGCTAACGGCGGTGCGTATACTCGCGAGCACTTCTTCGGTAAATACCCAGAGCTGCTTGAGTTGGTTAAAGATATGTCTGATGACGATATCATGAACCTCAACCGTGGCGGTCACGATCCTTACAAAGTTTACGCAGCATTTAAGGCTGCCGTTGAGCATAAAGGCCAGCCAACTGTCATACTGGCGCAGACTGTTAAGGGGTACGGCACAGGTAAGTCTGGTGAAGCGAAGAATGACACTCACTCAATGAAAAAAGTGGGCGTTGATGACCTCAAAGATTTCCGTGATCGTTTCAACATCCCGGTTGAAGATGACAAGCTCAAAGAGGTCCCTTACTACCGACCTTCTCCAGACTCACCAGAGATGAAGTACATGTTCGATGCGCGTAAGCGTCTCGGTGGCTTCTACCCTGTGCGTCGTACTGAGTGCGAGAAACTCGATACACCTGAGCTTGAAGCCTTTGCTAGTCAGCTTAAATCGAGCGGTGAGCGTTCACTCTCTACGCAGATGGCGCTAAACCGTGTCTTGAGCGTTATCGTCAAAGATAAGCAGATGGGTGAGCGTGT
>Ga0209961_1000405_pt1 | contig 14642 bp, 9 predicted proteins | sample SalPonA_B_H2O_MG_FD_185719 | JGI IMG/M metagenome (GOLD analysis project Ga0209961, IMG submission 185719) | Water microbial communities from South San Francisco under conditions of wetland restoration - Salt Pond MetaG R2A_B_H2O_MG (SPAdes)... | ecosystem: Environmental > Aquatic > Non-marine... | reverse complement strand
GGCCGGTAGTTCCGTGCTAGAAGTAGCTCCTGAGCGTAGATCTGTTTGGGTAGAGTTGCTATGATCGATAGCTATAATCACTGGAGAACCGGCCAAAGTTTTAGGCGGATCGTTACGCAGCGCAGTCATCATGTCTGCAATCTCTTGGGCACCTGAACGGCCTTTTTTGGTGATAGAAATGAGTCGTTCTTGGTATTGGCCAAACTCACGGTGAATCACTTCAAGTTGTTCGAGAACGGTACGACCTTGTGCTTTTGCACTTGCAGCCATCTCGGCAATCATTACTGCAGAAGCAACGGCATCTTTGTCACGTACTGCATCTCCGATAAGGTATCCGTAGCTTTCTTCACCACCTACGAGGAATTGTTCTTCGGGTTTGTGGTTGATGATATCAGCAATCCATTTGAATCCGGTCAAACAACGGTAACAAGGCACGCCGTAGGCGGCTGAGATGTCTGCAATTAAGTCTGAGGTGACCACTGTTGCGGCAGTGAATCCATTGGCAGGAAGTGTGCCGTTTTCCTTATAAGCGTTCAAGATGTAGTGGACAAGGAGTGCAGCGGTATCGTTACCGTTGAGCAATTGCATTTTTCCCGTGCCGTCGTTTGCCGCAATACCGACACGATCGGTATCAGGGTCACAACCAATGACCAGGTCTGCGCCAGTAGCTTCCGCTTGGGCAACGGCCATGGCTAGAGCTGCACTTTCCTCTGGGTTTGGGCTTGCTACCGTTGGGAAGTTTCCGTCCGGTGTGCTTTGCGCTTCGACCAGCTGCACATTCGTGAATCCTGCTTTTTCAAGGGCAGGAGGGACGCTGACGATGGAGGTGCCGTGCAATGCGGTAAAAACGATGTTTAGGTCGTTTTTGCCGGCGTTGCTCAACGATAGACCAGCAACCATGTCCGTATATTTTTCGTCGATTTCTGTGCCGATGATTTCGATCAATGCTTCATTCGCATCCCAACGGATATCCTCAAAACGTGTAGCACGCACTTTATCGATGACACCGCTATCGTGTGGAGGGACTAATTGGCCCCCGTCGTTCCAATACACTTTATACCCGTTGTATTCTTTTGGATTGTGAGATGCAGTTAATACGATTCCAAAGTCACAGCCTAGTTCGCGTACACTAAAGCTCAGCTCTGGTGTTGGACGTAAATCTTCAAAGAGGTAGGTGTGAATTCCGTTTGCACTCAATACTTCGGCTACTTTACGAGCAAATTCTTTCGAGTTGTTGCGGCTGTCAAAAGCGATGGCAGCTTTCAGTGGTTTACCGCCAAAATGTGCTTGTGCATACCCAGCTAGTCCTTGGGTGGCCAGGCCTAAAGTATATGGATTGATTCTGTTGGTTCCCACTCCCATAATCCCACGCATACCGCCGGTTCCAAAATCTAAATCTTTGTAGAACGGTTCGATGAGTTCATCACCTCCTGCAGCTAGTAGACGAGAGGCCTCATCGCGAGTTGCTTCATCAAAAATAGCAGAGGTCCAAAGGGTGGCGTTTTCTTTTGCCGTGGCAAGAACAATTTGCGTTGTCGATTCCATATTTTGGAGTTTGGTTGGATTTAAAAACGAAAGTAGTAAACAGCCAGGTTTTCTCTACTTTCTTAGATGATTAATACTTTAAGAGTACAAGAAAAGGCGTAGAATCAAAAAAAGCCCAACACCTCTTTTGAATTAAAGGCGCTGGGCTTTGTGATAGATGGAAGTTAATGGGCTTTTACGATCGTGCCAATTGACTTAACCTTCGTTTTCAAGCATCTCATACGAGCGGCTGATAAAGGCTGTCAGCTCCTCACCGTGTAGCAGGTTTTGCTGGAGTTTTGCCAGATCAAGTGCTTGGTTGACAGCTGCTGAGCGCGCCTGCTCGTCATCCGTATCTAGAATTTTACTAGCCAATTTATGATTTGCGTTTACTACAAGGTCATACATTTCAGGGAAGTCTCCCATGCCCATCATTCCGCCACCACCGGTCATCTGCATTTCCTTCATACGTCTCATGAATTCAGGAACAGTGATTACTAATGGTGCTTCTGTGGAATCCATATCCTCGAGCTTGAGCGTGAATTTCTCCTTAGGAACAATACTCTCAAGTCTAGTTTTTAGCTCTTCCTTCTGCTTATCACTCAATTTGGCCACACGGGTTTCGTCCTTTTTGATGAGGTTGTCAATCAAATCCGAGTCAACGCGCGCAAACGTGGTGTTTTCGTGCTCTTGTTCGAGCTTTTGCAAGAGGTGACTTGTGAGTGGAGAGTCAAGCAATAAGACGCTGTAGCCTTTTGCTTTCGCTTGCTGGATGTAGCTGTGTTGAGCATTCTTGTTCGCAGCATAGAGAACAACCGTTTTCTTGTCCTTGTCGGTCTGGTTTTCTTTTATGGTTTCTAGGTAAGCATCAAAAGTGTGAAGGCCGCCATCGGTATCTTCGTACATCGCGAATTTCTTCGCTTTGTCAAAGAACTTGTCTTCTGTGAGCATACCGTATTCGATGATGATCTTCATGTCGTTCCACTTCGCCTCGAAGTCTGCTCGGTCTTTGCGGAACATTTCGTCGAGTTTGTCCGCAACCTTTTTGGTGATGTGCGAAGAGATTTTCTTCACATTTCCATCGGCTTGCAAATACGAACGGCTCACGTTTAGTGGGATATCTGGTGAATCGATCACCCCGTGCAAGAGTGTGAGGAAGTCAGGGACAATTCCTTCAACGCTATCGGTAACAAAGACTTGCTTTTGGTAGAGCTGAATTTTGTTGCGTTGTGGCTCAACGTTCGGTTTGATTTTAGGGAAGTACAGTACCCCGGTGAGGTTGAATGGGTAGTCAACGTTCAGGTGAATGTTGAAAAGTGGCTCATCAAAGCTCATTGGGTAGAGCTCACGGTAGAAGTTTTTGTAATCTTCATCCGATAAATCAGCAGGGCGCTGTACCCAAGCTGGATTCGGATTGTTGATCACGTTAGCCACCTTGCGAGTTTCCCATTTCGCTTCTTCACCTTCGGCAGCCGCGTTGTAGCTTTCGTCTTTTTCGCCGAATTGGATAGCGACAGGCATGAACTTAGCGTATTTGCTAAGAAGTTCGTTGATTTTACTTTCTTCAAGGAACTCTTCACTATCGTCTGCAATATGGAGCTTGATTTCAGTACCGCGATCTTCTTTCTCAATCGTGTTCAATTCGAACTCCGGATTTCCCTCACAAATCCACTGTACCGCAGCGGCATCTTTGTGGGATTTAGTGATGATTTCTACTTTTTTGGCCACCATAAATGCGGAGTAGAAACCAAGCCCGAAGTGACCGATGAGGTCGGCACCTTCCATTTTGCCTTCGTATTCTTTAACGAATTCTTCAGCACCTGAGAAGGCTACTTGGTTGATGTATTTGTCAATCTCTTCAGCCGTCATCCCGATACCGCGATCGATAATGCTCAAGGTCTTGGCTTTTTTGTCAAGTTTGATGTGAATAGTAAGGTCCCCAAGTTCTCCTTTAGCCTCGCCAAGGTTGGTGAGCGTCTTTAACTTTTGAGTAGCATCCACGGCGTTCGAAACGAGCTCGCGAAGGAAAATTTCATGGTCGCTGTACAAGAACTTCTTGATGATTGGGAAGATGTTCTGCGCGGTTACATTGATAGATCCTTTTGACATTGTTTATCGTTTTTGTTTCCACCCATATGCCCAACGATTGTGCCAAATGAAAAATTGGCTCGAAAGGCTGACAAGCTGTCCTGTCTTATGTCAATTTTACCTAACTTCAAGGCAAACCAACATCATACTAGCAATGTATACAGCAAGAATTTCAGGTGTCGGGCATTACGTTCCCGATCGCATAGTGACCAATGATGACCTCAGTAAATTCATGGAGACCAGCGATGAATGGATCACAGAACGCACAGGTATCCGTGAGCGCAGATGGGTAGAACAGGGTGATGGTAATACTGCTGCGACTATGGGCGTAAAAGCTGCGAAAAAGGCCCTAGATCATGCCGGTATACAGGCTTCTTCAATCGATCATATTGTATTCGCAACCATCAGTCCCGATTATTATTTCCCGGGATGTGGTGTACAGATACAAGAAGCTTTAGACATTCATACCGCTGGTGCTACCGACCTTAGAAATGCTTGTTCAGGCTTTATTTATGCGATGAGTGTAGCGACCGCTTTTGTCCAAAGTGGCATGCATGAGAACGTACTGGTTGTGGCCTCAGAATTGCAAAGTCCCTTTCTGGATAAGACTACGCGTGGCCGTGGAGTGAGTGTGATATTCGGCGATGGAGCTGGAGCTGCAGTGGTCAGTCGAGGAGAGCAGGGTGAGCGTGGGATTATGAGTTGTCATACCCATAGTCAAGGCAAGTACAAAGAAGAATTGACCATGAAGGGTTTTGGGACACAGCACTGGCTAGATGAGTACGATAAAGAGGGATTGAAGCCTGAAATTCACTTTCCACAAATGAATGGAAATTTTGTTTTTAAAAATGCTGTGGTGCGCTTTGGAGAAGTTATAGGAGAAGCACTTCAGCGCAATAACATGACTCCTGAGCAGATCGATTGCTTGATTCCTCATCAGGCCAACCTTCGTATTGCCCAATTCATTCAAAAGCGAATGAAACTGCGCGATGATCAAGTATTCAATAACATTCAGAAATATGGGAATACTACAGGTGCGTCTATTGCTATAGCGCTAAGTGAAGCTGTACACACTGGAGTGGTGAAGCGAGGAGATGTACTCTGTCTTGCAGCTTTTGGCGCAGGGTTTACTTGGGGTTCGGTCTTGCTTGAGTACTAAGATTTAGGTGCGTTTTGTACGTCAAAAGACGGCCCAAGGGCCGTCTTTTTTATGCTCCATTTCGTCTTCGAGACCTACGTCCTAGATGCGGATCTCGGTGGTATTGCTCAGCGCAAAAACGCCATAGCCGCTGTCCATATTGCTGTAGATCAGCACAGGTTCTGAGAAGGGATTATTCTGGGCCTGCTCATAGCTTGTAATACTGCGGTAATAGTTCCAGCTGGCATCAGAAAGGGTCTTGACTTTGATGCGGTATTCGATATCGTTCTGCCCGGTGGAACCGAAGAGGTCAAAGCACGACATGCTAATGGTCAGATCGGCATCGAGTCCATTTTCAGAAAGCATTACGGCACCAGCACTGCCGATTTGAATGGCGCGCTGATCGTCAGTGAACAGTTCCAAACTGTACCAATTCGTGTCTTGGTACAGATCAAAATCACTATAGCGCAAATCTGCAGTGAAGATGTAATGTTGGTTCACTCCTGGGATATCTTTTACACTAACGACGAGTTCATCTGCCGGAAAGGTGAAGATTTGTCCTTGACCGGGGTTGATCACGGCATTGGAAATGATGGCTTGTGGAGGGAATTGGTCAGAAGCAGTAATAGCATCAAATTCAGGATGAAGCACCTCGAAGGTCAACTTTCCTGAATGCATGCCCAAGGTGTCGTTTAGGTCTAATACGTAATAGCCCGTTAGTGGATCCTGCGTACTCCAAGTGTGGATGAGGTCGCCATCTTGGTAGAGGTTTAACACGGCGTTATCGAGTAGTGTAGTGCTATTTGAATCTAATAATCCACGCGTCTGACTAATAATCCCAATCAAAGTGGAATCACTAGGATCGGCGAGTAAAGTACCTACTAACTCAGGGGTGTGTGCAGGAAGATCAATGTCACGGATTACTCCTTGAGTAAAGCTCTCGCAGGAGCTGATTCCTAAGGCAATGATGCTGAGGAAAATGAACTTTTTCATGACTTAAAATTTAATTCGGTAGGCGATAGATGGAATAATAGGGAAGAGGCCGTACTCTCGCAGTTGAGGGTTGCCGCTTCCGTCTCGAGTAGTTTCCATGAAAAATGGATTCAAATTGTTGTAGGCGTTGTAGGCACTAATGGTCCACCAACGTTCATAGTTCTTGTGGGCTTTGCGGAAGCTCAAGCTGAGATCAAGTCGGTGATAAGGACTGTAGCGGTACGAGTTGCGATCGGTCGCACGCTCCACAGTCATCTGTCTAAAGTTCCACCAAGACAATTCCTCTGGAAGACCAGCGATGTAGCTGAATTCCGGCAAGGTCACGGCGCGTCCGGTACCGTAAACCCAAGCCGCCGAAAAGTCGATGTTCTTGGCCAACTCGTGGTTCATTACCACCGAAATGTCATGCCTGCGATCGTAGGTGAAGAAGTAACGCTCTCCACCGTTGATTTCATCGAATTGGCGGTAGCTCCAACTCAGTGTGTACCCGATCCAGCCGTTCGTTTTACCTACTTTTTTCTGCGCAAAAACCTCCATGCCGTAGCTCGTTCCTTCGCCTTGTGTTACTTTATCCTCCCAGGACTCGTTGTCGATAGAGAACAAGAAAGAGGCACCTTCGCGGTACGAAACTAAATTCTGCATCTCCTTGTAGTACCCCTCCAAACTGAACTCAAAAGGGCCGATGTTTTTGGCGAGTCCAGCGGCATATTGCTGAGAGGTTTGCGGTTTAAGATTCGCCGTAGAAGGAACCCACAAGTCGGTCGGTAGTCCGAGGCCTTCGTTGGTCAGTAAGTTCACCGTTTGCATCATATCTGCGTAAGAAGCCTTCAGTGCAATATCGCCTGGTAGGCTGTAATTCATGCCGATGCGTGGTTGTAATCTGCTGTAGGACTCACCTTCCACTAGGAGGGTGTTTAGATGTAAGCCGTAGCCAATTTTAAAATTCTCATTCACGTTCCATTCGTCTTCGAGGTAGGCGAATGCTTCATTTGAGAATATTTCCGCTCCTCCAATAGTCGTGTCTAGATTAAATCCAGATTGCTGAAATTCAAAATTGGTGGCCCCAGGAGAAAATTTGTGATTCGTCCATCCAGCACCGTAACGGATATAGTGTTGTGGATTCGGTACAAAATCAAAATCGATACGTGCGCCGTAATCTTCAATCCCTGAAAAATAAAGTCCGGCGAATGCAGATTCTTCTTGGCCTGTTGTATCGGGATAGTTCGGTAAATAACGCTCTTGTTGAGAGACGCGTGTGTTGAAGTTGTATATAGAACGCGTAGCAGTGACATTCGAGAACAGCTTGGGCGACCATTGATGGTTCCAACGGGCGGCGGTTATGGAGTTTCTCCAATCGAGCCCAAAACCGAACTCGGATTGGTAATCATCGAAATCATCGCGCCCTTTTGTTCCAAAGTCGTCCTTGCCTTGAAAGTGGGAGAGGTATACGCGGTCTTTGCCACCGATTTTCCAATTCACCTTTCCATTCATATCATAGAAATAGTACGTAGGGCTAATGGTGGTTTCTGGATTTTGTCGGTTCGCAGCGTTGATGAATGGACGAGCCAAAACATCTAGGTATGTACGGCGGCCGCTAATCATGAAGGAAGCTTTGTCTTTGACCAAAGGACCTTCTAGGGTCATCTTCGATGCAATGATAGATGCCGTAGCATCACCATGGAACTCGTTCATGTTCCCTTCCTTCATTTTAATCTCAAGTACAGATGAAAGACGCCCGCCGTAACGTGCTGGAAAACCGCCTTTTGTGAGACTTACATTCGAAATGGCATCTGCGTTAAAAACGGAGAAGAACCCAAACAAATGGTTGACGTTGTACAAAGGCACACCGTCGAGGAGTATGAGGTTTTGATCCGGTGAACCACCGCGTACATAGAGGCCTGAAGTTCCCTCGCCACCACTTTGTACACCAGGCAATAATTGCAAGGTTTTCATGATGTCTACCTCGCCAAGAATAGCGGGTAATGATTTCAACTGCTTGATGGGTATATCCATCTTCGACATTTGAACTTGTTCCTGAATCTTCTGTCCTTGAGCAGCAACAACATCTACTTCATTGAGCATGTTGCCGGAAGGCTTGAGTCGGAAATTGAACTCTAGATGGTTCGATAAGTCAATCTCAAACTGGTTGTTTTCATACCCTATGTAGCTCAGACGTATGACATGAGTGCCTTTGGGTAAGGTCAGAGAGTAAAACCCATACGTGTTAGATGAGGTACCCAATTTCAACTCGGGTGTCCAGATATTCACTCCTACAAGTGCCTCGCCTGTCTCTAAGTCTGTAATATAACCACTAAGGGTACGGTTTTGTGCCCATATTGAGCTAGATATGAGCAGTAAAACTACCGCAATTCTCATTTTCATAGGTGTTGTTTTAACCGCACTTGTATAGGGAAAACCGTGCCATGTTGAATTATGTAGGGTGTCCCCAATGCTTTGAAGTCAGCGGCTTTTTAGATATATGATCTTTCCAAATTCCTGGTCGTGCGACCACTCTAAATTGCAATAGAGCTAGGAGACCCATTTTATCGGATGATTCTCTTAATTTAATAATGTTTGGTGCTTGGCTTTCATGTGGTTTAGACATCGAGTATCCTAAGTTGATCAAAAGGCTTGAGCTGACCAAAACCCAATTCTTCGGGGGTCTTCGTGGTGAATTGGCTCTGTGGGATACAACCGATCAACTCCGAAGAGGGGACCTCAAATCCCATGTTTTCGGCTAATTCTTGTACTCGGGTAAACACCTCGCAAACGCCAGCCTTGTCAGGCTTAGTGAGGTTGCAACTTACTTGCACGAGATCAAAATCTGGCAAATACCATCCAATGGCTTTGACGCCAGGCATTCCGCCGTCCCGCTCGCGAATGATTGCGGCGATGTCTTTCGCACCTTGTAACCGGTCTTGAAGATCTCCGCCTTTTAGATTAACGTTGTAGGCGACCATTAGTGGGCGTACTCCCATAGCTGTTGCCCCGTGTTTAGCGACAGATGAAGTGTAGGTGGTGGGGCCGAAATCTGGCAGATCACCTTGTTCAAATCTTTGTAAAAGTCCTTCGTATTGACCTTTTCGCACCACGGCGAGGTTCCGGTGTTTTGGCGTAGTGGCCAATTCCTCATACCCGTAAATGGCCCAGTCATATGCTGCTGCTATGCGCCGGGCAAAAGACTGTGCTTGAGTGATTAAATCTTCTTCGTACTCTTTCTTGTCGAGCAGAACGAAGGGGCAAACATCGAGTGCGCCCATACGTGGATGAACGCCGTGGTGTTGGCGCATATCTATATGTTGGCTGACACTTTGAATCAAAACCTCTGTGGCCTTGAATACCGCTGATGCAGGACCAAGGTAGGTGAACACCGTACGGTTAGCGCTTTTTCCCGGATCAACGAATCGCAAATCCACATCTGGAACAGACCGTATGCCGGCACTGAACTTTTCCAAGAGTAATGGATCAGCCGTACTTACGTTCGGAATACACTCGATCAAGTAATCTCGGTTCATTTCGAATAGATAAATGCCTTGATGAAATCAGCGGTTAAAAGAGCTAAACCTCGGCCCGCTGCTGCGTGGTCTTTCTGGCTGGCTATTCGTCCTTCACAGAGGTGGAAGTAGATCGGTTCGGTGTCCAATCGATAGAGTAGACTGCGCACGTATTCCATCGAGAATCCACTGCTACTTTGGGCGCTGGAAGGGAAATTGGCGATGACATCTACGTCCAATTCAATCCCGTACGATGTGCCAAGCAACTCTTCCACACGAATAAGGGTGGCTTCAAGAGTTTCTTCCCCGGCGAGATAATCCTCGTAACTCAGGTATTCCACCTCATCGTGGTCCTCCATGTATTGCCATAGGTATTCAGGGGTGTAATTTTCTTGCAGCCCCCACATGAAATACGCATGGAGTGCGCCTGCTTGTTTAGCGTAAGAGAATCCGTTACCACTGTGTCGTCCTTCTAGCGCGCGCAGATCCGTATGTGCGTCGATGTTCAAACAGTTGATCGCTCCACCACGAGCGTTAGAAGCTCCCGTTAGACAGCCGAAACTATTGTTGTGGCCTCCGCCAATAACGATGGGAATTGCACCAATGTGTATGATGCGCTCTACGGTCTTCTGTAACATTGAATCTGCTGCTGCAGTGGCGGCTCTCAATCCTTCTACATCGTTATCAGGAACAGTTTGCGTAGGAATAATGGCACCGAGGACCGCAATCTGATCGGCTGGAAAAAATCGATTTTCTTGTAGGTTGCAAAAGTGCTGCAAAAAGGCTTGGAAGGCTTTATCAGCACCACCGCGCCCAAGATTTGCGCGGACGCCAAAATCTTCTTCAACCCCAACAATGATGTAGCGATACTCTAAAGGTTCATTGCTATTGAATTGCGCTTCGCTGATCGTTGGGAGTATCTGGCCCAATTTTGTTTCGCCATCGCGGATGCTGGTGCGCTTTAAAAGATCTTGCGGGGTGTAAAACTCTAGAATTGTACTCATGCTGGTTGACCTGATAATAAGGTTTGTTGAATGTGGTTCGTTCCGAAATCATAACAGATGTATTCTAGCGAAGGAATCGGTTTGGTGATCAAAAGGTCTGCGTCTTTGCCCTTGGCTATGCTCCCTTTAGAATCACTCATGTTCAGTGCCGCAGCACCGTTCAAGGTGGCTGCATTCAGCGCCTCGGCCGGTGTCATTTTCATTTTTGCACAGGCCATGTTACAGACCAATTGCATATTCCCGCCCGGCGAAGAACCTGGATTGTAATCCGTTGCAAGCGCTACCAGAGTGTCTTGCTCGATCAGTTCACGAGCTGGAGCGTAGGGAATACCTAAAAAGTAACTGCAAGAGGGCAGTAGGGTGGCTATCGTATCACTCCCTCTGAGTGCTTGGAGCGCTTCTTTGCTCATCACCTCGAGGTGGTCCACACTCAAGGCACGGGCTTTAACTGCCATTTCGATCCCGCCGATATCGTAAAATTGGTTCACGTGAATCTTTAAAGGCAGATCGAATGCCGAACTTGCCTCAATCAAATGTTCGAGCGCAGCCAATTTAAAGTAATCCTTTTCGATGAAACCGTCTAGAAACTTTGCGAGTCGCTCTTCCAATATCGTTGGCAAACACTCTTGCAGCATGTAGTCTGTATAAGATGCGTCGTTGAACCCACGTTCTTTTGCCCAGCCCGGTAAGGCGTGCGCTGCAAGAAATGTAGGAACGAGCGTTGCGCTCGAGTGTTCGTTCAATGCCTTTATGGTTCTAAGCATCTTCAATTCGTTCTCGGGATCTAGTCCATAGCCACTTTTGATTTCCAAGGTACCCGTGCCGTTTTCAATCAATCGTTCCAGCCTTAAAGCGCTCTGCTTTTGCATGGCAGCTTGAGAAGTCTCCGCCACACGCGATGCGCTGTTGAGAATGCCACCTCCTGCAGCCGCAATTTCTTCATAGCTAGCGCCTTTCAGACGTAAGTTGAACTCTTGTTCACGAGTACCGGCATACACCAGGTGACTGTGCGAGTCTACGAAAGCAGGGAGCACAGATCTTCCCGTAAGGTCTTGGGTTGGCACTTCGTCCTGTGGACATTGAGACATAGGGCCGAAATCCTCGATTTTGCCGTTGCTAATGGTTAAAAAAGCATTTTCGATGATGGGGAAATGATCCAGGTCTTTTCCTCGTAATGCTTTGGTATCAGCGGCGTGCACGCCGCCGAGCTGTTGAATATTTATTAGTCGAAGGTTCATGCCTCAATGTTACGAAGAATGCTTTGTGTTTCCTACTTTAGTGGCATGCCCGGAAATTCAATAGGACACTCATTAAAATTGACCACCTATGGCGAAAGCCATGGTGATCAGATTGGCGGAATTCTAGATGGGATGCCCGCTGGTATTGCCATAGATATAGCGCAAATTCAAAAGGAATTGGACCGTAGACGCCCAGGGCAAAGTCATTTGACCACTGAGCGCACGGAATACGATACGGTCCGCATTCACAGTGGAGTATTTGAAGGGAAGAGCACGGGTACGCCCATCGCTTTTTCTATTCTCAACAAAGATCAACGCAGCAAGGATTATAGCGCCTTAGAAAAGGTATATCGCCCTTCACATGCCGATTTCGTCTATGACGCCAAATACGGTCATCGCGACCACAGAGGTGGAGGCCGATCTAGTGCTCGTGAAACCGCATGTCGAGTGGTGGGTGGTGCACTTGCAGGTTTGGTCATTCCCGACATTGAAATTCGCGCATGGACCTCAAGCATTGGCCCAATTGAAATAAAAACCGATTGGCAACATTTGGACCTCACAAAGATCGATGCACATCCTACGCGGTGTCCGGACCCTGCGGCAGCAGATGAAATGGAAGCATATATCGAGCATGTTCGCGAGGAAAAGGACAGTACTGGAGGGACGATTACCGTAGTTGCGACTGGGGTTCCTGTTGGATTAGGTGAACCTGTTTTCGATAAACTTCAAGCCGACCTCGCCAAGGCGATGCTCAGTATCAATGCCGTGAAAGGCTTTGAGATCGGTTCTGGCATGGCCGCTGCTGAGATGCGAGGCAGTCAACACAATGATGAAATCACAGCGGATTTTCAAACCAAAACAAACAACGCCGGAGGGGTCGTTGGTGGGCTGAGTAATGGTGCCCCAATCCAGCTTCGCGTAGCCTTCAAACCAGTGGCAACTATAGGCAAGCCACAAGAAACTGTAAACAGCGCAGGAGAGCGCGTAGTATTAGAGGCAAAAGGACGTCATGACCCGTGTGTCGTGCCTAGAGCAGTGCCTATTGTGGAGGCGATGGTACGCCTAGTTCTTGCCGATCATTATTTAAGAAATCTCAAATACAAACGATGAAGAAACCGTCACTACCTGTACAAATCATTTTAGGTCTGATTCTTGGAATACTCTGGGCTGTCCTGAGCTCCACCATGGGCTGGAGTTCATTTACCATTGATTGGATCGCACCTTTTGGGACTATTTTCATCAATCTACTCAAGCTCATCGCCATTCCTTTGGTATTGTTTTCCATCATTGCTGGAATTGGAAATTTGAGTGATACGGCGACTTTAGGTCGGATGGGTGTGAAGACGTTGTCTTTGTATATCGGTTCTACCATCCTTGCCGCTGCAATGGGAATGGTAATCGCGAACACCTTTAGTCCTGGAAAGCAAGCCTCTGAGGAGCAATTGAAAATCAATCGATTGGCGTACGAATTGTGGGTAAACGATACAGAGGGAGTTGAGTACTTTGACGATATACGTTTGTTGAACGATCCTGAATTGTCCACCTACCTTACCTCTGCGCAAAGTGCGTTGGCAGAACAACAAAGCAACGAGGAGCTGAATGCAAAAATGTCGGTGCTCAAGGAGAAGAAAGCGACAGGTCCGCTGCAGTTCTTTGTGGATATGGTTCCTTCGAATATCTTCCTGTCCTTCAACGATAGTTTGATGCTTCAAGTGATCTTCTTCGCGATATTCTTTGGAGTCGTCATGGTGATGTTGCCGAATGCTCAGATGAAGCCGGTTGCGGATGTCATCAACGGCTTTTCCGATATCTTCATCAAGATGGTTGATGTCGTGATGAAGGGTGCACCGTTTTTCGTTTTTGCGCTACTCGCTGGTAAATTGGCAGAGATGGCAGGGGATGAGCCCGGCCGATTGCTCGAAATCTTTAAGGCGCTTGGAGCGTACACAGGATTCACCATACTCGGCTTATTGATCATGATTTTGTTGCTTTATCCAGCACTCATCGCCTATTTGATCCATAGGAAAACTAAAATGGGCTATTGGAAAAGCTGGGGGTATTTCATGCGCGGAATACGCCCTGCCCAATTACTCGCTTTTTCCACCAGTTCCACTGCAGCAACCCTTCCTGTGACCATGGATTGTGTGCGTGACAACCTTGGCGTGGATGAGGAAATAGGTGCATTTGTACTTCCTGTGGGCGCCACCATTAACATGGACGGTACAGCGTTGTATCAGACGGTAGCGGTTATTTTTATGGCTCAATTCCATATGATTGACCTGAGTTTAGGCCAGCAAGCAACCATCATACTTATGGCGACCTTGGGCTCTATCGGTGCTGCATCTGTGCCGTCCGCAGGGATGATCATGCTCATTCCGATCTTAGAGTCGGTAGGCTTGAACCCAGCGTGGATCGCTATCATTTTCCCTGTAGATCGCATTATTGACATGGTACGTACGGTGCTCAACCTCACGGGTGATGCCTCGGTATCGACCATTATTGCGCTTTCAGAAGACCGATTAACGGTTGTCGAGTCGGCTGAATCATAACTCAAATACGCTACTATGGGTCTTATTTCAAGGACTGCCGCTGGCCTTCGAGCTGCAGGTGTATGTGCTTTATTGCTCTTTGGCGCCGTGATGTTTGCGCAACAAGGTCCCATTACTTTGGGCAATTATTGTGGAGATAGTCACCGAAGCCCAGACCGCGAGATAGATAAAGCGGTGAAGGCGCTCAATGCGAAGGACTATCCCAATGCCGGTGTATACATCGGCGCAGCGCTACGTGTGAATGAAGGTGACCAACATGCATTGTACTTGCGCGGAGAATTGGGAATGAGAACTAAACGATTTGAATTAGCCGAAGCGAGTTGGAAGCACTTGGTACAACGTTGCCCAGGCTATAAACCAGACCTGTTGTATTACGTCGGTTCATTAGCTCTCGCTGCGGGCAGAGGCGAAGAAGCCGAAGCGTATTTGGAGAAATGGCTGTTGCGCGATGACCGTGAATATGCCTATGATAAAGAGGTGGAGGGAATGCTTGAGGAGATTAGACTCAAGGAAACCTTCTTGGCTTCTCCAGTTCCTTTTGATCCAAAGCCAGCACGCGCTATTAACACACGATTTGACGAATACCTCGCGGCAATGACGCCAGATGGATCACA
>Ga0209961_1000401_pt1 | contig 14704 bp, 13 predicted proteins | sample SalPonA_B_H2O_MG_FD_185719 | JGI IMG/M metagenome (GOLD analysis project Ga0209961, IMG submission 185719) | Water microbial communities from South San Francisco under conditions of wetland restoration - Salt Pond MetaG R2A_B_H2O_MG (SPAdes)... | ecosystem: Environmental > Aquatic > Non-marine... | reverse complement strand
TCAAAATGAACATGTATACCCAATGCAAATTAAGTACGGCGCAATGGACGATATGCGCTTGAGCAAGACGGAGCGAACCTGATGAAACGTATTATTTCAGTATTAATGGAAAACGCCCCGGGCGCACTATCTCGTATCGTAGGCGTATTTTCGCAGCGTGGTTATAACGTTGACTCGCTTTGTGTAGCACCAACTGATGATGCCAGCTTGTCGCGCTTAACAATCATCACCCATGGTGACGACAAGGTCATCGAGCAAATTACCAAGCAGGTAAACAAGCTTATAGATGTGCTTAAAGTGGTTGATTTGACTGAAGGCGCACACATCGAACGAGAGTTAATGCTAATTAAAGTAGCCACCCGTACCGAGTCTGTTAGAGCGGAAGTAAAGCGTAATGCGGATATTTTTCGTGCCCGCATTTTAGACGTGAATGCGAATAATTACACTATAGAACTGACCGGAACCAGCGATAAGCTCGATGCATTTGCCACTACAATGGGGCAATGTGCAGAGATTATCGAATCGTCACGTACCGGTGTATGCGGTTTGGCGCGAGGCGACAGAGCGCTCCGTCCATAATTTTTATACTCACTAGAAAGGGCGCATCGCGCCCTTTTTTGCTTTTTAACCGTGCCTTTATTCCTAGTGAATAGTGGCGCATGCTTACGTGCTACTCAAACGTTCCTTTAACGATGGCGTTGCCGTTCTCAACGACATGTTTACCTTTTGCAATGACATGAACAATATCTAACGTCGACTTTTTATACAACACAATGTCGGCATCACATCCTTTTTCTAGTTTGCCTTTTTGGCGAAGCTTGAGCATGCTCGCTGGCGTACTACTCACCACCTTTACGGCATCTTCAAGTGATATATTATGCTGTAAAACAAGCGCTTTGAACGCCTCAAACAAACTACCAACTTTACCTACTTCTAAACCAACGAGCATTCCTCTACTGTCAAACACGGGAAGGCTTGCGTTGCCATCTGAGCTCATACTTAATTGGTCTGCCGAGACGCCTTTTGCTAAGCAATATGCAATGGCATCAGGTGCCGGAATCTCTCCTTCTTCAATGAACTGCTCATTGGTACTTGTGGTCATGTCAATAACACCACCACATTGCGTCCATGCAATGCCTGCTTCTAGTAAATTTTGGTTTCTATTGATGTGTGTGGGATAAAATTGATGTGCAGGTATGTCGGTTTTATCAATCACTTCATGCAAAAGTGATAGCTGACGTTTTCCGTCACCAGTATGTATATAAACAACACCAGCTTTGCCTGAAATCATACCACCGCTACGTGCTTGCGCAGCGAGTTCAGCGAGTGCCTGAACCGTCGGCTCTGCTGCTCTATGATCGGCAATGGCGACTTCTCCTACACCAATCATTGTATCAACAAGCACAATATCATCGGTAACATTGCCAGTGATGGTACGAGCCGGTAAGTGGTATGACCCTGTATAGCAATATGCACTGATCCCCTCAATACTCAAGCCTTTAGCTTTGGCAATCAAGTCAGGCAATGTGCGGGTTGTTCCATCGGTGCCTAAGGCACCAACAACGGTAGTAACACCATTTAAGGTGGCGTCGGTCAATGACATCTGGGGGGTTCGAGTATGAAAACCACCTTCACCGCCACCGCCAGAGATATGCACTAAGCTATCTACTAAGCCTGGGATAGCGATGAGGTTACTTCCATCAATAACCTTTACAAGCGACGAGGATAGCTTGATGTCAGGTGCGATATGAGCAATTACATTGTTGGCGATAAGAATATCTACAGACCCCTGCGGAGCAGGAGCATAACATTCTACATTTTTAATCAACGTGAGCATTAAGATAAACCTATAAGAACGGCTGTAATAACAGTGAGTGATGCTAACAAAAAAAGGCAACCGCAAAATGTAGCGATAAATTTTACCCATGTTGTCCAACTTACACCAGCGACACCTAAGCATCCAATGAGTGACGCTGACGTCGGAACAATGAGGTTCGTTAAGCCATCGCCTAGTTGAAATGCTAAGACCGCAACTTGTCGGGTCACGCCAACTAAGTCCGATAACGGTGCCATTAACGGCATGGTAATAGCTGCTTGCCCCGAGCCTGAGGCAATAAAGAAATTAAAAATACTCTGAAACACCAACATCAACCAAGCGCTCATTACTGATCCAGTATGCGCAAGAGCGCTGCCAGTATGATGCAATAAAGTGTTAAGTACCGAGGGAGTGGTGACGTCATCGCCTCCCAATACCAATACGATACCCTTTGCCATACCTACAATCAGTGCCGCAGGCAGTAACGATTGCGCGCCGCTAACAAAAGCCGCACTAATATCGTTCATTCGCATACGCCCACCCAGCCAAGCAATGAACCCTACAGTAATTCCCATACAAAAAAATTGCGATGCAATTTGTGGAATGTAATAGGCGTGAACTATAACACCCCACATCACCCAAATAATATAGGCAAAAAATGCAGCAAGAATAACTTTATCCGTTGCGGTAAACGTGGTTACTGCAGTATCAACCGTAGCTGCCTGAGTACGAAGTGGAACGCTATCGGTTTGCGGGTCATTGTGTACTCCAGAATTGCACGCCCCTTGCTGCTTTATCTTTTTTGCGTAGCGCAGTGTAAAGAGTAAGCCAGCGACCGTAAATATCGACCAAGTGACAATGCGAAAGCCTTGCCCCGACATCAGAGGAACATCGGCAATACCTTGTGCAATAGCAACAGAAAAAGGGTTCATCCAGCTGGTGGCAAAACCAATTTGGGTGGCGACGTAGGTCACCAATACTGCCATAATACCGTTGTAGCCCATTGCGGTCATTAATGGGACCAAAACGATACAAAACGCGATGGCTTCCTCACCCATGCCGAACACTGCACCGCCCAGTGAAAATAACAGAAATAACGCGGGCAGCAGTAAATTATCGGCGTGTTGAAAGCGAGTGATTAACGCCATAATGCCATTATTAATAGCCCCTGTTTGCATGACAATACCAAAGGCGCCACCTACAATAAGAATAAAAGCAATAACGCCTATCGCAGCGCCCCATTTATCGCCTGAGACCATACCGTCGAAGGCATAGTTTGTAATACCTGTTGTATTGCCAGAACCATCGAAAAGTATAAATCCATGGCGCGTGTCGCTATAGGTGAAACTGTCGGCATCAAGTACCGTTTTTATATCACCAGAGGATGTGATGATGTCTTTTGTATCAAATGAACCTGCGGGTACAAGCCACGACACAACGCCTGCAATGAGGATGACAAAAAACAAAATGACAAAAGCGTCTGGCATGCGCGATGTTGAAGGTGGATGTTGCAAACTGACCTCCGTGAATGATAGGGAGGCATTACGCCCCCGCTGTATCACTTAGTGAAAATAATAACTAAACGCAAGCGTATAGCGTGTACCATATGGGTCGTGGTTGTACGCGTCGAAGCCTCGTCCAGAGCCATATGCGGTTGGTGCATCGCGGTCAAACAGGTTGTCTATAGTCAACCTAATATCGGCATTGTCAAAGTAATAGCCTGCGCTAAGCGTGACGGTAGTCCAACTGCTGACATCTCTTTCTTGGTTTTCTTCGGTAATCGCACCAATATCAATAAGCTCGTCTATTTCCCTTGCTCGCAAGCGGATAATGTCATCATTGTAACTGCCAGTATAGAAGACGTAAGCACCAACATACCAATCTTCTTCAACGTAGAAGAGCTCTGCGGTAGCCACTGTTTCCGGATACAAAAAAGTACCTGCTAGTGATTCTATTTCATCTGAACCTGGTCTGTTACGATCGTAGGTAAGATAATGCGTGCCTGACAAGCCCAGTTCGACCCTACCTCGAGACAAATTAATGTCGTGTGTAATATTCCAATCGATACCTTCAAGCTTCTGAGTACCTGTATTGTCTAGCAACAAAATGTGGTCTCTAAATAACGGCAGTTCTGCAAAACGGGGATCATCAAAGGCTACCCAAGCATCTAAAATTTCAGTAAGGTTCGCACCGCTATCCTCAATGGTGTTGCCTTGACTATCAGTGACTAAGCACAAGTCTTCTAAATAGGAGATGCCAATTTCACCTTCATCAAGCACACCGCAATGGCGCAGTGAAGCGTTGGTCATTGCTTGGTTAAGCACGCCTGTCATGTTGGTATCAACAATGTCTTCGTGGTCGAATGTCCAGTAATCGACTGTGATATGCGTTTCGTCAGTTGGGCTGTAGGCAAAGCCAAACGAGTACGTTTCAGACTCTTCGGCGCGCAGTGACGGATTTCCTAACTCAAGCACGTTGTTTCCTCGCACCGTACCCTGGCCTTCGCAATATAAATCGGCAACCGTACTATTTACGCTGCAGTCAAACGATGCACGGGTTGTACGCAACTGTACGCCAGCCTGGGTTAATGATGGTGCTCTAAACGCAGTAGACCACGAGCCACGAAATACTAAATTATCGAGTGGTCGATAGGTAAAGCCCACTTTAGGGTTGAAGGTACTACCGAAGTCATTGTAATCGTCAAAGCGACCTGCAAGGCTAATATCCAGCTGGTCTGTCACGGGAACAAACACTTCGGTAAAAATACCCATCTGATTTCTATCAGCAGCGGATGCACTTGAACCGAAGCCAAATACATCGACGAGAAAATCGTTTTCCGCACGGGCTTGTGAATCGAGGGAAGGCATATCGGTAATTTCTTCGCGTCTAAACTCAACACCCGCTGCAAGCAAAATAGCGTTGCCATTGAACTGTGCGATTTCGCCATTTATTTTCGCATCAAGTCCAAATACCTCGCTGGTACCATCGCGAGTTGGACGAGCCTGTGTAAGGGCTAAAGTGGTTTCATTTTGTGCATCGCCTACTAAAAAAGGGTTGTAAGCAGGGAGTAGGCTGCTGCCGGCACAAATTAAGCTGTCATCACCACTGTTGTACTGTGCTAACTCACCATTAGCGCACAGTTCGCCATGGGCAGCTGCAGTATATAAATAGCGATTGTAAATGCCTTGTGTCGCGACCTGCTTTGATTCGCTGCGAGAATAAAGCGCGCCGGCTTCCCATTCCCACTCGCCAAAATAACCTAGTACCGAGGTAACTAGCCTAATAGCATCAGTTTCAATTTCAACGGTACGCGGCGACGTAAATCGCGCGTCATACTGAAACCCATCAAGCACGCGACCGGCCACAGTATCGAAGGGGTCAACGTACAAGTTGTTACGGATACTGTTTCTACTTGCTTCATCAAGCACATCAAGTGCGTCAATGCCTATCCACGCGCCGTCTTCATCGTTAACTTGATTGATAGGTGAAGGTGTTGAAAACGAGGTTGATTCGGTGTGCGACGCCAATAGGTCTGTACGCCATGTTAAGTTGTTACCCTGATAGGTGTAAGTGAAACCGCCAGAGAGGGTCTCAAGTGGGGTTTCAAAATAGTCATCCTCGTTAGCATAGTAGGCGCATATTTCTTCGTCTAACTCAGTGATCGTTAACTCATCAGCACAGTTTGGCGCAGGCATTTCATTGCCATCTATCGCACTATTAAAAAATATATTCGGTTGGCCTTTGGCTAAGTAAGAATAGCTGCTTTGTAAAATAGGATCGCGGGTTTGAGAAAAGTCAGTCGCTCGAATCGCTTGTCTGTCGTAATAATCGACGAAAGCAGTGAGGTTACTGTTTTCAAAATTCTTACCCCATAACATTTGAAAGTTCAGTGCGCCGTGATCATTACTGTTGGCGGTGTTTTCGTAATTAGTCGACAGTTCAAGGCCTTCATAATCATTTTTTAGAATATAGTTAATAACGCCTGCAACGGCATCAGCGCCATAAATTGCTGAGGCCCCTGTTGCAAGGATTTCAACGCGCTCGACCGCTGAGGCCGGAATGCTGTTTATATCAACAAAGTTCTCTGTCCCAGCGGCAAACGAGCTAGCAGCAATACGACGGCCATTTACCAAGGTTAGTGTGGACGATGGCCCAATACCACGCAAAGAGGCTGCGGCTTGGCCTGGTGGGGTTGAAGTTGAAGTCGCCCCACTTTGTGTCGTGTCAAACGTACCCACACCACCGCGAGCCTGCGTAACTGTGCGCATAAGTTCGGAAATGGTTGATGCGCCAGTGCGAGCAATGTCTTCAGAGGTTAGTACGGTGAGTGGTTGTGCACCTTCCATATTGGCACCGCGAATGTTACTCCCTGTAACCTGGATGCGTTCAACGGTCTCTTCCTCGTCCGTCGGCTCTTGAGCGAATACCGCACTAGAAATACAAAGAGATAGGTAGCTTAGCGTGCCAGCAGACACACCGATACTGCGAAGTAACGTCGATTTTTTCATTATAATGATTCCCATAACGCGCACGGTCTAATGCCGCTCTACGCGCGATTCAACACTTGTTTAGAAATAAATTTGCTGCATGGCGCAGCGAGGCCGCTTCAATTAATTGAAGGGCGTAGAGGCTACTCGTCGAACCACTCCGACAAGTAAAAGTTTTGATAGCGATAGTTGCCTAAATTGGCAGCTTTCTTGATCATTGAGTAAAACCAGTGTTGTGACGAATTATGCAATTCGTTAGGGCTAAATAGTGTTTGACGGTATTTACGAAACCGTTGACATTAATGATTAGTTAACACTACGGTAAATAAAAGTCAATCAAATAAATATGTCGTTGGTCTAAATGAAAGCCACCTTTTTAAACGTTATGAATGGTATTTTGAAAGCGCCGGTTAAATTACTTTCAAAAATGATTTTATTTTTTTACATCTCTGTTTTTTCTAGTTATTCCTTATCATCTCCCAATTTACTCTTAGCGGGTGGGGCACTAAAAACCTGCGCAAGTATGTCCATTGAAAACTGTACGTCAGCGCGCGTTTTTATGAACGCGAAAACTGACATCCTGTATGAAGTTAATACAGCGTCGCTCAGACGATACCAAAAAAATAGTACGAGGTTTGGCGAAGTTGATGAAATTTTGTATGCAGTTTTATCGGATATTTATTCGCGTGAGGGCGGTTCGCTATATACGAAAAATGAACTACTCGACGCTTTAAATGATGCCGGTTTTTCAAATGACCAAATTCGCAGTCTATCGGATTCGAGTTATTTCTTATTATTAGACTCACTAGAGGTTGCCCAGACAGATGAAAAAGGCGAACGACTCAAAGAGCGAGTATCGCTAGGGGATACCGAAGAAGAAGCGTCGCTTGCAGTATATCGCGCCTTTTTGCATGCGGCACAGGATAAGCATGACAGCAAAAATGTAGAGCGGCGAGTGCGAATTGGTGTGGTAACTGCGTCATCTCGTGATCCGTTTGAGGCAGTAGACTTCTATACAGGGGTCTTTAGTAATGAAGATGTAGATGTCGTATGGATACCGTTAACACCTGCGTATCAGTACGCCAAATTTGTGAGCGATACAGGCGGCAAGGGGTGCGATAACCTATCGTATTTCAGGGCGCAGTTTAACTTATTTGATAAAGCGCGTTTGTATCCTGAGCGCACTCAAAAGCAGCGAGCATGGTGCCAAAACGACAAACTAGCGCTTGAGGCACTGTCCAATCTAGATGGTTTATTTTTTAACGGTGGCGATCAAAGTAAAACCATTGCTGCGCTTGAAACTCCCATAGGCAAACCGAGTGCTTTTCTGACGAAACTCCAAGGACTGTGGCGTGATGACGCTATTATTGTCGGGGGAACAAGTGCAGGCACAGCCGTACAGGCTGGCGGTTTTGCAAACGGTCGCCCTGTACCTATGCTAACCAGTGGCAACTCACAGGGGGTACTATCGAGTGGAGTGTTTGCAGTGCCGCCTGTTTCCCAACGTTGTGAAGATGAAAGTGGTTGTGAAAATCGTCTTGTAGAAAATGCAGTAACAATTGAGCCTTCTGGTGGACTTGGCTTATTTCAGCACGGACTATTAGACACTCACTTTTCAGAACGCAACCGTGAAGTAAGGCTTATTGCGGCAACAGCGCAAAGCCAACAGCAATTTGGTTTTGGGGTTGATGAAACGACAGCATTGTTAGTAGAGCCTGCAACTGAATCACGCATAATCAATTTTAGTGTAATAGGTAAAGGTGGCGTGTTTATTGTGGATTTAAGTGCAGGGCGTATAGAAGACACAAGGCAAGCTGATACAGCGAAACGTATTATTGCTGGCATGGCGAATTATGTACCTTCGGGCAGTAACGGTGAAATTCATAAAGGGGTAATTCGCATTGATTTAGCGGAACAAGATATTGCAACACCGCGCCTTGCTGATAAGAAGAAAAAAGTAGGCGGAGTATGGCGCGAACAAGCGATGAGATTGTGTCGAGGTGCTAAAGAGGTGTCGTGGAAACACGAAGGTACATCTCATATACTCAAGCTTTCTGAGCAGTCGGCGGTGCTTCGTACGCACTATTGTGGCTATGCTAATGTGCCATTCCTAGTCTATGAGCCGTAGAGTAGTCTAGGTATCTCTCCCGTAGTACGCTTCAACCCTCAGCGCAACGCCATAGGAAGGTTTGAAATCTTCACTGCGTAATAACAGTACAAAGGGCTCAACCTCAAAAAACAGCCAGTCGCGCAGCGTGTTGTTGCGCCAGCGCACACCTGAATAGATTTCTTCAACGCGATAATTAGGCTGGCTGAGGCCTTCTACCAGAAAATGCGGGATGATCGCGTTGTATTCATTCACTGAGTGAAGGTGGTGAATTTCATGTCGCCACAACCAATCGTTTGTATCGTCTCTGAAATAAAAACGATTATTCTGTCGAAAAAGATGTTTTTTGCTGAGGTCGTATTGGAATGCAACCCCGGCTTCAGCACCTAAACCATCGCGAGAGTAAAAATACATTTCGCTATCATAAAGCATGGCCCACTTGGTATTTAGTGCAATTGCATCGCGATAACGCGCTTTTACGTAAAGCTGGTCCCGCCGTCCGGCGCCTACACGAAATGAATAATGTGAGTCTTGATCAGGTCTAAACCTCAGCGCAATGGTGGTGCGATCTCTATTATTATTGTCGGTATTACGTGCCGCACGAATCGTGTTGTCTTGGGTTTCATCTTCATTATCGCTAAGCAGTAAATCAACACGGTCTTCCAGCGCCGGCAGTTGAACACGAATTCGAAAGCGCACGTCTGTGTCAGATAACATGCTTGTGCGAGGCTCCCATGCAAGCTGCACACGGCCTTCAGCGCGCGCTTGATTAGACATCGCCGTGTCGCTTTCTCCCATAAATAGCCCGTCCAACTGTTTCACGGTAAAATCCATTGAGTCGGTGAAGCTGCGCTGCCACACGTCAAACCACGCATTTTGTTTTTGAGGTGTCGCGTCGTTAGCCGTATTTTGTGTACTGCTCGCCTCAGAGGCAGGCGGTGCCGCATAGGTGATAAATGGGACAAGAAGTACCATCGCAACGAAGATGATTCGCATCATGCGGTATATAACCTTCTGTTTATCAATGATATTATCCTTTATCTTATCGACGTTTTGACGAAGTGCATAGCATGCGTCCGTATTCATTAAATATCAATCATTAATCGTTCGTGTAAATATTCAGGTGAAAGCAATGTCAGGGGGTGGCATACTGTTACTACTGACGTAAGGGAGATAAATTTATGGGTGGTATTGGCGTTTGGCAGTTGCTAATTATTTTGGTAATTGTCGTGTTACTTTTTGGGACTAAGCGCTTAAAAGGTATGGGCAGCGATTTAGGCTCAGCCATTAAAGGGTTTAAAAAAGCGGTTAACGAAGAAGACAAAGATAAAGAGAAAGACGCTGATTTTGCACAATCTAAACAGGTTGAAGACAAAGCGCCGTCGGACACTGTCACAACAAACGCCCAGAGCGACGTTAAAGAAAAATCCTAATGTTTGACATTGGTTTTTGGGAAATCCTTGTTATTGGTGTACTCGCGTTGCTCATATTGGGGCCCGAGCGTTTACCTGGGGCTATGCGTTCCACCATTAAAACGGTTCGAAGTGTAAGAAATGTAGCAACGGGCTTTAAGCAAGAAGTTGAGCATCAACTGCGCGTACATGAATTACACGACAATTTGAAGAAAGCAGAACAGCAAGGCCTTAAAAACCTCTCTCCCGACCTTGAAAAAAGTGTCGAAGAGTTGAAAAAAGCAGCCGAGTCAGTTCAAGAACCCTATAAAAAACAATAAATGTCTGACACAAATAATCTAATTTCTCATCTTATTGAACTACGCAGTCGCATTTTGAAGGCGTTGCTTAGCGTGCTCGTTGTGTTTTTGTGCTTGGCAGCATTTGCGCAAGACCTTTACCAACTGTTGGCCATGCCATTGCTTGATGCTATGCCAGAAAATGCGACCATGATTGCTACCGATGTGGCATCCCCCTTTTTCGCCCCATTTAAACTAACATTAGTCCTCTCGTTTTTTATTGCCATTCCTTATGTGCTCTATCAAGTGTGGGGGTTTGTGGCGCCTGGCCTCTATCGAAATGAGAAAAAGCTAGTTGCGCCGTTACTGCTATCCAGCACGCTGTTGTTTTATGCTGGAATGGCGTTTGCGTATTTTGTGGTATTCCCGCTCGCATTTGCGTTTTTTACCAGTGTTGCGCCAGAAGGGGTAACGGTAAGCACAGATATCTCGAGTTATTTAAACTTCGTATTGAAACTGTTCTTCGCTTTTGGCGTCTCATTTGAAATACCCATCGCCATTATCCTGTTATGTTGGACAGGGGTGACGGATGCCAAATCACTGCGCGCGAAACGCCCGTTTGTTGTTGTTGGCGCATTTGTATTGGGCATGTTATTAACGCCACCAGATGTTATTTCTCAAACACTGCTGGCCATTCCCATGTGGCTGTTATTTGAAGTGGGCGTCATTATCGGTGGAGTCTACGTGAGAAAGGCGCCTGAAGATGACGAAGATGAAACAGAAACTACCACCGAACAAAAATAGAAATAAAGGACAAGTAATGAAGTTACGCGCGTTTTTTTTGCTAGCAGTCGTCGTACCGCTCAGTGCATCATTAGCCAATGCTGAAACTATTGGCGAAGCGCTGAATGGATGTAAGCAAACCGATAATAGCTTAAAACGATTGATGTGCTACGACAAAGTCGTAAAGCAAATGAATCAGTATGACGGTGCTAATGCCGGTTTACCTCAAACCACATTAGGCGCTATCGCACCGGCGACGCGCACGGCGTCAACGCAACCTGTTGCGGCACCAACTACCGACGCCATGCCTAGTACGCAGAAATCAGCTACAGAATTTGGCTTAGAGCACAAACAAGACTTAGACAAAAAAGACGCTGACATGGCAGTGTCTATTACCAAAATCGCGAAGAGCCTTCGAGATAAATACATTCTTACGTTTAATAATGGCACGGTATGGCAACAGACCGACGAAACCTATCTTAAAATACAAGAGGGACAAAACGTTACGGTTGAACGTGGCGTGCTTGGTGCGTTTTACCTCAGCGTTGAAGGGTTGAACAAGCGCATGAAAGTAAAGCGTATTAAATAGTATGTCTTGGTTTGATGCTGGCGTTAATTTGCTCGATAGTCGGTTTGATGTTGAAGACGTTATATCGCGTGCAGTTAGTGCTGGTGTTAAAAAGCTCTGCATTATCACCACTCACCCCAATGAGTGGGATGCGGCTAAAGCACTCTACGAGCGTTATCCTGATATTTGTTGTTACACCGTTGGCGTACACCCACATAATGCCAAAGACGTGACCGACGATGATTTAAAACGTTTAAGACAATTAGCGCAACACGATGGTGTTGTCGCTATTGGCGAATGTGGTCTCGACTTTAATCGTAATTTCTCTCCAAAAGACACTCAAATTTCGGTATTTAACGCGCAGCTTTCTATTGCGGTAGAACTAGAAATGCCAGTGTATTTGCACGAACGTGATGCATTTACCCAGCAGGTGGAATGCTTACGTCCAGTGCTACCTCATTTGAAAGCAGGCATAGCACATTGTTTCACAGGTACTCATGAGCAGATGAAGTCGTATATTGATATGGGGCTATTCATCGGTATAACGGGGTGGGTCTGTGATGAAAAAAGAGGCCAAGATTTGCGTGATGCTGTAATGCATCTTCCACTTGAACGCCTTATTATTGAAACTGACGCGCCCTATCTATACCCCAAAACGCTAAAGCCACGAAAGCGAAACAATGAACCCGCTTTTCTTCCCCATATTGGTGAGCAGCTAAGTGCCTTAATGGGGGTCAGTACACAAGCGCTGCAAGATAGTAGTTACGCAAATACGTGTAAGTTGTTTTCACTGTAGAGATAACGCGAATGTTTATAAAGTCAGATACTGTTAAAGGCTACGATGTGGAGCTTGTTGCTACCACAGTGCTTGCTATTGTACTGCTAACGTTTATCGCGTTTAATCTCTCGCCAGAAAACGATATTCATTCCAGAGTATCCCAGCTTAAATATACCGTTTCCAAAGATAAAGATGTCACGTTCGATGACGTCTTTTTATATTCTGATACTAAGTGGACGCCAACAAGCTCACCGGTAAATTTGGGTATGGGGGAAGCAACGTATTGGTTTTCTTTCATGGTGTCGCCAACGGAGAGTCAAGGCAGTCGCTTTCTTTTAGAGGTCGACTATTCCCTTTTAGATACGTTAGATGTTGCTATTTATCGCAATGTGGGCACCACGCCGTTAGCAACCTATAGCGCGGGCGACATATCGCCATTTTTAGACCGCGCGATAAAACATGAAAAACCACTGTTCCCACTACCTTCAAGTGCGCAGTCGCAACGCGTGCTAGTGAAAGTCGAGACGGCGGGCACAATTCGTTTGCCAATAAGAGTATGGGAAGAAGCCGAGTTTATCGAATTTACCTCAACGCAGAACCTGATGATGGGGTTGTTTTTTGGCTTTCTGTGCGCGATGGGCATTAACAATGCTTTTCTTTTTCTAACAACAAAAAGACGGTCGTTTATCTACTATTCAGGCTATGTTTTCAATCTTGCCCTGACATTGGCGGCATTGCACGGTTTTGGCTATGCCTATTTGTGGTCTGAACAAGTGTGGTTTCAAACACGGGCCGTAGTCATTTTTGCCAATATTACAATCTTGTTTGCGACCATATTTACGCGAGATTTGTTGCCTATTGTTAAGCACAGTAAACGCATCGACAATATGTTAAAGATAATAAGTTGGTCGTTCGGTATCAGCATTATTATTAGTTTTATCATGCCGTATAGCATTCTCATCAAGCTATTCTTAGCCATGCTAGCCGTTGTCGTGATATTTATCATTGCTGTTGGCATATGGCTGTCGATAAAAGGCGAAACTATCGCACGTTACTTCACAATAGCGTGGGGCTTTTTGCTGATAAGTGGAATGAGTGCAAGTTTAGATAATGTTGGGCTTATCGACTTATCAATAAGTTCGAGTAACTTGCTTATTATTGGTGGCACGCTTGAAACATTAATTCTTGCTTTCGTATTAGCCATTAGCTATAGCCATAGCCGAGATGATTTAATTAAAGCGCAACAATTTGCGCTTGCGCAAGAAGTACAAGCGAATACTGCGAAAGAAAACTTATTAGAGGTTCAAAAGCGCTATCAGGACGATTTAGAGTATAAGGTTGAAGAGCGTACTCTTGAGTTAGAAATCACCCTCAGGGAGCTCTCTGAGGTAAATAATGAGTTGGAACGGCTCACTTCTATCGACCCGTTAACTGGTATGAATAATCGTCGGCATTTTGATAAACGGTTAAAGTCTGAAGGCCGTCGTAGCCGTCGAGAGCAAACTCCGTTGTCTGTTGCGGTTATTGATATTGATCATTTTAAACAAGTTAATGATTCATTTGGTCATACCGGTGGCGATGCCTGTCTTATTCAAGTGAGCAAAGCACTGCAATCAGAGCTTAATCGTTTATCTGATGATTTATGCCGCATTGGTGGTGAAGAATTTGCACTTATTCTGCCGAACACTGAGCTGAGCGGGGCGACCCACGTTGTCGAAACAATGCGCCAAGCTATTGATAATCTCAATGTTGAATTTGACGGACACCATATTCCCCTTAGCATCAGCGTTGGTGTTACCACGGCGATAATGAAGAATGAAGAGCACGTTTTAGCCCTCTTAAAATTTGCCGATGAGTTGCTATATAAAGCAAAAGAGTCTGGTAGAAATACTGTAATACACCAAGAATTTATAGGATAGTTTATGACCTCCCCAGCATTTCCCGCGCAGCGTATGCGCCGCCTTCGTGCTAATGACGCCCTGCGAGGGTTGGTTTCAGAAAACCAGTTGAGTGTAGATGACTTGATTTATCCAGTGTTTGTTTTGCCGGGTAAGCAGCAGCGCGAGTCCGTATCTTCTATGCCGGGTGTAGAGCGCCTATCTATCGATCTATTACTTGAAGCAACGAAAGACTGGGTAGCGCTTGGTATAAAGACGCTTGCACTTTTCCGTTACGCCGATGGAACATAAAACTGACTGCGCGAAAGAAGCTTACAACGCTAACGGATTAGCACAGCAGGCTATTAGTGCGTTAAAGCAGGCGTTTCCTGATGTTATGTTAATGTCAGATGTAGCACTGGACCCTTTCACCTCACATGGACAAGACGGCCTCATTAACGATGATGGCTATGTGATGAACGACGAAACGGTTGATGTGCTTATTAAACAAGCATTGTCTCACGCGCAAGCGGGAGCGGATATCATCGCACCGTCTGACATGATGGACGGACGAATTGGCGCAATACGCCAAGCATTA
>Ga0209961_1000397_pt1 | contig 14735 bp, 14 predicted proteins | sample SalPonA_B_H2O_MG_FD_185719 | JGI IMG/M metagenome (GOLD analysis project Ga0209961, IMG submission 185719) | Water microbial communities from South San Francisco under conditions of wetland restoration - Salt Pond MetaG R2A_B_H2O_MG (SPAdes)... | ecosystem: Environmental > Aquatic > Non-marine... | reverse complement strand
AGCTTTGATCGATTCATGGCCTTCTTTGGCCTGATTGAAGACCAGTTAGTTGATACTGACATCGGCAAAGAGACAGCCCTGAAAAAAACTCCTTATCTTGATGGCCTTGTAGGATTTCGTTAACACATAGTCTCAGGATGGATACTTGCAAGAAATAACGATTAAAATAAACCATTAACCACTTCTGCCCGGAGCTACTATGCACGAAATCATCTGCCCCCATTGCAAAAAGGCCTTCAAGATCGACGAAGCCGGTTATGCCGATATCTTGAAACAGGTGCGGGACATTGAATTCGAGGGATTAAGGGACTCACCCGTTTCATACATCAGTACAATGGGTGGAGGCGTGAGGCACTCTCCTAAGAACACCGGCATGAGAGAAGTCTGAGTTTCCTGCTTAGGGGAACTCACAAATTACGGTATCTTCATAGCTCAAAACTAGCTCGCTGACAGGCAATCACCAACGATCTAAAGCATTCAAAACTGATATTACGGATCAGAGCGCTTACCTTCAAAGAAAGCCTCCTGCTCTGCCTCAGATTCAAAACGAATAGAGTTCGTAACCATACGCGGCCCAGCTGCAGTCGGTAAATAAACATCAGCAATACAAAGCATTGAAGGCAATGAGCTTGTCAACGTGATCAAACGTAACACTTCGATAGCATCGAGGTCATGGTCTAGTTTTTCGGGGAGAGGTCAAATAGGCTATATTCAAGATATTCATCCAAAGATTGGGAGAGTTGAGAAATGGGTAAGAAGAAAGGAACGCTCGCTGAAACGGCAGAATTCAGATATGAGATAGTCGATAAGCTTTCCAAATGGGGTGATGGCGTAGTGGCGTCTCCCTGGTACCCCTCGAAGGCTGAGGCAGAGGCCGCGATAGAGCGTAACGGTATTCGCGAGCATTATAGCGACTCACGGATTTACACCATCAAACTTGTCGCGAAGACCTGATCATCTTCGCCTTAAACCTGTTTCACATAGTGCATTTGCGCTGTGTGAAGCTCGGTATCATTTTCACGGAATTCATAGGCGCACAGATAGCCTGGTTTAAATGCGGCGACCGAATAATCGATACAACTTGCCATCGGCGTCTCAATCCTAGGCACACCCTCACGCCAGTAGTGTCCGAACAGTGTCGGAGTACTTACCTTATATTCCGTGTTCGATGGGGGAGAACCTGATAAATGTGAAAGATCAGCTCCAGGCGCAAGCATATACTCCGCCCAAGTTTTCGGATGCTCGTTCCACCAGCATACACGCGCTTCCGTACGAGGGGTGTCGCCCTTATCTTTAAATTTCATACCGTCGGGCAGTGTCTTTTCAAGACCTTTACAGAGAATTTCCACTGCTTCAAAGATTTCATCGCCTTTCGTCCAAGCTCGGTTCCATAGTTTTTCATTCAAGAAGTAGCCGTCGTCACGCTTTTCTAATTTCGCAAGCGAGGGAGCATGCCAGCACGCGTGAATGACGTTTAATCCTTCTAGTTCTATTGCGACGGGTAAGGTCCTGAACCATTCGACATGCTCAGCAAGTAGATCCGCATCATGTTTTCCCCCATAGCGATAGCTTGCCCAGGTTTCAGCAATTTCAGAGATGTTTTTGTTGTTGCGTGGTCTGCGATAGTTATCGCAGCCATCATTAATCTGCGTGTTGAAGTTGACGAAGTTGAACTCATGGTTAGCCAGAATACATCGGGCTTTACCTTGCTCGCATAGGCTCTTTACTAGTTTCACAACCTCAGCGGATTTGGGGCCTCTATCTATCAAGTCTCCAAGGAAAATGATCTCAACGTCGTTCGGCAGACTGTTGTGGTCTAGGCCGATTTTTGCGAACAGAGCTATCAGGGTGTCGTAGTGGCCGTGTATATCGCCAAATACATAGCGCGTTGTCATCTTGGACTCCTTTAGTTGAGTTTTCGGCTAGTGATCTAGTTTCCCAGCCTCTGTGCTCGTCTTTTAGCATAGTCGTAAGCGTCAAAGCCGCCTCCACTTGCGGATGGCTTCTCTGCGAATGAACACCACATCGAGAATAGTTTCCGCTGTGTTATCCCAGTATTCACTTCGACAATGCCTTTAAAATCATCATTGATAGCGTGTTTTGCAGCACGCAAACCGGAACGCATTCCCCCTAAAAAAGTGATGCTATACCGGGCACTGGGATCAAAGTTATGAAACAAGTATAAGACAAACGGTACGATAAGATCGTCGAGTCAGGGCAAACTTGCCCCTCATGCAAGACGAGTAAAGTCAGGCCCCGAGTCGGGTCACAGGGGCCATCCCAAGGCTGTGATAACTATCCGGCCTGTAAATTCACGACGAATATTCGCTGTCCTGAATTCAAGCTTGGCACCATTATTAAGCGAACCGCCAAGGCCTCAGGGAATGAATTTTACGCCTGTGATCAATTTCCCAAATGTAAGCATATTTACGAAATGCCATGGGCTAAAAAGTCTCATAAGCGATACTATAAAAAATAGTAGACGCACGAACCTCGAATCAGGAACCGCCTATGAACGACCATATGCAGCAAGTTGGCATTTACGAGCAGTTAATCACTAAACTGGTCTCAAGCCGTTTAGATAGAGATCGTTACTACGTCGGTGAACGTGCTCTTAGTGGCAACGAAGCATCTATGTGGTTGTCCCGGTTTCTGGGGCAGATACTCGAATACGCGATCGAAGCGGTGCCGTCGGGTGACGATCGACTCCAGCATCAGATTAATCTCTCAAATGAGTTATTGCTTTGGCTAAAAAAACAGATCCAGGATGATGGATTTTTAGATGATAATTTGTTGGCAAGCCAAGGGAAAATCCTGACGGCGCTTTACGAACTCGATAATCCTGTTGCCGCAGACTTGAGAAGCTATGTAGATGATATATTTCCGGTAACCGGTCTTACGCAAAGTGAGCTGTTCAGCGGGAGTAATGCGGGGCTATCGCTAGAATCTGAATTGAAAAGAGAGATTCGTTCAGCTGATAAGATTTACTGGCTCGTTTCGTTCATCAAATGGGCAGGGATTCGAATTTTCCGCCGAGAACTGGAGGCATTTACTGCAAGCGGCCGGGAACTCAACATTATAACTACTTCGTACATGGGCGCGACTGACGCTAAAGCGATTGAGTATTTGGCTGGGTTGCCGAATACAAAGATCAAGTTGAGCTACAACACCGACCGCGAACGTTTGCATGCAAAAAGCTATCTTTTTCTCCGCAACACCGGCTTTCACACCGGATACATAGGATCTTCAAACCTCTCGCACTCGGCGCTTACCAACGGGCTTGAGTGGAACTTAAAAATAACCTCTCAAGAAATACCTCATATCATCCATAAATCGATGAGTATGTTCGAAACGTACTGGGCCTCTAACGAATTCGAGATATTCACCGGTGATATTGAGAGTGTGCAAAAGCTCAAGGCAGCACTACGTCGGGAACGTGGCACTGATGAGTCCAGTCCGAATCATTTTTTTGATATCACACCGTTCCCTCACCAAAGAGACATCTTGGAACAGCTGACGGTCGAGCGCGAGATTCACAACCGCTTTCGAAATTTGGTTGTAGCGGCAACTGGGACAGGTAAAACCCTGATCTCAGCTTTTGACTTCGACAGGTTTTTGAAATCAAAGCCAGACGCTACGTTTCTGTTTGTGGCCCATAGAGAAGAAATACTCAAGCAGGCAAGGTGGGCTTATCGGGGTGTTCTACGCAACGGAGCCTTTGGCGAGCTATGGGTAGGGGGTCAGACCCCAGAGCACTATCGTCAGTTATTCGTGTCGATCCAAACCCTAAACAATCAGATTGCCAACCTACATCTAAGTCCAGATTACTATGACTTCATCGTGGTAGATGAAGTTCACCACATCTCTGCTGCGAGTTACCGAGCGATACTCGAACACTTTACACCATCAATCTTACTCGGTCTTACTGCCACGCCTGAGCGTCACGATGGTGGGGATATACTCGGAGACTTTGGTGGTGTTATAGCCGCTGAGATTCGGCTTTCAGAAGCAATTAACCGCCGGCACCTGTCTCCATTCCAATACTTTGGCATCGACGATGATACCGATCTACGAAATATTCCGTGGAGTCGCGGACGTTACGACATCGCGCAGCTAACAAATTTGTACACCCATAATCATGCTCGATTTACGAGAATTTTACTGAGTCTGCAAGAGATCATTACGGACCTCGGGAGCATGAGAGCGTTGGCATTCTGTGTTAGCAAGGAGCACGCTGAGTATATGGCCCAACAGTTTCTGCTGAAGGGTATCAAAGCAGATGTCTTAACCAGTAATAACAGTCATGAGCGTCAGCAGAAACAGCAGGCGATTCGATCGGGATCGATCAATATTCTTTGCGTTGTTGATATTTTCAATGAGGGTGTCGACATTCCTGAAATCGATACACTTCTATTTTTGAGACCTACCGAAAGCCTGACCATATTCTTACAGCAGCTGGGTCGAGGTTTGAGGCTCGCGGATGGGAAAGAGTGTTGCACAGTACTCGATTTTGTCGGCAATTCTCGACCAGAATATGATTTCGCAAATAAGTTCCGCGCCTTAGTAGGAAAGAGTAGTCGTGCTATTTCCGACGAGATTAAGCAGGGCTTCCCCCACGCTCCTCTCGGTTGCCGTATCGAGCTGAGCAAGCGAACTCAAGAAATGGTTTTGACCAATATTCGGCAGGCCACACTGACAACACAGCGTCTTTTGGGAATGATTCGGCAGTACCCGCAGCACTCTTCTCTACCGTTAACGCTCGGCAATTTCCTCAAACATAACCCCCACATTAACCTCGCAGACCTCTACAAACGTGGCTGTTGGTCGGATCTTGTGCAGCAAGCACAGGACAAATTTTTTTCGGTTAATTTGGATTCAGGTCAACTGAAGTTGTTCCGTAAGGCCATACATAATCGCTTTTTGACTTGTGACGATCATGCCTACTTAAAATACTTGAACCAGCTGTGTCGAAACGAATTCGAACTCCTCGATGACGCTGATCGGTTTGCCGTTATGGTCCACTATGATTTCTGGCAGAAGACTGGGCCTGAATGTGGTTTCAGGACCATTGCAGAAAGTTTAGTGGCATTGAATATTGAACCTCTGAGAGACGAATTAATCGATGTGCTGAACTGGCAGCTTTCAAGGATTAAACATCAGCAACCAGTGATAACTGGACTCAATGCCGTTCCCTTAAGATTGCACGCGCGTTATTCTCGCGAGCAGATCTTAGTTGCCTTTGGGGCAATAACCTTTGAGCGACAACCGCCAGCCCGAGAGGGTGTCTTTGTCATCCAGTCTGAGAATTTCGAAATCCTATTCGTCACACTCGATAAGAACGAAAAGCAGTTTTCGCCCACAACGATGTACCATGATTACGCCATCAATGACGAATTATTTCACTGGCAATCACAAAACTCAGCAAGACCGGATCGAGGGCGTGGCCTCGATTACATCCGTCACCGTGAGATCGGGAAGCGGCTGTTCCTGTTTGTGCGTGAGAATTCGAAAGACGAGATCGGACGCACCATGGGATTTGTTAACTATGGGGAGGTTGATTACGTATCACACACAGGTTCGCAGCCAATGAATATTACCTGGAAGTTAAAGGAACCGATGCCGAACTTTATGTGGCATCAAGCCGCCAAACTGGCTGTCGGATAGATCTTTTACGATGGATCAAGACCGTTGAAAGCAGAAATGAAGAACGTAAGCGCGGTTCTGTGCCCCTGTGGTAGCGATAAATTTGAGCACCACTGCTGTGCTATCGAGGAATACGCCGTGGAATATGAGGACCTCGACGCGTTTTTAAACGCGCGACCACACACCTCTATGGATGATCTACAGCGATCAGCGGATGCATTCATGGAGGGGAAGAATAATGTGCCTTTGCAGGATTTCTGCGGCTTCACGGCTACCCAGGTGGGTCAATTGTTATACGAGCCCTTTACGTCCGAAAGTAGCGTCGTATTCAATGAGTCTATCTCGCCGCCAATGAACTCTCCAGTCATGATCGCGCTGACCAATCTTATTGAAGGCATCTGCGCAGAGGGTGTGAAAGCCACGACTAAGGGAAATTTGCCAATGGCAATCTGCCGGCCAGCAGCCGCGAAACTGCTTGAGCATGCACCTGAACGCGGCCGCTACCGCTACGAGAAATTTCGGACCGAAGAGGATTTGATGCCCTTGATGTTGGTTCGGCATCTATTAGGCATTGGCGGCTACTTAAAGAAAACGAAAGGGCGATTTAACTGGACGAAAAAAGGCAGAGACTTCATCGGTCGCTCTACGGGCCATTGTTATCTCGAACTTTTCAAACTAGCGGCCACACGCTTCAACTGGGGCTATTTTGACGGCTACCCGGATGTCCCGATAATCCAGCAGGGATTCGCCTACACGCTGTTCCTTGTTCAGTCTTATGGTGATCTCCCAAGAACTGAGTCGTTCTACACACAGCTGTTTCTAGAGGCCTTCCCGATGGGTTTGATGGAGGTGGATGGTGGTGATTTGCAGGAGACAGATTCACGTTTCGAAAGCTGCTACACCGTGCGTAGTTTCGATCGTTTTATGGAGTATTTTGGTTTGATCGATTCGCAGCTTATACCTGATGATATTGGTAAAACCGTGGCACTGAGAAAGACACACCAGCTGGATTGTCTGGTGGCTTTTTTTTGATGTCGTGGCTTGAAACTTGTCACATCGGACAACAATATCGTCTCGATATAGATACTTATCCAACATAACGCGTAATGTTAGCGTAATTGTTTTCCCGCACCGGAGTTCCTATGCACGAAATAATCTGCCCACACTGTAAAAAGGCGTTCAAAATTGACGAGGCGGGATACGCCGATATCGTTAAGCAGGTGCGGGACAGTGAATTCGAATCACAGATACACGATCGGCTAGAGATCGCCGAGCGTGAAAAGCAAACCGCTATAGAACTCGCTCAGCAGAAAACTGCAGCAGAGCTTCAAAAAGCGGCATCCGAAAAAGATGCTGAGATCCAAGCACTCAAATCCAAGTTGGAACTGACCGAATCCGCCAAGCAGCTCGCCGTGAGCGACGCCCTCAAAGCGCTGGAGAAAGAACGTGATGGTTTGGCCAACACCCTCGAGCAAGTGAAGCAGCAAGCAACAGCCGCCGCCCAACTGGCTCAAGCACAAATGGGTCAGAAACTTCAAGAAACAGCTTCAGAGAAAGACGCGCTGATCGCTCAACTCCAAGCGCAAATTCAATCAACGCAGGTGAGCCAACAACTTCAGATTACCAAAGCAGTTAGCCTGGTCGAACAGGAACGCGACAAACTGAAGTTCAATCTGGAGCAAGCTGAGCTACAGAAGCGAGTCGCCGAGCAGTCTCTTAAAGATCGTTATGAGCAACAGATCAAGGATCGTGACGATGCAATCGAGCGGCTTAAAGACCTTAAGGCCAAGCTCTCCACCAAAATGGTTGGCGAAACATTGGAGCAGCATTGTGAGGTTGAGTTTAACCGCATACGCGCCACCGCCTTTCCGTGTGCGTATTTCGAAAAAGACAATGATGCCCGCTCAGGCAGCAAGGGCGACTATATCTTCAAAGACGCTGATCCTGCTGGAACAGAGATCGTCTCAATTATGTTTGAGATGAAGAACGAGAGCGACACGACGGCGACCAAGAAAAAGAATGAGGATTTTCTGAAAGAGCTCGACAAAGACCGGAATGAGAAAGGGTGTGAGTACGCTGTGCTTGTCTCATTGCTAGAACCCGATAGTGAGCTCTACAACTCCGGGATTGTCGATGTATCACACCGGTACCCGAAGATGTATGTCATTCGTCCGCAGTTTTTCATACCGATGATCACGCTTCTTCGAAATGCTGCCAACAACGCGCTGCAATACAAGCAAGAGCTAGCGCTCGTTAAAGCGCAGAACATTGACGTTACCAACTTTGAGTCCGACCTCAATAAGTTCAAAGACGCTTTCTCGCGCAACTACGACTTAGCCTCGCGTCAGTTCCAGACAGCGATTGATGAGATTGATAAATCGATCAACCACCTGCAGAAGACCCGTGAAGCGTTACTCAAATCAGACAACAATCTCCGCTTAGCCAATGACAAGGCTCAGGATGTAACTGTTAAGAAGCTCGTTAGGAATAACTCCACGATGAAGGCAAAATTTGATGAGCTATAAGCGAGTCGTTCGATACATAACGATCGCAGCGATATTTACGTTCATTTTTGTCATCGTTGGGGTTTATAGGCTTAACCAACTCAATCAAACGCCTCTTCACCCTGACAATTTTTCAGTCATCAACAAAATGGAAATCTATGCGCTTGGATTGATTATGAGTGCGGTAGCTTATCCGATTTATCCGGAGGTCGCCCGTGAACACTTGATGCTTTATCAGTCATTTGAAGGTAAACCAAAGGTCATCGAAGATAATTTTTTCATGGAATCCCGCGTTGTTAGGGATGCACTAGCACAGTCACAAAAAAGTGGTGGCGAAGTAAGGCTATACTGGCCAGTGGGTGCCTATGCCCTTTCGTTGGAGCGAAATAAATACTGGGAATCACGTATCGCCCTTGCGCTAAACGGTGGGTGGATATCTGTTCAAGATGGCGTGATTAGAGTGCGAGTACCGATTGCCTATCCGAAACGCGCATTCGCCCCACTTATAACGATTCCGGGGCTTGGCACACTTGGCGTGCAAGAGGGACTTTTCAACATCCTGCAGCAGGTAGGTTGGTATCACACGGGTGAGGTGTACTGGATTGCAAGTGCAAAACAACCACCTAACTCTTCAATCTAGGAAGTGACAAGGGAGTCTTGTGGAACGAGAAGTTAAATATTGCAGGGCATGCGCAGATAGTGCATTTCAAGTCTGGAAGGGATGGCCAGGCAAAGACTTAGTTCCGAGCTTGCCCAAATTACTACATGGCGAGTGTACAGTCTGCGGTTCAACTAAGGCAGTTCACAATGAACAGATTGTGTGGGTTAATATGGGTATGGGGCTTCCAGCTTGTTGGGTTCTCTATGCTCGAGATAGCGCAGTGAATGGGCATTGTGGTCCATCCCAATTCGAAGATCAGAATCCAGATTTTTATGTAAAGTGGGGCTCGCCGTATTGTTACGAGCACGCATGCCCTCGATGTAGAAATATAGCTCCAGTGAGCAAATTCACCCCCAATGAAAAGCATCGTCAGTACTTATACAGCGTCAACTACTTTGTCCGGTCAGCGACAACTATATTGACCGGTCTCTGATAGGTCAGTTATGGCCTTTTATTCTTGGCTTTTCATAAGCACGCTTCACCTCGCAGGGTGTCTTCAGAGAGCTACTGAAATGCTACGTACGATGTTGAAAACACAGAGCAATAGATATTTCTCGTGTGTTGCGCCGCTCGTATCAGACGAGTGTACCTGGAGCTGACTCAGAGCGAATGCCATTAACGCCGGTTGTCGCTTTATCGCAGGAGATTGCAAGATAGAGTCGTCTGCTAGGAAAGACGGAAGTTCCTCAGAAAATTTAACTTCAGCTACAAAACAATCCAAAGAACGCGAAAGCGCACTCTCCGAAATTGTCGGTAGTTTTAGCTCTGAGATTTGAAATGCAAGATAGATGATCAGGAGCGTTTCAAGCGCAATCTCTGTTTTCTCCATAGACACCGACATACGCGGCAATACGATAACAGAGCCCAGTAAATTTGGCTGCGTGGACGCCACCTCATCGGCGAGACTCTCCTTTGCTGCAGTGCTCATTGATCGATACATCTTGATCGCGTTTTCGAGTGTTTCAGTCGTTATTTCCAAAAGTCATGACCTCATACAGTTGAGACTTTAAAGCAATTGCGTAACGGGTGCTTCGCCCACCACCTTTCATTTGAGCCAGACACCCTAGCTTCACTAGCTCGGCCAAATCACGTGTAGCGGTAGCTTTACTGGTAGAGGCTATGCTTTTGTACTTACTTGCGTTTATACCCTGCTCAAACTCACCTGGCTCTGCATCCAGTAAGCGGTTTAGTACCTTTCGTTGACGGTCGTTCAGCTCACTATTTCGATGAAGCCTCCAAAAGCGCGTTTTGGCCAGCGTACGGAGGAACCGATCTAAGCTTCGCTGCAACGCATCACGAAGCGTCTCCAGGAACCAGACCAGCCAATCGGTCACATCTATGGAACCTTTTTGGGTCATTTCTAAGATTTCATAATACCGACTGCGTGAACGGATGATTGCAGCACTCATGCTGTAAAACCTGACACTGGTTTTCTCGTCCTTCGCCAACGCACGATCACAAACCGCTCGCGTTACGCGACCATTGCCGTCAGAGAAGGGATGTATAGTAACCAGCCAAAGGTGAGCAATCCCGGCTCGGATCAACCCATCCGTGCCTGTCTCCTCATTGAACCAATGCAGAAACTCAGCCAATTCTCTTTCTAGGACATCACTCGGCGGTGCTACAAAGTGAACCACTTCTCGGTAGCCTTGCTGGGAAACAACGGCCATGGGGTGACCCTCTGTATCACTACGTAAACCGCCAATAACGGCTTCGTTGGGCATAAAAAGTGGACGTTCTGGAAATAAGCTAGCCTGCCAGCGGAATAAATCTGCCGCAGTTAGCGGTTCCGTCACATTTGAAACTGCTTCAACCAGCATCTGCACAATCAGTTCTGACTCGCGGGTTGGTGAAGCCATACCCGCCGCGTCAAGCCCTAGGCGACGAGCTGCCGATGAACGTACTGACGCTGCATTCAGTGACTCACCCTCAATGGCGCTCGTCTCAATGGCTTCCTGCACTAGCGTGTCAATTTGGCTGCTTAGCGACTCACTATGAGATAAATGGTCTGCATGACCAATCAGACGTCCTTGTAGAAGCCGTATCTCTTCGGTAAGCCCTGCCAATCGTTTTGGATCATACTTAAAGTTCGGCCATGAAGGCTGCTGCCAGATGTACTGCATGATATCCCTATTAGTTGACCGTGACTCGATTATATCGTGATATTCGGATCAAGAAACAGGGCAATAAGGCTATTTTTGAGCCGAATAATGTGAGGTATTTGGCTCATCCACCATGATTTGGCTGACAAACGTACAACAGACAGCTACCCAGAGAACCTACAAATTCAACGACAGGGACCCATTCAGGGCATATATCAGGTGTCGAACATATCGCCCGAGTCGTTACGCCGAGAACTTTTAAGCTCGCCTCGAAGCTGTGCGATCTCATTTTCTGCTGTAGCTAGCTTCGTAAGGTAAAGCTCTACCTTCGTCGCCTGATGATCGAGCTTCTCTCTAAGTCTTGCCACCTCAGCCTCGGTAGTAGTGGCCGCTTCAAGCATTTCGTTGGAGCGCTGGGTTAGTTCAAGCAATTCGAGTTGTCGTTCAGTCAGTGCGGAATCAAGAGCTTTTCGCTGCCTCTCTGAGTCAGTAAAGCTCGCAAACGTCGCTTCTTCGCGTTTTTCAGCCTTACTAACCTCACTTTCAAGACGAGCAATCTCACGTTTGCGCTGTTCGTTAGCTTCTGCCAGGTGCGTAATGGTCTGCTGATCGTTCTTGTAACTTACCTCTAATGCAGCGAGCTTAGCTTCGGCTGCTGCCTTACCTATCTCTGCATCAGACACCTGAGCACTGAGCGTCCTGTTTTGCTGGTGCAGTGAACGGGCTTCGTCTTCACGTTGCTCAAGCGCCATTTCGAGGGTATCAACCTTCGCTTTAGCGTCAGCCAACTCCGTCTCTCGCTCCAAGAATGCCGCTTGGAGCTGCTCAAATTCAGCAGTTAGCTGGTCGTTCTGATTTGCGAACTCTGCAAGGTCTTCAGCGAGAGTCGCGTAGAGCGCATCCTGTTCATCGCATTTCTCTCTAAAGACCGCATTGACCTCATCGTAAAGCGATTCACGCACAGCGCGTGTCGCACGCTCAAGCGCGCTTTCTGAACCTGTCAGTTCTGGCAGGTTCTTAGCACGCCATTCCTTCAAGACAGCGCTGATGTAGGAGTATGAGCCCTTACCCAGATAGTCTCGGACTTCATCTTGAGTAGGAACGCGATCTCGCTGTTTCGCGAGCGTCGATACGGCTTCTTCAATGCGCTTACGCGTGTGCTCATTCACTTTTTCAATCCTCGCTTCTCCGAACGACCGAAGTTTCACCAACACGTCTGTGCGCCAAAAAACGGGCGATCTAATAGAGAGCATCATACCCTCAAAGGTTTGTATTGTATATTACGCCATACAAATACAATACAAATATGACTTATTTATAGTCAACGTAAATAATGATTTACGCGGATTGATTAATTTGGAAGATTCGTTAAACTGATTTTTAATGCTTAAATTTTTGGGCTGAAAGATGGATAAACCGTTCGATATCATTGTCTCACCCACCTCGACTTCTTTAGAGCTGAGTGAGAACAATCGCCGCACAATCGGAAACCCTGCGCTGCTGTATCTAGCGACGCTCGGTAGTGATGAGTCTCGCCGGACAATGCGCCGCGTGCTTCGACGGATCGCTGAGAGCTTTGGGAATTATTCGGTCGATGATATTGAGCCTTGGCTAATGTTGTCTCGAGATAACGTTCTGCTGGTGCGCAACGCGCTGCAAGCGAACGGTCTGTCGTACAACACGATCAATCTCTATCTGTCGGCGATGAAAGGTGTTGCTAAGGAAGCGTTCCTCGCGAAAATCATCGATTCAGATGAATACCAGGCAATCAAACTCACGCCAGCCAAAAAAGGCAGTCGCTCGTCTTCAGGTCGTGTTATCGGTGTCGATGAAATCTCCGTCCTACTTAAACAGACGCTTGCGCTTCGCCACCAAACCAAGGACGGCCAAGTAGTTGAAAAGTCGATTGATAAGCGTGATGTCGCTCTGCTAGCGACATTGTACGGCTGCGGTCCACGCCGTTCGGAGGTTGCAGCGATCAAAACGAAGGACTGGGCATCCGACTTCTCATCTCTAACGATTACAGAAGGTAAAGGTAATAAAGAGCGCTACATTCCAGTACCGCCGGTATTCATACCGTTTATTGAGAAATGGGCAGAACATTACCGGCCTGCTCCTGACGAACCATTCTTCTGTTCAATTGATCGTTGGGGGAATATCAACCGCTCCAAACTTACGGGCGGCTCTATCGCGGATATTGTGAAGAAGAGGCAGCGAGAGCTCGGCTTAGAATCACTCTCACCTCATGACTTTCGTAAGACACTGATCACGCACTATCTAAGCGCCGGAGAAGACATCGCTTTGATTGCAAAGCTTGTGGGCCATAAAAGCGTGGACACGACCCGTATATATGACTTGCGAGATAACAAGGCTCTCGATGAGATGAGTAAGCGCGTGGACTTCGATATATGATCAACACCACCAGAGCTCTCCGGTGAAAGATATCGTCTAAAATTGAGATGAATGCAGATCACAGAATGTTAAGCGAAGCCCGTCATGAAGGATGCCTATGACCCTTAAATATGAACCTCAGGAACTCGAGTCTCGAAAGATCTGGGCTGTACCTTCAGTAATCACTGGATTTAATGACAAGCCTGACGATTGCTCTAACACTATACGTGTCGCCTTGCTCGATACCGAGACAACGGGACTCGATACCGCTACCGATGAAATCATAGAGCTGGGCTATATGGTTATTGAAGTCTCAGCCGACACCGGTGAGTTTTTTGATGTCATCAAGCGTTTCAATCAACTCCAGCAACCGTCTACACCGCTGCCGCCTGAAATAACTGAAGTGACAGGTCTCACCGACGCGGATCTTGCTGGTCAGTCTATCGACTGGTCAGAAGTTGAAGGTGACTTATCGGCTGTCTCACTTATCGTTGCTCACAACGCAGGCTTTGATCGAAAAATGCTGGAGCGATACTCACCCGCCAGCTCTCAGTGCATTTGGGGATGCAGCGTGAATGACATCAACTGGAAGGCCATGGGACAAAAGATCCGCTCGCAAGAGTGGCTCGTCTACGCAATTGCCGGTGCTTACTATGACGCGCATCGGGCGCTCGATGATGTATCAGCGCTCAGTCTCCTCCTCTCTCGAAAGGTGCCAGGGAGTGACGAGGTTATCTTCAAGCAGCTTATTGCGAATGCCCAAGAAGACTTGTGCATCATTAAGGCAACCGGCAGTCGCTTTGAGGAGAAAGATAACCTTAAAGTCGTTGGGTATCGCTGGAACGCCAACGAGAAAGTTTGGTTTAAAGAGCTGGTGGCCTCTGAGTTAGAGGCGAGAAAAGCTGAACTTAAAGAGGAGTTAATGACCGCCGCTCCATCATGCAATCCGACGATGGGACGCATTCCCGCGATCCACCGCTATTCAATCAGAGGAGAGTGACCTCATCGGGTACTAGGGCTTTAGTATGGTTGATATTGAACGACTCATTCATTCGATCGGGCTACTGATAATTCTGGGCGCTTTCTTTACCGCGCTGTGGTCGATGCGCAACTTATTCAGAGGACAGGCAGAAATTCACGCCGCGTATCAAAAACTCTACAAAGCTCGGAACATCAAATCTGAGCCACCTGCTATCACCATGATCGGTCGCATCGAAGCACTTAAACTCTTTGGGGCAGATTGGGAAAAGCTCGAGCCAGTCAGACTCCACGTCCACGCGCAACGCACAATCATCCGATGCATGATGACCTTGTTCTCCACACTGATATTGCTGATAGTGCTCGGATTATTTGATGTTGCCCGATGACTTTCGAGCAGCGAGATTTACTGAAGTAAGAGACGTGTTTTTGCCCATTGCGGTCACTCGAGTTTTG